>Ga0208788_1000741_pt1 | contig 15971 bp, 19 predicted proteins | sample Wag4_2014_7_11_3_FD_187363 | JGI IMG/M metagenome (GOLD analysis project Ga0208788, IMG submission 187363) | Fresh water mixed with fracking chemicals microbial communities from Ohio, USA - Utica-2 Time Series FC 2014_7_11 (SPAdes) (version 2) ...
TGCTGAGCCCAAGTTCGATACACGCTCGGACCAAGCCCGGAATTTCGTCCTCTGAATCAGGGCACAGCACGACAAAAGGGTATTCGACGCGCCAGTCGGTTGCGTCGGTAACGTGCGAGACACGCGAGAAGGCGTCGAATCGAACCGCATCTTCTCGAGTGTGTTTGCAGAGCAGTTTACGTGCTCGTTCGCGCAGTTTCGCATTGCGTACGAAGTTAGCCGCAAAAGACTCGACCGCTTGTTCGGCCGCATCGAGTAGCAACCCGACTTTACGATCGCGCTCGCGATCACTGTCGGAGCCGCCGCTTTCGCGACGCTTCTCGATTTCTTTGAGTCGGTGCTCTAACGCCGAGATCAACTGTTTGCGTCGCTTCGGATTATCGAGAAGATCATCCTCGAGATACGGATTGCGTTGTACCGCCCAGATATCGCCGAGCACTTCATAGAGCATGCGAGCGGAACGACCGGTACGACGCTCGGAGCGCAACTCGTCGAGCAGCGACCACGCGGATTCGCCGAGCAGGCGAATGACGATTTCGCGGTCGGAAAAGGAAGTGTAGTTGTACGGAATCTCGCGGATGCGCGGTGCGGCGCTCTCCGGCGGAGCAAACAAGGGTAGTTCGGCGGCTACGGCATTCATCGAAGTGGCTTCCAAGTAGCGACGATCCATGTCGACTAGCGCCCTCATTCTCCCATCATTGGCCTATCATTTGGGGCTTTATGACAGCCACTTCAGAACGTAACCCGCAGGCGGCCCAAATGGCCGACGAGTCGATGATCCGCACCCTCGCCAATCAGGCGGAGGCGATTTGGCCGGAGGAATCGCGGTTGTATTCGCGCTACGCCTTGCCGGCCGGCGCGCAGATCCTGGATGTCGGTTGCGGCACTGGCGAGGCAACTTTGCGTTTATCTGCAATATTCCCCGGTGCAAGTCGGATTACCGGCCTCGATTTGATGCCGGAATTATTGAGCGTCGCTCAACAACGTCTGCGCGACGCCGTGGTTGCCACGGGTCCGGAAATTCGTTTCGAGCAAGGGGACGGTTTTGATCTGCCGTTTGACGACGAGAGCGTGGATTTGCTGATTTGTCGTCATGTGACGCAGCTGGTTCCGGATGCGGTGCAGTTGTTGGGCGAGTTCCGCCGGGTACTACGCCCGGGTGGATGGATCCATGTGCTGTCTGAAGATTACGGCATGCTGCATTTTCCGCCGCGTGCCGGGCTTGATCCTGACCGGCTGTGGCACGAGGCGGTCGTCCCGTTTACGGCGGCGACCGGTACGGACGCTCGAATCGGACGCAAGACGCTGCCGATCCTGCGCCAGCTCGGCTTCTCGCACACCAGCGTTCAATATTTGACCATCGACACCGAACGGGTGCCGCGACAGACCTTGGCGGGGATTTTCATCGCGTGGCGGGATGGTTATGCCGATGCGTTGGCAGCGCACTCCGCGCTCGATGCGGGCACCATCCGCAAGCTCTTCGACGCCGTGATCGATGGGGTTCTAGACCCGGCGAGCTACGGCGTTTGGCAGATCCCGGTGATTGCGGGCCGTAAAGCGTGATCGAGCTCGCCTGCTTCGAGACGAGATCGCTCGAGACATCCATCACCACATCGGGTCGAGTCTCAGTTGATGTTCGCGTCGTCGAGCACCAATTGCAGCTCGTCTACCGTTTTAGCAACTGGGCGTCACCGCTAATCTTGGGCGCTCGCTCTGTCTCGCCGCAGCGGCGTGACGAACTATGGCGTACGACTTGCGCAGAAATCTTTGTTGCACTAGACCCTGAAGAGCCTTCAGGCGGGCCTTATCTCGAATTCAACTTCTCGCCGACGGGCGATTGGGCGGCCTATCGTTTTGATGCTCCACGAGAAGGCATGCGTCCGCACGACTGGCCGGGGGGTTCGGCGCCTACGGTCGTCGGTCGCGGCTCTTCCGAAGATTTCACCTTGCAGGCGCTCGTGCCGCTCGCGGCGTTGAGCGCTGGGTCTTGTCGAGTCGCTTATGCGAGTGTGGTGGAGTCTGCGAGTGGCTTGTCTTACTGGGCTTTGAAACACCCGAGTGATCGGCCTGATTTTCATCACCCTAAGTCTTTCGTTGCATCGCTGGAGTTACCTGCATGAAATTCGGAATCGATCGGTTGATTGCTGAGCCAGCGTTGCGACGGCCGTTAACGGGGAAGAGGGTGGCGCTGCTCGCGCATCCGGCATCCACGACGGCTTCTGGAATTCATAGTCTCGATGCTTTGCATGCCTTGCCGGAAGTGACTCTCACGGCGGCTTTTGGTCCTCAGCATGGTCTGCGTGGTGACAAACAGGACAACATGATCGAGTCGGCGGACTTTCTCGATCCGGTGCTCGGTATTCCCGTGTTTAGTCTCTATGGCGAGGTTCGTCGGCCGACGGATGCGATGCTCGAGCATTGCGATGTGGTGATGGTGGATCTTCAGGATGTGGGCTGCCGCATCTACACCTTCATCACCACACTGCGTTACATGCTCGAGGCAGCAGCCCGATTGAAAAAGTCGGTCTGGGTGCTTGATCGGCCAAATCCAGCCGGTCGTCCCGTCGAAGGCAGCAGCCTAAGAGCAGGTTGGGAAAGCTTCGTGGGGGCCGCCGTGATGCCGATGCGCCACGGCTTGACCATGGGTGAACTCGCTCGTTGGTTCGTGCGCGAGTTTGCGATCGACGTGGAGTTGGTCGTCATCGAGATGCAGGGCTGGCAGCCGCAGGCTCACCCTGGTTACGGTTGGCCCCTCTTCGAACGCAGTTGGATCAACCCAAGTCCGAATGCCCCGAACATTCACATGGTGCGCGCTTATGCCGGCACGGTGATGCTCGAGGGAACGACCTTGTCCGAGGGTCGTGGCACGACGAGACCACTCGAGGTTTTTGGTGCGCCCGATATCGATGCAAGAGCCTTGCTTGCGACGATGTCGCAGCTCGCACCGCAGTGGCTTGAGGGTTGTCGATTACGTGAATGCTGGTTTGAGCCCACGTTTCACAAGCATGTGGGCAAACTTTGTCATGGCGTGCAGATCCACACCGATGATGCGAGTTACGATCACCGCCGCTTCCAGCCTTGGCGGCTGCAGGCGCTCGCTTTCAAAGCGATTCGACAACTCTATCCACACTATGTGTTGTGGAGAGATTTTCCGTACGAATACGAACGCGACCGTCTCGCCATCGATGTGATCAACGGCGGACCGCTATTACGCGAGTGGGTCGATGATGCCGCAGCGAGTCCTGCGGATCTTGATGCGCTCGCGCAGGCGGACGAGTCCGCCTGGCGCGAGACGCATGCAGAAGTTTTCAGCGCTTCTTGCTGACCTTCAAGCGACGACCGCGATTTGAGCTCGCGAGACGCAGCGACAGGCGCAAAGAGAACGCCTTGAAGGTGATAGCGGCGACCGAGCGACCCAAGGCCTTGGCGATCTTGGCAGTCGACATGGTGCCGGCGAGTTTGCGCAGCTTCTTTTCATCCGCCGGAGTCCACGGAGTGACGTTACGCTTGCTCTTACGGGCGACCGGACGAGATTTCTTTTTAGCCATGAATGCAAATTCCTAAAACAAAGACCGCGCGCATTCTAGGGGGAAACCCCGGTGCTGCCTACCAAAATTCTGTGCAGCACCGGGTTTTGGTGTCTTCCCCGACTTTTTTGTTATTTCATTGAGGCGCCGGCAGCCGAAGAAAAGCCGCGTTTACGCATCAGAGCGTCGATTTGAGGGTCGCGACCGCGGAATGAACGATAACTATCGGCTGGATCCACCGTATTGCCGATCGACAGCACGTTATCGAAGAGTTTTTTGGCCAATTCCTTGTCCCACGGACCTTTGCCGGCAGCAAAGGCTTCCCAAGCATCGGCGACCAGAGTGTCCGCCCAAAGGTAGCTGTAGTAGCCCGCAGAATATCCGTCGCCCGAGAACACGTGACCGAACTGGGGTGTGCGATGGCGCATCACGATCTCGGCCGGCATGCCGAGGCTGACGAGCGTCTCGCGCTCGAAGGCATCGGGATCGATGCGTCGATCTGGGGTTGAGCTCAAGTGCAACTTCATGTCGATGAGCGCTGCCGAAAGATATTCAACTGTGGCAAAACCTTGGTTGAAGGTTTTGGCGCGCTCGACCTTGGCTACAAGCTCAGCCGGAATCGGCTTGCCGGTTTCGTGATGCACCGCATAGCGATCGAGAATTTCCTTCACCGGCAACCAGTGCTCGAGCAGCTGCGATGGGAATTCCACGTAATCGCGCGCGACGCTCGTGCCTGCGACGCTCGGATAGTTCACGTTGGACGAGAGACCGTGCAACGCATGACCGAATTCGTGGAACAAAGTGACCGCGTCGTCCCAACTAATCAGGGCCGGTTTGCCGGGTTCACCTTTCACGAAGTTCGAGTTATTCGACACGATGGTCGTCACTTCGCCATCGAAGCGCTCTTGCGTGCGATAGGCGTTCATCCAAGCGCCGGATTGCTTGCCGACTCGTGCAAAGGGGTCGAAATAGAATAGGCCTAGCAAACGTCCGTCGGTGCGTTCGACGCGCCAAACGCGAACATCCGGGTGATAGACCGGCACCGTACCTGCCGCGAGCTCGGTGAATCGCATCGCAAAGAGTTCTTCGGCGACGCTGAACATGCCCTCACGCAGTTTTTCGAGTTGCAGATAGGGCTTCAATTCATTGGTGTCGAGATCGTACTTGGCCTTGCGGACTTTCTCGGCGTAAAACCGATAGTCCCAGGGTTCGATACGAATCTGGGCTCCTTCGGAATCGGCGAGCGCCTGCATGTCGGCGACTTCTTCTTTGACGCGCGCCACAGCGGGTTTCCAGACCGCTTCCATCAATTCCATCGCACGCTCGGGCGTGCGGGCCATGGAGTTTTCGAGACGCCAGTGTGCGTGCGTCGGGAAACCGAGCAGACGGGCGCGTTCAGCGCGCAGTTGCAGGATTTCGCTAATGATTACGTTATTGTCGCGCGCATCGCCGTTATCGCCACGATTGACGAAGGTGCGCCACACCTTTTCACGAAGATCGCGACGCGTGGAGTAGGTGAGGAATGGCTCGACCGAGGAGCGCGTGTTGGCGACGACCCACTTACCGTCCTGACCGCGACGTTTGGCATCGGCGGCAAATCCCGCGCGCAGCGAGTCGGGTAAGCCGGCGAGTTCGTCGGCGCTCTGTAGGACGAGATATTGCTGACTCTCATCGCCGAGCAAGTTTTGACTGAAGCGCGTGAAGAGTCCGGCGAGGCTCTGGTTGATTTCACCAAGGCGCTTCTTCGAAACCGCATCGAGCTTAGCGCCCGCACGTACAAAGTTTGTATAGACGAGCCACGTGAGACGCTGCTCTTCGGCCGTCAAACCGCTCGTTTCGCGCGCTTCGTAAACTTTGGCGATTCGAGCAAAGAGCTTCTCGTTCTGCGTGATGCGATCACGGAACGCAGCCATCTTTGGCTCGATGTTGCGCTCGACTTCCTGAACGGCATCATCGCTGAGCGAAGAGCTGTAGATGTAGTACACCGTACTCGCACGATCGAGCGCACGACCCGAGCGTTCCATCGCGGCGATGGTGTTGGCAAAGGTCGGCGCTGCAGGGTTGTTGGCAATGGCCTCAAGCTCAGCGAGGTGCTCAGCCATGCCCGTCTCAAGCGCCGGCGCCAACAAGGCGGGTGTGGCGACATCGAACGGCGGAACGCCGCCGTACGGGCCTTTCCAGGGTTGCAACAGCGGGTTCGTGGCAGGGGCAGCGCTCGCTGCCGACAAAAGGGCGGTAGTCATGATGATGGGCAATATCCGGCGCATGTGGCGGGTTACCTTGAGGATGGATGTGGAACGGGAATACGCCCGAGAATAGCAGGCGAACTTAAGCTGTGACGAGTCGTAATGGCTCTGGATCGCGATAGCCAGTTTCCGCATCGAGGTCTGAATGCAATCGGAACAAGGTCTCTTCGAGACGTCGACGCAGCGCTTCGAGTTGCAGCTCATCGAGCTTCGGTGGCACTTCGATCGGGTCGGCTGCCTGAACGAGCACCTTGGCGCCGGGCTTCGGAATGACGGTGCGATCCCAGGAGCGTTCCCAGCGCCAGCAGTGGTTAGTCGAGGCTGCAACCGGCAGCAGTAGGCTGCCCGTCTTTTGAGCAAGCGTTATGGTGCCTAGTTGTGCAATACCACGAGGTCCACGTGACCCATCGATCGCGAGACAAGAATTCAAGCCGCGATCGTCGCGCTGAGCTTTGATCATCTCGACCAGAGCTCGCGCGCCCCCTTTTCCGGAGGAGCCACGCGCGACTCGAAAGCCTAAGCCTTCCTCGATACGAGTCATCGCTTCGCCATCGCGACTTTGCGAGCACATCAAAATCCACCGGCCTTGCTGCGGCAAACTGAAGTAGTGCAACAGTGCAAACGTACGCGAGTGTAAGAACGCACCGACGACGGGTTGTCCTTGAGCGATGAGTTTGTGTAACCCGGTGATATTCCGCTCTTCGTAATCCCAACTGCGACCGAGTGCGCGATAAAGCCGCCAACCGAAAGGCGGCAGCACGTGATGCAAAAAGAATCGGCGTATCGGTTTGCTGCGACGCGAGGCGCTCATGGGGTTCTGCTCATCGCGTTGTACTCGTGGCCTTGCACATCAGGTGTCGCCGGTACCGCGACCTTTGCGACCACCACTCGCATGCGCTTGTGCGAACGCACCACTTGCCATCGCACCTACGATTGACAGTTCGCCGGCTAGGGCGAGCACAGCGCAAATTTCAGCAAACTTCGCGGCAGTGCCTTCACCGACGCAACCGAGCATCGCGAGGCACTCGCGTGCAGTCGGTAAGAAAGTGCCGCCACCAACGGTGCCGACGATCAAGTTGGGCAGCGTGACCGAGGCATAGAGATCACCGGTCGAAGTGACTTCGAAGCGAGTGATGGAAGTGGTGGCTTCGGAGACGCAAGCGACGTCCTGACCGCAGGCAATGAAAAGTGCCGCGAGCGCGTTGGCGACGTTGCCTTGCATGCCCACGGCGCCCGTCTGTGCGGCGCCAACCGTGGCTTGATTCCAGCAATTGGCCATCGCGGCGGCATCGGCGCGCCAATAGCGACCGATGATGCGCGAGGGCAGAACGATTTCGGCCGACGCGTTGCGACCGCGAGCGCCGAGGAATGCTTGCGCCGAGGAGCGCTTGTCGCCGGAGAGCGCTGATTCGACGAGCCAATGTACGGGTGTGTGCGGCATCTGCGGCAGCAGCGCCTCACACACGGCCTGTGTGGCCAAAGTGACCATGTTTTGTCCGGCCGCATCGCCCGTGGCGTATTCGAGCATCACGTAGACCGTGTTGCCGACGAGCGAAATCTTGGCGCTCTGCAGACGGCAATAACGTGAGGTGCTCGCAGCCGCCGCCTGCATCTTCTCGAATTGAGTGGGTAGCCAATCCGCGATGCTGGCCGCGGTCGGCAGATCGGCGAAGGCGAAGCAAGGCGCACGACCGACGAGCTGACGATTACAGGCGGCCAACGCACCGCCGCAACGGTTCATGACGTTGAAGGCGTGTTGGAACGAGGCGACGAGCGTACCTTCGGTCGTCGCGATCGGAATGATGAACTCGCCATCGGCATAACGACCTTTGATACGTACCGGTCCCGCAACTCCCAGCGGGATCTGCGCATAACCGATGAAGCCTTCGATGCTACCGGCGAGTCGAGTCGAATCGAGCGGCGGCGCAATACCCGCGATCGCATCGAGCGTTAGACCTTCCTCGCGAAGCCGGGCGCGACGCGCATCGCGTGCATCGGTGGAGGCGTCGGTCGTCGAGGGTAGGCGGCGCGAACTGCGCGATTCGTCAGTCATCCTGACATTTTGAGCGGCAGCGGCCGTGTGGGCAACCGTGGCATGTCCGGCTGTCTCGCCGCGTCGCTACCGTTAGACTCTCGCCATGCATCCTTTTCCGCATGTTTATCGAGTCAACGCCACGACCGAGGTCGCAGGCGCCGTTCAACTGACATCACCGGGGCTCGCTGCGATTGCGAGCACTGGACCTGCCGAGTTCGACGGCCCGGGCGATCTCTGGTCGCCCGAGACTTTATTGACGGCCGCATTGGTGGATTGCTTCGTACTGAGCTTTAGGGCCGTCGCGCGCGCCTCGCGCGTCGAATGGCTGCACTTGGAATGCGCTGCCACCGGCACGCTCGATCGCATCGAGAAGGTCACGCAGTTCACCGCCTTCACGGTGCACGCCGTGCTCCAAGTGCCACGCGGAACGGATTTGGAGAAGGCGCGCAAAGCGCTGGAGAAGTCCGAGCAGGTTTGCCTGATTTCGAACTCGCTCAAGGGCGATAAGCATCTCGAGATCGAAATCCGAGAAGTGTGACCCTCGGCGCCACTCTGAGGCTCGTCAGCCGCCGGTCAGCATGTGACGACGAATGACCTCGGGCGACACCAAATGACAGTAGTGATTACCGCGCCAACTCTCTGGCATCACTTTCCAGCGCCAGTCCTCCCACTCGGCGAACAAGGCGCTCGCGCGTAGTCGCAGTTTGTTGTCGGTACCGATGCTGATTTGCGGCTGGGTCTTGATCCAGCTTGAGCCGGTGTAACTCAAGCGATCGGTCTGCAACATCACCTCGGTGGGCCGAAACCGTGCCGAGGCTCGCTCGCCTGGACCCAAGGCTTGCCAAATATCGAGGACCATCGCGCGATGGATATCTGCACAGGCGCGCGGCGCGAGCGCGGGATCGCGGGCTGCCTCAACGCCCTGTGCGCTGCGCAGATGATCTGCGGTTTTTGTTTTGCAGGAGATCTGTACGATGTCGAGGCGTTCGTCACGCAAGACGTATTGATGTGTGCGCAGCGGCGATATCGCCGGCTTCGACAGCTTGAATGACTCGTAGTCTTTCTCGAGCACGTTCTGCATCGGCAGCGTCGTATCAACGAGACGTCGCTGAACCTCGCTGCAAAACTCCGAGTGACTGTTGGAGAGCGGCATCGGTGTCGTGGCAATAGCAGGGGTCGACACCATCAAAGATGTTGTCAGCAGCGCGACCGCTATAGCGAACTCGGGTCGGGGTCGTGTCATATGTTCCTCACGAACCGGCATTATTTTTAGCTCGTTCGAGTTTATCATCCGAAGTCATGGAGCCCTTCGTATGAAGCGATCGAAAGTCCACTCTCTGGCCCAAAAGGTGATGTCGCTCGAGCCTGCGACGATCGATGCGTTGTATGGGCTTGAACCGGTTTTTGAGCCCGGAGCGGGCGAGCCGACCGGGCATGCCGAGCTCGGTGTATTCGTCGAACTACAGTGTCCCTATTGCGGCGAGGCTTACGGCTCGATGCTCGATCTCACCGATGCGTCGCGGGTCTATATCGAAGATTGTCAGATCTGTTGCCGGCCTATCGAAGTCACGCTCGAGGTGGATGAGCGCGGCGCTTTGCAGCGTGTGGCAACTAGCCGAATCGACTGACTCGATCAGCCGCCGTTGCCGAAGGCGCTGTGGCGTAAGCGATCACCCGTTTTGATGCCGCGTTTGGCTGCTTCACCACCGCGCAGTTCTAGAATGGCTTTGACGGGCACATCCGGACCAACCGGGTCGAGGGTGAGAGGCGGCACATTCGCGAAGATCGCCACGATCTTGCCGCGCGCATCGACGAAAATCATATCGAGAGGGATGTAGGTGTTTTTCATCCAGAAAGACGACAGACGGACGCTGTCGTTGATGAAAAGCATGCCTTGATCCGAGGGCAGGTCACGAACCCACATCAACCCTTGTCGTTGACGCTCAGGCGTATCGGCGATCCACACGTCGAACTGGTGTTTCTTCTTATCACTATCGATGCGCAGGGCAGTGCGCGGATAGGTGGAAAGGTCGAGCGGCGCGGGCTCTGCTGAATTTCGCCACTGCGCGTGAACCGGTGCGATCAGCGCGAGCGATAACAGCAACGACAAAAGCAAATGGCGTGGGGTCATAGTGTGACCAGCATACGCTTTGCGAAGGCGCCATGCAGTCGACCGAGTGCGCGCACCACGTGCAAAGTGACCGTGGTTACCAGAAGACCGCCGATCGCGAGTAAAAGAAGTCCAAGCGGATGTCGAATCCATTCGTACATCCAAACCGATTCGCTCGCGAGGTGGATGCCGGGCCGTCCAGGCCAAGTCACGCCCACCGCCGCTAGTCCCTCGAAGATCGCAGCGGCGATCAAGCCCGCACCTAGCGAGAGGCCCACAACCACAATGACGAAGTAGGCGATACCGAGCGGAAGCATCAGCGCTTCGTAGGCGAGTGTCGTCCAAGTGCGGATTTCTTTGAGCATTCTGCCGATGCGTTGTAGCAACGATAAATCAGGGGGCAGGGTGGTTGGACGCCGCGGCATGCGCTCGCCGGTCGCGCTGCGCCGATGAACAGCACGAAAAATGGCAGCCCGATGATCAAGATGGCGAGGCCGATCGAAAGTGAGAGCCCGATGGCGACGAACGAAAAATAGAACACGCCCGTGAAGAGTGAGAGAAGGCAATAAAAAAGCATCGTGTAGCTACGCACATCGCCATACACCCCAAAAAATCGTTGCCAGATTCCGATTTTGCTGGTGCCTTGATCGGGCGTGGGGAGTTGGCGACGGTTTGATACGGGCGTCGCCATCGCCGCCTGCACGCGTGATTCGGTCTCGAGGTAGGCAGCCGCCACTTCCTCGGGAGCGCCGTAGCTCTTGACGATCTCGGCAAGCAACTCGTGCTCAGCCGAGTTTGGCCTCGCCGCGATCTCGGCTCGCAAGTGTTGCTCGGCATCGTAGAGCGCGTCTTGGACGAGCGCCGGGTCGGCTGTGTGCAGTGCTTCACGTAATGCCTGCAAATAGTCATTGATCGAGGCGGGAGTGGCCGAGGTCATAGGGTCGATCCTTCTGAGGGTCGCTGTTGCGTTGCCGCGCGCGTGAAGTGCTCAACGAAGTTGCGGGTGTGGGCCCAGGCGGCCAGCCAGTCTGCTAAGACGGCTCGACCCTCGGGGGTGATGCGGTAGTAACGACGGGGCGGGCCTGAATACGAGGGCACGATGCGGCTCGAGAGCCAACCGGAAGCCGAGAGCGAGCGCAGCACCGGGTAAATCGTGCCCTCCTTGAACAGGGGCTCGCTGCCATCCGGAGGCTGCAGGCGCTTGGCGATGTCGTAGCCGTAGGCGTCTTCGTCGGTGGCCGCGAGCACCGCCAGCAGGACGAGTGCGACCAGGCCGGCGTTCAGGTCTTTCTGGAACTTCTTAGCGTGGCTATCGTTCATTGAGTAGTACTGTAGAGTAAACAGTATAGGCTTTCAAGCAGTAGCCGACTTTGCGGTCGACCCCGGATGTTGGACCGCAAGCAATGTTGGTTAAGATGCACGCAATGCGCCGCCACCTCCCTTGGTTTCGCCTCTTGCTCGCGATGACTGTCGCAGTCGTGTTTGCGGGTTGTGCTGCGCTTGGTCCGAAGTTGCAGGCGCCGGACTTATCGATCGTCTCGGTCGATCTCGTGAAGGGTGATCTGTTCGAGCAGCGCATCAAGGCGCGCATGAAGGTGAAGAACCCGAACGAGCTGGAACTGGCCGTGAAGGGTGTGACCTACACGATCGAGTTAGGCGGTGAGCCGCTCGGTCATGGGCTCTCCGGCAGTAGTTTTATTGTGCCCGCCAAAGGTGAAGCCGAGTTCGACATGCTGGTGACCGTCAATCTCGCCGGCACCTTGCTCAAGCTCGTCGAGAAGGCGCGTAGCTCGGGCGGTTCGCTGAACCAAGTGGACTATCGACTGCGTGGTCAGGTTCGACTCGAGCGTGGCGCTCTGCGCACCGTTCCCTTCGATGAGAAGGGCGTCTTGAAGTTGCGCTGATCCGATGGTCGACGCCAACCGCGCACTGACGCGCCGCCGAATCCTCGTCGTCATTACGGTGATTTTGCTGATCGTCGGTTCGTCAGCCGTGGGTTGGTTGGCTGCGACTTGGCCCGCGTGGCGCGCAGCGGTTTTCGGCTAAGCGCGATCGCAGACCCTCGCTTGAGCGCGTCCCCCTTTTGCACAGCGACGACTTTCGCCGGTATCGTGCGTTCGCTTGCCGTGCTCGCGCAGCAAACGGCGAATCTGCCGGCGAGTTCGCGTCTGGCAACGATGACAGGCGTTAGTCTCGGAAAGTTGCGTCGTCAGTTTGTCGAGTGGTCTGGCGTCGAACTCGATCTGTTGTTGGAGGCTTGTGCCGTCATTGGCGAGGAGGAGGGCCTCGTCGGTGAAGCGCGTGTATTCGCCGCGGCGCATGCATTGCAACTGCGCGGACAAGATCTGCTGCGTCATATCGTCGTCGATCTTCGCCCACAGCAGATGGATGCGCAGCGTTGGCGCGACACGCTGCATTGGGGGTGCAGTGCGTCGCCCTTTGGGGACTGCGTGCTCGCTTGGAACGATATCGGTCTCTGCCATCTCGAATTCTTTGAACAGTCGACTAATCCTATCGCGTTATTACAGGCCCGTTGGTCTACCGCCAAGCTTAAGCGCGATGATGTCTCGGCGGCCAAGATGGCACTGGCGGTGTTTGGTGGTCAGAGCGTGACGTTGCATTTGATGGGCAGCGCTTTTCAACTCGCGGTCTGGCGAGCGCTGGTGGCACGAGATTCGGGTGAGACCGTGAGCTACGGGGAGTTGGCTGCAACGATGTCGCAACCACGCGCTTCGCGTGCGGTGGGCACTGCAGTGGGTAGTAATCGCATCGGTTGGCTGGTTCCTTGCCATCACGTCGTGCGTTCCGATGGGGGCCTCGGCGGTTTCCATTGGGGTGTTGATCGCAAGCGCGCGATGTTGATCTGGGAGTCGCTGCGGCCAGCCTAGGGCGATGCAGTGAGGGCGATGTTATGCTCGCGCCCTCTGGCTTTTACCCTTTCAGGAGTTGCCCATGGCCATCGCCCTCTGGACTTTGTTGCTTGCGGTTTTGATGCCGATCGTTTGCGCCGGTATCGCTAAAGCGGGCCCCGGTCGCTATGACAATCGTAATCCGCGCGATTGGCAGGCTAAGCAAGAAGGCTATAGAGCCCGAGCTTATGCCGCGCAGCAAAATTCGTGGGAAGCACTCGCGGTGTATGTGGCGGCTCTCGCCGCCGCCTTCATCGGCGGTATCCCAGTTGAGACCTTAGGGTTGATTGCCAGCATCTTTGCTGCCTCCCGTGTGGCCTATCTCGTTTGTTACCTCGCCGATTGGGCTTCATTACGTTCTTTGGTGTGGCTGGTCGGTTTCGGTAGTTGCATTTGCTTGATCGTGATGGGGGCTCAGGCGGTTTGATGGAGGTTCAGGTCACGACGGTGCCGATACCGGCGCTGCCGTCGGCAAAAACATCGAACACCTTCCGCAAGCTGCAGGCGCAGCTGCGTGGTCTTGTTGGCAAGGCGATCGAGGACTACGCCATGATCGCCGAGGGCGACAAGGTGATGGTCTGTCTCTCGGGCGGCAAAGACTCCTACACGCTGCTCGATATTTTGATGTCGCTGCAGCGCAGCGCGCCCGTTCACTTCGATCTCGTGGCCGTCAATCTCGATCAAAAGCAGCCAGGCTTCCCGGAGCATGTGCTGCCAGAATACTTACAAGCTCTCGGTGTACCGTTTCATATCATTGAGCAGGATACCTACTCGGTGGTTAAACGCGTCATACCCGAGGGAAAAACCATGTGCGGTTTGTGCTCCCGGTTGCGTCGCGGTGCGCTATACCGTTGGGCCGCCGAGAACGGGGTCACTAAGGTCGCTCTTGGCCATCATCGCGACGACATCGTCGAGACGATGTTCCTGAATCTCTTCTTTGGTGGTCGTCTGAAGGCGATGCCGCCAAAACTGCAGTCGGAGGACGGTCGGCACATCGTCATTCGGCCCCTCGCGTATGTGCCAGAGCGCGAGATAGAACGCTACGCCCGTGCGCGTCAGTTTCCGATCATTCCGTGCACTCTTTGTGGTTCGCAGGAGAATGCACAGCGACGCCAGATCAAGCAGATGCTGCAAGATTGGGAGCGCGAATATCCAGGTCGCACCGAATCGATTTTTTCTGCGCTACGTTCCGTAGAGCCTAGCCATTTAGCGGATCCCCGTTTGTTCGACTTTGCGGCGTTGGGCGCTAAGCACCACGGATGACAGACGAGAGTTTTGACTGGCTCGACGCGTCGAGCGCAGAGTTTGTCTGGCGTTGGCGCGATCGTATTCGAGGCTCGCTCTTGGGTCTCGCCCTTGGTGAGTCTTTGTCGATGCCGACGCAACTGCGTCGTGCGGGAAGTTTCGTGCCCGTCCGTGATCTTTTCGGGGGTGGTCCTTTCGATCTGCCGCGCGGTGCTTGGGCGGATGAAACGGCACTCATGTTGTGCACGGCGACGAGCCTGCTCGATCGCGCCGGTTTCGATGCGGTTGATCAACGGGAGAGCTTTCGTCGTTGGCAGCAACTTGGTGAAAACAGCGCGACGGGAGAATGTCTGGGTATAAGTGCTCCCGTCAGTCGTGCGATCGTCGATGGCGCACCCGATGCCACGTTGTCAGACGGTAGTGATGCGCTGACGCGGTTAGCTCCGCTCGTTGTGTGGCATCTAGCGGATGATGCGGATGCACTCGCGCAGACGATCGCCGCCTCAGTGCGCCTCACCAGTCACCAAGAGTCGACTTTGCAGCAGGCTCAAACTTTTGCGTTGATTTTGAAGTCGGCTTTGCACGGTGCATCTCACGCTGCGCTCTGTGAGCAAATTGCCGCAAGCCGTTGGCCGCCAACCGAGACCGGTCGACTACTCAGTCTCGCCACCCAAGCTTTTTGTAGCACCTCGAACTGGACCGATGCCGTGCTTGAGTCGGTCAATGAGGGTGGTGATTCGGATGTGCTCGGCGCACTCTGTGGTCAATTGGCTGGCGCTCATTATGGTGCGAGCGCTCTTCCGTCGGCATGGCTCGATTCGTTAACGGAACGCGAGTTGATCACGCGGCGAGCCGATGAATTACTGGCTGCCGTCTTGGTGGGTCGTGATTGAAGTGGTGATGATTCGATGAAGTCTTTGAAGATTTTGGTGGTGGTTCACGAGAGTCTCATCCCGCCTGCGAGTATCGAGGGCTATACGGAACAGCAGATCGACGACTGGCGGACTGAGTACGACGTGATCACCCATTTGCGTGCCATGGGGCACGAAGTGCGTTGCCTCGGTGTGCTCGATAGCTTGACGTCGCTTCGCAGTGAAATCACCGAGTGGAAGCCCGATGTGGTTTTCAATTTGCTCGAAGAATTCAATGGGGTTGTCACATACGATCAGCATGTCGTCGCCTTTCTCGAATTGATGGAGCAGCCTTATACCGGCTGCAATCCTCGCGGCTTGCTGCTCTCGCGTGACAAGCCGCTCTCGAAGCAGCTGCTGCACTATCACCGTATACCGACACCGCAATTCGCCGTCTTTCCCAAAGGGCGGGTGGTGCGCTTGCCATCCAAGCTGCGGTATCCCCTCTTCGTGAAATCGGCGACGGAGGATGCCTCACTCGGCATCTCGCAGGCGTCGCTCGTCGAGACACCCGAGCAATTGCGCGATCGCATCGCCTTCATGCACGAGCAGGTCAAGACAGACGCGCTCGTCGAGGAATACATCGCAGGACGCGAGTTGTATGTCGGTGTACTTGGGAACGATCGACTGACGCGATTACCGGTCTGGGAAATGCACTTCGGCTCGATGGGCGATAACCAAGCCACGATCGCCACGCGCAAGGTGAAATGGGATCGACGCTACCAAGCCAAGCATGGCATCACGCGCTCGGCTGCGACCGAACTGTCACCTGCACTTGAGGCTCGCCTCGACAAACTAGCCAGACGCATCTATCGCAGCCTCGGCCTATCGGGGTACGCACGCATGGATTTTCGCGTGCGACCCGATGGCGAGATTTTCGTGCTCGAGGCTAATGCCAATCCCTGTCTTGCCGAGGCAGAGGATTACGCGCGCTCTGCACTCTCGGCGGGCATCGCGTATCCCGAGTTGCTTCAACGAATTGTGTCGC
>Ga0208788_1000743_pt1 | contig 15969 bp, 15 predicted proteins | sample Wag4_2014_7_11_3_FD_187363 | JGI IMG/M metagenome (GOLD analysis project Ga0208788, IMG submission 187363) | Fresh water mixed with fracking chemicals microbial communities from Ohio, USA - Utica-2 Time Series FC 2014_7_11 (SPAdes) (version 2) ...
CGGTGTTGCTCTTTTTAATCTGAGCTAGCTTCAAACCAGAGAGAACGTTCTGCCCGATGGTCATAGACGGGAATGGATTTGGCTTTTGAAAGACCATGCCCACACGCAAGCGAATCTTGGTGACATCAGTTCCAGGAGCGTAAACATCTTTTCCATCTAGCAAAACTTCTCCAGCCATCGCAGCAGTCGGGATAAATTCGTGCATGCGATTGAGTGTGCGAATAAAAGTTGACTTTCCACAACCTGATGGACCGATCAACGCTGTGACAGTGCCGGCAGCGAAATCGAGGCTGATGTCAGAGAGAACATGCTTAGTACCAAACCATGCGTGCACTCCACGTGTTTCGAGACCAGTACCGAGGAGTGTGGTGCCCGGCTGAGACATCGTTCTGGCAGATGCGACGCTCGATAGCGATGCTGGCGTGGCGTGTGATGTTGTCATGTTTTCTTCCTTGTCGTTGTTCTGAAAGTTCTGGTTATCTGTCATTGTCTTAGCCAACCTTTCTTCCGCTTAAGTAGCGAGCTAGCCCAAAGAGAATGAAAATAAAGCTCAAGAGCACCAACATTCCTGCCCATGCTCGCGCAAATGCTTCAGGTGTTCCTCCTGTAAGAAATGCCTTCCAGATGTAGTAAGGAAGGGACCCCATCGCGCCTTCAGTTGGGTTGAGATTGAGCGCATCTCCACCACCTGTAACAAGCAGCAGTGGCGCCGTCTCACCGATAATTCGGGCAATTCCTAGAATGATTGCAGTTACAAGACCACTTTTTGCTGCCGGAAGAATGACTCCAGCGACTGTGCGCCATTGTGTTCCACCGAGAGCAACACCTGCTTCGCGAAGTTCGTTAGGAATCAGGCGCAGCATTTCTTCAGCAGTACGTGCGATTGTAGGAATCATCAAGATGGTGAGCGCAAGAGAACCCATCATTCCAGAGAGAGCCTTTGTTACCGGATAAACCAAACTAGAGAGAATAAAGAGGCCAGCCACAATTGATGGCACACCAGACATAGCTTGAACTAAAAATCGAATTGGTCGAGTGAGCGGTCCGCGAATTTCAGTGAGGTAGAGCGCGGTGAGAACGCCAATTGGGAAACTAATGATGAGGGCGCCACCAACCATAAGGATGGTTCCGACAAGCGCATGGCCTAATCCACCAGCAACGATTGGATCGTTCACCGAAGCTAGCGCCATATCTTTAGTAAGAATTCCCCAGTGCAGCCCTTTGTAGCCCTTGCTTACTACCGTTGCAATGATGCTGGTAATCGGAATAAGAGTGAGAACAATTGCCATGACTGTAAAGACTTGTAGCAGTGAATCCTTGGCTGCGGCTTTACCTTGCTTCTGGAAGTAGAAGCCGTAATTTAAAAGTAAAAGTGAGAAGAAGAGCGAGAGGACAAATCCAAGTTTTCCGTTAAGTCCGGTGAATTCAACAGTGAGGCCAGCGAGTACAAAACTTGCAACTAAAACGCCTAGGGTCTCAAAGCGATCGATCTTAGAAGGCTGCCATGGACGTTGTGGAGTCGGAATAGTCTGCGTCATCGACCCTTACCTCCAAAGCGATTAATAAGAAGATCTGCAACAGCATTTACCAAAAGAGTAAGTAAGAATAGGACTAAACCAGCAGCCATCAGCGCATCTACTTCGGCTGGGCCGGCCTCACCGAACTTGAGCAGGATCAGAGATGCAACGTTTCCCCCTGCGCCAAAGAGAATCTGCCAATTTATTTGATAAACCACATTGAGCACGGTGTACACCGCAACTGTCTCTCCCATTGCCCGCCCAAGTCCAAGCATGGCGCCACCGATGATTCCACCGCGGCCAAATGGAATTACGACCGCTTTAATCATTGCCAAACGGGTAGCACCGAGTGCATATGCGGCTTGGATGCGGTCAAGCGGAGTCTGGTCAAAGATTTCGCGTGAGATAGATGTAACGATTGGAATAATCATGATGGCCAGTACGAGGCCTGCAATAAATGGTGAGCGCTCAAAAATTGGCGTCGGCACATCGAAGAATGGAATAAAACCTAAATACTTATTTACGAGCTTCGCCCAGTATTCGGCCGATGACATAAATACGAAAAATCCCCAGAATCCGAAGAGTAGTGAAGGAAAGGCAGCCATCAAGTCGATAACAGAGATAAGGAATTTCTTTACTTTGCCATTTGCGTAGAAAGTTAAGTAGAGAGCGCTTAGAACTGAGATTGGTACGCCAACTAAAATTGCAATCATCGCTGATAGGAATGTTCCAACAAGCATCGCGCCGATTCCAAATTTCGATTCCGCGATAGAGCCGGTGTCATCAGTAATTACTTCCCACGCAGAGCCTGTGATAAACCCAAGCTTCTCTTCGGTAAGAATGTGTAGACCTTTAATTGATAAGAAGAGAGCAATGAGTCCAAGAATTACGAGAGATGCCATTCCGCCTATCGTTACGACGATGCGGAAGATTTGATCTGATCTACGTGGCTGTGTCGTGATCTCGCGCGGTGAAGGAGGCGCGGGGCGCTCAGAAAGCTCAACAGACATGGGCAGATAATGGCTGGGGTTGGCCACTCATAATGAGACTCTAAGTGAACTCCAGGTGAACGAATGGTGAAATCGCACCTGGCGGGCGAGCGCCCTTGCAGTCGGTACCCTAGCCGCCATGGCTACCGAGCTCCCGCACCTGATCTGGATCGATTGTGAAATGACCGGCTTGGACTTGGCCACCGACGCGCTCGTTGAGATAGCTGTACTGGTTACCGATTCAGAGCTCAACGTCATCGGTGAAGGCGTGGATGTCGTTATCCACGCGACCGAAGGCCAACTCGATGCCATGAATGACTTTGTCAGGAATATGCACACCGCCTCAGGCCTCATCACTGAAATTCCTTCTGGTATTTCAATCTCAGCCGCCGAAGAGAAGATTCTGGCGTACCTGCAAGCATCAGGTACCGAAGCAGGTAAATCACCGCTTGCCGGCAATTCAGTTTCTGTCGATCGCAACTTCATCGCACGCGATATGCCAAAGCTCAATGAGTACCTGCACTACCGCACCATTGACGTCTCATCGATTAAAGAGCTCGCCCGCCGCTGGCAGCCAAAGACCTACTTCGCATCCCCCGCCAAGACTGGCAATCACCGCGCACTCGGAGATATTCAAGATTCCATCGCTGAATTGGCGCATTACCGCGCAGCGCTCTTCGCAAGCCCTGCTAACAATTCGACCCCTGAAGAGGTAAACGGGTAAAGTAAGCACCCTGCACAGCACATGGTGGGCGTAGCTCAGCTGGTAGAGCACTCGGTTGTGGTCCGAGATGTCGCGGGTTCGAGCCCCGTCGTTCACCCCAAGTTTTTTAGTTGCACATCCAGACCTACGAGAAAGAGACACAGATGATCTTTGACGTAGTGGTTGAAATCCCAGCGGGCTCTCGCAACAAGTACGAAATCAACCATGAGACCCACGAGGTTCGTCTTGATCGTATGCTCTTTACCGCTACCCGCTTTCCGCACGACTATGGCTTTGTAAAAAACACTCTTTCTAACGATGGCGATCCACTCGATGCTTTGATCATGCTCGATGAGCCAACCTTTCCTGGTTGCGTAGTTTCTTGCCGCGTCATTGGCATGTTCCGCATGACCGATGAAAAGGGCGGCGATGACAAACTCTTGTGCGTTGCAGCCGGGGATATCCGCAAGAACAACCTTAAGGATTTAGCTGATGTGCCAAGTTATGAACTCGATGAAATCAAGCACTTCTTTGAAGTTTACAAAACCCTTGAACCAGGTAAGGAAGTCCACGGTGGCGACTGGGTAGGACACGATGCTGCAGAGTTAGAAATCAACGCTTCATATCAGCGTTACAAGGAAGCCAATAAGTAATGCAGTCACTCAAGACGCAGTCCTGGGCCACAGCTGCTTCGCAAGAGTTGATTACCCGAATTGCATCTCAAGTTGATACTAAGGCTGGCGCAGATGTTCAGAAATGGATTGAAGAGTTAGCGCAAGAAAACCACCGCCTCCATGACATTGAAGGCATCAATCTCAATCCTGCTACAAACATTCTCAATCCCCGCGCTGAGAAGTTACTCTCTTCAGGAATGGGCTCACGTGCATCCCTTGGACACCCGGGCGATAAGTACGAAACCGGGCTAGGCGCTATCGAGCAGATTGAAATCATCACTCAAGAGTTAGCTTGTGAAGTCTTTGGCTCAACCTATGCAGAGTTTCGCGTGCCATCTGGCGCAATCGCAAATCTCTACGCATTCATGGCAACCACCGAACCACACGACACCATCATCGCTCCACCTGCTTCAATCGGTGGCCACGTCACTCACCACAAGGGTGGCTCTGCTGGTCTCTACCGCCTCAACACAATCTCAGCTCCCGTAGATCAAACTGGTTACACCATCGATATCGATGCGCTGCGCAAACTTGCACATGAAGTAAAGCCAACGTTGATTACCGTCGGCGGGTCACTCAACTTGTTCCATCATCCAATCGCTCATGTGCGTGCAATTGCAGATGAAGTTGGTGCAAAGGTTCTCTTTGATGCCGCCCACCTCTGCGGAATGATCGCTGGCAAGGTTTGGCCACAGCCTCTGGTTGAAGGCGCACATCTAATGACATTCTCAACATATAAATCACTCGGCGGACCAGCAGGTGGCTTGATTGTTACCAACGATGATGAGATCGCACAGAAGCTCGATGCCATCGCCTACCCTGGATTGACTGCAAACTTTGATGCGGCAAAGACAGCTGCTCTCGGCATCACTTTGCAAGATTGGAAATCTGTTGGCCGCGACTACGCGCAGATGATGGTTAAGACTTCACAGGCACTTGCCCAACATCTACAAAGCCTTGGTGTCAATATCTTTGCCGCCGATAAAGGTTTCACCACATCGCACCAATTCGCAATCATGGCAGCACCTTATGGAGGCGGCCAGACTGCTGCGCGCCGTATGGGTGAAGCAGGTCTGCTTGCCTGCGGAATCGGCCTTCCTATCGAACAAGTTGAAGGTGACCTCAACGGCCTTCGAATTGGAACCCCTGAGATTGTTCGCATCGGTATGAAGGTCGAGCATATGCAAGATCTTGCAGGCTTTATCGCGCGTTCACTCGATACAAACATTGAACCAAAATCAATTCAACGCGAAATTACCCAATGGCGTAAGCAATTTAGCGGTGTTCACTACACCGTAGATCTTCCTAACTAACCGCCACTTTCTGCGTTGGGCATTTAGAAAGAATTGAAACCATCGCAGCTTTTTCAGGAGCCGTCACCCACAAGGAATACTTGGCCTTCACAGCAATCTGCTGGGCAACATAACTACATCTAAAACTCTTGAGCGGTGGCAGCCATGTAGCCGCATCGCCGTCGCCCTTCTGCGAATTCAACCGCCCCTTTACAGCAAAGAGATTCAATGGATCATTGGAGAGAGCCTTACGCTGATTTGCGCTTAACTTAAATGCACCTGTCTGCCAGGCGTTAGATAGCGCCACCACGTGATCAATCTGAACTTCCATACTAGAGATATTTCCCTTAACAAAGTTAATCGTCTCTCCCGAATATCGATCAATAAGCGTTCCTGATTCAACTACACAGTTCCGAGTCTTGGTGCGATAGGTAATTGACGTCAGATCTCGCTTCAAAACATCGTTACGGGTATCGCAACCATTGCGATCGACATCGGCCCATGCCGGTCCAAATTGAGCGCGTGTATATCCAGTCTTTGGAGCCCGTCCCTTAACAGCTAAAGTCTCAAGTACCGCTGTAGCCAGACCTGGTTCTTGCTCCACACCACTTGCTGGGTTAGGGGTAGCCCCAAGAAGAAGGGCTGCAACGACTGCGGCTATCCGTATTTCCCAGCGAGACATCTGGCTATCTTGGCGGCAGAAACGTGGTTAAACAAGGAGCGCGGCGCTGGTAGGGTCTGCTCTGCATTTAAGCGTTTCGACGTTTAAATGGGTTGTTAGCTCAGTTGGTAGAGCAAGGCACTCTTAATGCCTGGGTCGGGGGTTCGAGTCCCTCACAACCCACTTAACTCCTCAAGTTTTTTCTCTACTTGAGCATAAGCGACATCAAATTCCGGGCTCGAAATTTCTCTCTTCCAGCGGCCGCTGCTTGCATTTGCTGGAGTCAGTTCCTCGTCGAAAAACTTTCTCATCGCGGGCGAATCCGCAATCTTTAGGAAGTTTGAAAGCTTTTGGTAAGTTTCTTCACGTTCATTAATGGCTAGATCCTCAAGCGCAATTGTAATCTTCTGCTTCGCAGGAACAGCCTTAAGAGCGTTGTGTCCATCAGTCAGCCGCTTTTCAATCCAGATGAGACCTTCCATCGGGGTCGTCGGGCCCCAGTTCTTGGTAAGAAGGGAGGCAATTACATCTCGAGGATCGCGAACCATGGTGATAAAGAGCGCACTGGGAAAGAGCTTGTGTAATTTATCTGCAGTCGGGATATTCATGGGGGTTGTCTCCACCCAATATTTTTCGCTGCCTGCTTCATCTTGAAGTGCGATAAACCGCTGCATAAATCTGCGAGCAGCCCAGATGCGATTTATCTTGAGATGACGGCGCAGTGATGTCATCAGTTTTTCAAGATTGGGGCGGGAAATTCCTGAAATCAAGCCACGCCCGTGCGGTGGTGGTGCATCGATATCCCACCACTTATTCCATACTAAATCTTCAAACTCAGCCCAAATGGTTGCTCGCTTTTCTTGAAGTCTCTTTTTTTCTCGCAATTTGCGCTTGCGATAGGTGCGATAGTGAAAAATAGAAACAGTTTCTATCTTCTTATTTGTATGTTCATCCCGCCCAAAAACAACATCCAGGAGACCGGACCGATTTGATAAAAACTTGATTTCAATCGGAGTGCTAGTCCGCACATCTGGATGCTTACCCAGCAAGTCACCCATGACTGTGGTGCCACTACGTCCAGTCCCGCCAACAAAGACTGGCGTCACTTTGTGAATTACCGGAGACTTTCCCATTCGAGAAGAATAACGCCTTGTTTCTCAGCGTTTGACCTTAATCTCTGCCTATGGCACATGATTTCACTCCAGTTTTTATCGGGGGCACAGGCAGAAGCGGAACGACCATTCTGCTTAATCTCTTAAACCGACATCCCGATTTCCACGCAAGTATGCCTCGGGAAATTAAGTACATTACAAGCAGAAGTGGTCTAATTGACATCACTCTTACTCGACCGTTGGCGATAGAGGAAAGTCTCAAGGCCAAGAGAAATAACTTGATTACTCGGGCGCTTTCGATACTTGGACAAAACCAAGTATCACTTTTTGAGAGAAGATTATTCGATTCCTGGTGGTCAGAAACAGGAAAAAAGGGGAATATTCGAGGGCTAATTCAAGGTATCAGTCGTGAAGAATTAGAGAAAGAGTTTGAGTCGTTTAAGGTTAACTTCAAGCTCGATCGTGTAAGTGCATCCCGTACTCTCTTTGAAAATCTCTCTCGTGCCCAGATGAAAGATGGCGCCAAGAGATACTTCGGAGACTCCACTCCTGTAAACATTATGCAGGCGGACCTCATAAATCAATTACTGCCTCGAAGTAAGTTCATCCATGTAATCCGCGATGGGCGCGATGTCGCGTCTTCGGTTTTAAAAGAGAAGTGGGGGCCAACTGAACATTTTGCGGCTCTCGATTGGTGGATGAATCGTATAGTGAAAGGGCAGATGGCTTTATCTAAGATTAAAACTGAGAATAAGCTTGAGATCAGAATTGAAGACCTGGTCATACATCAACGTGAAGCAACGCTTGAGAAAATTAGAGTTTTTCTAGATATAGCCAGCCACGATCGTTTAGAGAAGTACTTCAGGGATGAGATTCTTCCTGAGAAGTTACATGCAGGTAGGTGGATGGGCGAACCAATAAATGCGGAGAAATTTAGCGCCAGATATCAAGTAATCCTTCAGGAGTTGAGCGCCAGGGGAATCAACATTAAAGAGTTGTAGTTAGCCCGCCAAGATTCGGTAGCCGTTGATAAAAATTACGGCGAGGCCAACAAGTATTCCAATCTGCTTACGAGGTAGTGCCACAACTATTCGTGCGGCAATTGGCGCCATTAGACATCCACCGAGTGCGAGTCCACCAACAATCGACCAATCAATATCAAGGCGATTGATATTTACAAGGAATCCAACGCTGGCAGATACAGCAACGATGAATTCGGCAGCGCTGACAGTTCCAATAATCTTGCGTGGTTCAACCGTAGTTGTGGTCATCATTGTGGGCGTCACAATTGGACCCCATCCCCCACCACCGGATGCATCTACAAATCCACCGGTAAACCCGAGATAGGTCAGATAGCGCGGGTTAGTGAGTTCAACAGATGGTTGGGGCAGCGTTGAGGGAAAAATGTTTCTGTATAGAAGTAGAAATCCAAGAAGCAAGAGAAGTGTTGAAATAAATATTTCGGCACTTGATAAATCAACCCACGATAAGAAAGTGGCTCCCAGGAGGGCTCCGATTCCGCCTGGAATAGCAAGCTTAATCAGAATTTTCTTATCTATATTCTCTGCATGCCAGTGAGATGCGCCTGAAACAAGTGTCGTGCCAATCTCAGCTGCATGTACTGCAGCTGATGCAACCGCCGCTGTTGCACCAAGCGTTAAGAGAAGTGTTGAGCTAGTAAGTCCAAATCCCATTCCTAGAGTGCCATCAATCAGCTGAGCAAGAGATCCGGCTAAAGCGAAGAAAATCCAATTCACAAAAGGCGTTCCACAATCAATTTAGTATTCTCTTCAATATCTGCAGTGCCATCAAGGGCTAGTTCTGGTTGCGATGGCCTCTCGTACTCTTGGCCAACTCCAGTGAAGTTAGGGATTTCGCCATCTTTAGCCTTCTTGTACAAGCCCTTAGGGTCACGCGAGATACAGATGTCTACGGGAGTATCAATAAAGACCTCGATGAATTCGCCATCTTCAAAGATTGAGCGAGCACGTTGGCGATCAGCTTCAAACGGACTGACGAGTGCAGTAATAACAATCAACCCTGCATCGACCATTAACTTAGCTACTTCGGAGGTTCGACGAACATTTTCAGCGCGGTCTTCGGGGGTAAAACCTAAATCAACGTTGAGTCCTAACCGTAGATTGTCGCCATCAAGAACATAAGCGTGCATGCCGAGGGCATGAAGGCGCTTTGCCAGAACATTGGCGATGGTCGACTTTCCTGAACCGGATAGACCGGTAAGCCAAATCACCTTCGCCTTCTGATTCTTAGCACTTTCTCGTGCCGCCTTATCAACTTCGTACTCTTGATACGTGATGTTCTCTCCGCGGCGAAGCGCATGGCGAATCATTCCGGCGCCGACAGTTTGAAAATTAAGGCGATCAACAAGGATGAAGTTTCCGAACTCACGAGATTGCTTATATGGTAAGAGCGCTAGTGGCTGATTGGTGGCAATTTCAACTTCGCCAATTTCATTCATCACCAATGTGTTTGCAGAGTTTTGTTCACCTGTATTGACATCAATCTTATGGCGAATCTTGGTAACAATGACAGGTGTCTGGGTTGGGCCAGAGATAAGCAGGTAGGAGCGGCTGTGAATCAGCGCATCTTCATTCATCCACACCAGATGCGCATTGAAACGATCAGATGCATGTAGCTCTTCGCTGGCTGCGGCGATTAAATCACCACGGGTTGCATCTACTTCTGGCTCGAGGACAAGTGTGACCGCACTAGTTTCTAGAGCTTTTTGCTCTTCTTGAAAACCCGAAATAATTTTTCCAATTTTAGCGAGCTTATTGCTAGGGAAAATCTTGACTTCATCCCCCACCGCAAAGTCACCATGATGGATTGTTCCGCTGACGCCACGAAAATCATCGGCGCGTGAAATCGATTGGACGCGCATACGCGCAGTTGATGTGGCGCTCTTTGTTGGTTGCCATGACTGAATTGCCTCGAGGAGAGTTGGTCCCTGATACCAAGGCGCCTGAGTGCTGCGCTGAACAACGTTGTCGCCAGCTAGGGCGCTGAGCGGAATAAAGTGGATATCAGTCAGATCAAGGCGTGCCAACGTTTTCTCAATATCGGCTTTAATCTGCAGATAAATCTCTTCATTAAATCCCACCGCATCCAACTTATTGACGGCAACAAGAACGCGCTGAACACCCATAAGTGAGCAGATTGTTAAGTGGCGAAGAGTCTGGGTACGTACTCCTTTTGTAGCATCAACAAGAACAATTGAAATCTGCGCACGGGATGCGGCAACAGCCATATTGCGTGTGTACTGCTCATGTCCTGGCGCATCAGAGATGATCAGACGTCGTCCATCAAGAAGTGACATTGAACGATAAGCGACATCAATAGTGATTCCTTGCTCGCGCTCTGCCTCAAGGCCATCTGTAAGCAAGCTGAAATCAATTTCTCCTGCAGGAATCGTTGAACCGGCACGACGAACTTGGCGAGCAGTGTCTACCGTGTCGTAAGGAATGCTGTCAGTTTCAACTAGTAGCCGTCCGATAAGAGTGCTCTTGCCATCATCGACGCTGCCACATGTAAGTAGTCGCACTACAGGAATCTGCATTAGAAGTAGCCCTCACGCTTCTTCTTCTCCATGGAATCTTCGTTGGCGCCATCAATCAAGCGGGTTGCGCGTTCGCTGAGTTTTACTTGGAATACCTCTTCCACAACCTCTTCAATCGTGGTTGCCGTTGATTCAACGGCTGCCGTAAGTGGGTAGCAACCTAGAGTTCTAAAACGAACCCTCTTCATTTCTGGTTTTTCGCCATCGTTAAGGCGATAGCGCTCGTCATCAACCATGATGATCTGACTTCCACGCATCACAACAGGGCGCTCTTTTGTGAAGTAGAGCGGATTAACTTCAATATTTTCAGCTGCTATATAGCGCCAGATATCGAGTTCGGTCCAGTCTGAAAGTGGAAAGACTCGCATAGTTTGGCCAGGGGCTAATTTGGGATTGTAAGTACGCCAGAGTTCAGGGCGTTGTGCGCGGGGTTCCCAGCGATGGCCAGATTCGCGCACGCTAAAGATTCTCTCTTTGGCGCGAGACTTCTCTTCATCACGTCGCGATCCACCAATTGCAGCATCGATTTCATGAAAATCCAGTGCTTGGCGCAGCGCAACGGTCTTCATAATGCGTGTGTACTCAGAGATTCCAAATGTGAATGGGTTGGTCCCATTAGCTACACCCTCTTGGTTGGTGTGCACAATTAACGATAAATTGCCATCTGCAACGACTTTGTCGCGGAAGGAGATCATCTCTTTAAACTTCCAGGTTGTATCTATATGGAGCAATTTAAATGGAATGGGGGCGGGGTAGAAAGCCTTCTTGGCTAAGTGCAGAAGAACTGATGAATCTTTGCCGATGGAATACATCAGAACTGGCTTACGGAATGTCGCCGCAGTTTCGCGGAAGATTTCGATCGCTTCAGATTCGAGCGACTTGAGAATCTCGAGCTCGGTGGACATGGGAGAAACCTACAGGGCTTGCTTGTGAAACTTCATAGAAGTGCTACTTCTTTTCAAATTTCGGTAGGTGGAGGTCGAATTGAATCGAAATTAAGCGGGTGGTGATCACGACAAAACCACCGAGAACAGCCGAGACGTTGTCGGCAAAGCCAAGTCCGTGAAGTGCGACATAAGTGGATGCGCCAATCAGGGTTGATGTCCCAATTGTTTCGCGGTGGAGCAATACTGGCTCCAATTGGCAGAGCACATCTCGGACCAGTCCCCCGGTTACCGCCGTGATGGCGCCAAGAAAGATTGCACCGAACCAAACAACATCCATTTCGTATGCAAGTTGCGTGCCTGACATAGCAGCCACTGCAAGTCCAAAGGTATCCATAATCAGCAGAGTCTTGCCGATATGAGTCACACGCCTGAATACCAATGTTAAAAGAACTGCCGCGATAACGCTTAGGACAATCCAAGGATCAATAATCCACACGGGGCGAATACCCAGGAAGACATTTCGAAGCGTTCCACCTGAAAGAGAGGCGACAGCCGCAATAAAAGCAATGCCGCCGTAATCGAGTCCCTTATCTGCGGCAACTCTTGCGCCGACGAGAGCGAAGGCGAAGGTCGCAAGTAAATCCAAGGTCAACATTAAGGACATGGGGATAAGAATAGGGAATTTATAACAGCTCTGCACAAAACTGCAAAAATGTTTCATTTCCGTCACATTTTCTTCATTTGGCTATCAGAGGTTGCTCTGCTTGCGTAGAGTTCTGCACATGTCAAAGTCAAAGGGCCTCAGTAAAGATAAGAACTGGTGGCGCCAAGCCTCGGTTTATCAGATCTACCCACGTAGCTTCGCTGATTCAAATGGTGATGGCATCGGAGACCTGAAGGGAATTACCTCCCGTATTTCTTACTTAAAGTCTCTCAATATTGATGCTGTGTGGCTGAGTCCCTTCTATCCATCTGCGCTAGTTGATGGTGGATACGATGTCGACAATTATCGCAATGTGGACCCGAAACTGGGAACTCTTGCTGACTTCGACGAAATGTTGGCCGCGCTTCATAAAGTAGGCATCCGAGTTTATGTAGATATAGTCCCTAACCATTCTTCAAATTTGCATGAGTGGTTTAAGGAAGCAATTGCTGCCAAACCTGGTTCAAAGGCCCGCAATCGATATATCTTTCGTGATGGCCGTGGTAAGAAAGGTGAACTTCCTCCAACTGATTGGGTTTCACACTTTGCACCAAGTGCTTGGACCCACGAATCTGCCATGGGCGGAAAAAATAATCAGTGGTACATGCACTGGTTTGCGCCAGAACAACCTGACTTCAATTGGGATAACCCAGATATCCAGAAAGACTTCCTCAAAACTCTTAAGTTCTGGGCAGATCGTGGCGTTGATGCATTCAGAATTGATGTGGCTCACGCCCTCAAAAAGGATTTATCTGAGCCACTGCGCAATCTTGATGTCTTTGAAGGACTCGAACAGCGAGGTAGTAAAGGTAAAGGCATCTTGGCCGATCGCGATGACCTTTTTAAGATTTATAAAGAATGGCGCAAACTCTTTAATACCTACGATCCCCCACGCGTTGCTGTCGCTGAAGCTTTTGTACACCCAGAACGTTTGCCGCTCTATGCCAGCACAAAGACTTTAGGTCAGTGCTTTGACTTCCGCTTTATTGATACTCCCTTTGAGGCCGGCGCATATAAGAACGCTACTCAGGAGGCGATAGAGCTTGCTGAGAAGAATAAATCCACCTGCACCTGGACTCTTTCTAATCATGATCAGATTCGTCACGCAACGAAGATGGGTCTTAACCCAGCTGTAAATCGTCGTGATTGGATGTTGAGCAATGGCACATCCCATCCTCTTGATATGGAATCTGGAACCAATAATGGACTTGCAGCAACGCTTTATATCTTGGCTCTTCCAGGAAGTACCTACATGTTCCAAGGTGAAGAGCTCGGACTACATGAAGTGACAGATATTCCAGAGTCTGCCATCCAAGATCCACAGTATCTACGAAACCACAAGATTGATAAGGGTCGCGATGGCTGTCGCGTTCCGCTGCCTTGGACAAAGTCGGGTTCATCGTTTGGCTTTGGTACGGGTGGATCGCACCTTCCACAGCCAAATTGGTTCGGTAGCTACTCTGTCGAAGTAGAAGAGAAGGATGCTCATTCCCCTCTTGCAATCTATCGCCGCGCGCTAGAGCTACGTAAAGAGCTGCAAACAAAAGAAGAGATCAAGTGGCATAAGACCAGCGATGTGTCAGTACTTCACTTCTCAAGGCCGAATGGCTGGCACTGCATCACAAACTTTAGAGCGCAGGAATACGCCATGCCCAAGGGTGAAATCTTGATTTCTTCTAAACCGTTGGTAAATGGGAAGATACCAGCTGGTACAACAGTTTGGTTTAAGAAGTGACTCTTCTTATGAAACGCCGATGATGTCAACGGCGAAGATAAGAGTTTCATTGGGCTTAATTGGTCCAGCACCAGATGCGCCATAGCCCATATCTGGTGGGATGACCAAGAGGCGTCGTCCGCCCTCTTTTGCACCAGGTAGACCCTGCTGCCAACCCTGGACAACTTGTGCCAATGGGAATGTTGCAGGTTCTCCAGACCATGAAGATTCAATGTGCTTTCCATCTGACCAAGTCATCAAGACATAGTGCACAGTCAAAGTCGAAGTTGGAAGAACCTCTGCTCCAGTTCCCACAATGACATCTTCAGTTTTCAATTCAGCAGGTGGGGTGCCTTCAGGCTTTGAGATTGTTGGAGTCTGACCCGCAACAGCTGAGACTGCAGGAAGCTTGGTTGATTCTGATCCGGTCAATTGAATTCCTCCGAGGATGGTTGCGGCGATGAGGACAACGACGAAAATCGCTGCCAGGACTTTTCTAGTTGCACTGTTAATTTTCTAGCTCCTTAATTAGGTTGAAATCTCCGCCACCGAGTTGGCCTTGATCGCGATACATCTCAAGCTTGGCACGAGTATCGGCAATATCGAGATTGCGCATAGTTAATTGCCCGATTCGATCGGTTGGACCGAATGCGGCATCTTCTGTGCGCTCCATCGACAACTTATCTGGGTGATAGCTCAGCGCAGGGCCAGTGGTATTGATAACTGAATAATCATCACCGCGGCGCAGACGCAGCGTTACTTCACCCGTGATTGCCGATGCCACCCAACGTGTCAGTGATTCACGAAGCATCAGACTCTGTGGATCGAGCCAACGACCTTCATATAGCAATCGACCGAGGCGGCGACCTTCGGCGTGATAGTTGGCAATAGTGTCTTCGTTGTGAATGGCAGAAAGTAGGCGTTCGTAAGCAACGAAGAGCAGCGCCATTCCAGGGGCTTCATAGATTCCACGAGATTTTGCCTCGATGATTCGGTTCTCAATCTGATCAGCCATGCCCAGTCCGTGGCGACCACCAATGGCATTGGCTTCATTCATGAGGGCTACAACATCTGTGAAATCTTTACCGTTGATAGCAACGGGGCGACCTTGAACAAATTGAATCTTCACATCTTCAGATGCGATGGCAACGCTGGCATCCCAGAACTTCACGCCCATAATCGGTGAAACAATCTCAATAGATGCATCAAGGTTCTCAAGGTTCTTCGCTTCGTGCGTTGCTCCCAAGATATTGGCATCTGTGGAATAAGCCTTTTCGGTACTGTCTCGATATGGCAACTTATTAGCCACAAGCCATTCGGACATCTCTTTACGTCCACCAAGTTCGCGCACAAAGTCTGCATCAAGCCAAGGCTTGTAAATTCTTAAGTTGGGATTAGCCAAAAGTCCGTAACGATAAAAACGTTCGATGTCATTACCTTTATAGGTAGATCCATCTCCCCAAATCTCAACTTTGTCATGCAACATGGCACGTACCAAGAGGGTGCCCGTTACTGCGCGACCTAGGGGCGTTGTATTGAAATACTGCTTTCCGCCAGAACGGATATGGAAAGCGCCACAAGCAAGGGCTGCAAGACCTTCTTCAACGAGTGGAGTTTTGCAATCAACTAATCTTGAAATCTCGGCGCCGTATTCCTTAGCGCGTCCTGGAACTGAATCGATATCTGGCTCGTCATACTGGCCCAAATCTGCGGTGTAGGTGCAAGGAATCGCACCTTTAGCGCGCATCCAGGCGACCGCGACAGAGGTATCGAGACCGCCAGAAAATGCGATGCCGACTCTTTCGCCGACTGGTAGCGATGCAAGAACCTTGGACATAGCGGTAAGTCTAACGGCTCAACAGGGCTGCTAGCGCAGGTTTAACTTTCCAGAGCGAGAGCATCTGCTCGTAACGCTGCTCTTCTACCGAATCAGCAATAGCACCCGTCCTTACCGCACGAATCATGAGATTTCGAGGAGTGTGTTCACCGCCAATGAATTCAATTGCCTCGACACGATATCCATGTAACTTCATAATCTGCATACGAAGAGCATCAGTAAGCAGATCACCGAGTCGTTCTTTCATAATTCCATTACGCGTCATCATCGACCAAGGCTCGGGGATCTCATTCATCTGCGCCT
>Ga0208788_1000746_pt1 | contig 15947 bp, 13 predicted proteins | sample Wag4_2014_7_11_3_FD_187363 | JGI IMG/M metagenome (GOLD analysis project Ga0208788, IMG submission 187363) | Fresh water mixed with fracking chemicals microbial communities from Ohio, USA - Utica-2 Time Series FC 2014_7_11 (SPAdes) (version 2) ...
ACGTTACGGTCGAAGGACTCGCCGTAGTTACCGACTTGCTTGACGATCTGTACTGCCCAGTCTTTCGGCAGCTTGAGGTCTTTACCGAATTCACCTTCAGTACCCAGCAGACGGGCTACGTCCGGGTTCTTGGTGTCTTTGGCGGTGGCTTCGACGTTGGCCGAGGTCACACCCAGCTCTTCGGCGTTGACCATGGCGAACAGGGTCCAGCGCACGATGTCGAACCACTCTTCGTCACCCTGGCGCACGACCGGGCCCAGAGGTTCCTTGGAGATGACTTCCGGCAGCACGACATAGTCGTCCGGGTTGGCCAGTTTGATGCGCTGTGCGTACAGCTGCGACTGGTCGGAGGTCAGCACGTCGCAACGACCGGCTTCGACCGACTTGGCGCTCTCGTCAGAGGTATCGTAGGTGATGGGGGTGTATTTCATGCCATTGGCACGGAAGTAGTCGGAGAGGTTCAGCTCGGTGGTGGTACCGGCCTGGATGCAGACGGTAGCGCCGTCCAGTTCCTTGGCGCTGGAAACCCCCAGCTTCTTGTTCACCAGAAAGCCCTGACCGTCATAGTAGGTCACGCCGGTGAAGTTCAGGCCCAGTGCGGCGTCGCGCGAGCTGGTCCAAGTGGTGTTACGCGACAGGATGTCGACTTCGCCGGATTGCAGCGCGGTGAAGCGCTCCTTGGCGGTCAGCGGACTGTACTTGACCTTGGTCGCGTCGCCGAAAACCGCGGCTGCAACAGCGCGGCAGACGTCAACGTCGAGCCCCAGGTAGTTGCCTTTTTCATCGGCGTAGGAGAAGCCAGGAAGACCGTCGCTGATACCGCACTGCACGAAGCCTTTCTTCTGCACTGCATCCAGGGTGGCGCCTGCCTGAGCAAAGCCACTGACACCGAGCACAGCTGCGGTGGTCAGCACAGCCAGGGTGGATTTCACCATCTTCATCAAAAACCTCCAGTTGCTCTTGTTGTGTTGGAGTCTCCGTCCGCCTTCCTCACCCTTTTGAGGCCGCGACCCGCCGGCAGCAACGGTATCGACGAGAAGTTCGAACGTCAGGCAGGAGCCTAGTCGGCATTTCCCTCTGCTGGCCAACTGCTCCTACCCAGCCCATTGGTTGAACGGGCCTGAGACGGATCGTCATCCGCCTGGGCGTTTCATCACCCCGACGGTCTAGTTAGGAACCCCACACAGCAGATTCCTGCCTGTTGAGCAATGCGCAATGGCACAGTGTTACCGTTAGCGCACCGCGTCGTCAGTCCGGATGAGCCATAGCAAGCCCCGTACCAGCACATGGCGAATTGCCGTATGTGCAGGGGGGCAAGAGCAAAAGATTCACCCGTGCGACAACTTATTCACAGATTAGCCAAGCCTTGAACAGGGGCACGCCCCAATTCGATGCGCCCGCACCACACTGGAGCTACCAATGACCGCACCCATGATTTTGCAGCCACCACAAACCGCCGATGCCAGCGTGATCTGGCTCCACGGGCTGGGAGCTAACCGCTACGACTTCCTGCCGGTCGCCGAGTTGCTGCAGGAGCGCCTGCCCAGCACACGCTTCATCCTGCCGCAAGCGCCCACCCGCCCGGTGACCATCAACGGCGGCTGGAGCATGCCGAGCTGGTACGACATCCTTGCCATGAGCCCGGCGCGCGCCATCGACCAGGCGCAGCTGGAGGAATCCGCCGACCAGGTGATCGCCCTGATCGAAGCCGAGCGTGCAGATGGCATCGCCGCTGAACGCATTGTCCTGGCGGGTTTCTCCCAGGGCGGCGCGGTGGTCCTGCACACTGCCTTTATGCGCTATCCACAGCCCCTCGGCGGGGTGCTGGCACTCTCGACCTACGCACCGACCTTCAGTGACGACATGCAGCTGGCGGATACAAAAAGACAACTGCCGGTGCTTTGTTTGCATGGCAGATTCGACGACGTGGTGACACCCGACATGGGACGCGCCGCGTACGACCGCCTGCACGCCTGTGGGGTGCCGGTGCAATGGCGCGACTATCCGATGGCGCACGAGGTGCTGCCGGAAGAGATTCGCGATATCGCCGAATGGTTGAGCCAGCTGCTGGCCGACTGACCGAACCGAGAGATGCACGATAAATGAGCACAGCGCCCCTCATTCGCACCCTGCAGGATATTCAACAGATCGAGAGCACCCCGCTGAGCGAGCGCGACCTGCCCAGCAGCACCTTCGAGCTGATTCGCCGCACGGCGCAGGCCAGCCCCGAGGCAGCTGCGCTGTCGTTCATCCTCCAGGGCACGGCCGAAGAAGCCCCGCTACGCCTGAACTACACCGAGCTGCTCGGCAAAATCACCCAGACCGCCAACGCCTTCCATCGTCTGGGCCTGCGCCCGGGCAAGGCGGTGTCATTCCTGCTGCCCAACCTGCCGCAGACTCACTACACCATCTGGGGCGGCGAGGCAGCCGGCATCGTCAACGCGATCAACCCGCTGCTCGACGCCGAACATATCGCCGAGCTGATCCACGCGTCGGACTCCGAACTGCTGGTGACACTGGCGCCCTTCCCCGGTACCGACCTGTGGGACAAGGTCAACGCTCTGCGCGATCAGTTGCCGGAGTTGAAAGCGATTCTCTGCGTGGATATGGCCAACCTGCTGCCGGAGCCACAACGCAGCGCACTCAAGGCCCAGCGCGGCCCGCTACCAGAGGGCGTGCTGGACTTCGACGAGACCATCGCCGCCTGCCCAGCCGATCACCTGGAAAGTGGCCGCCTGATCGCCGCCGACGATATCGCCAGCTACTTCCACACCGGCGGCACCACCGGCACGCCAAAACTGGCGCCGCACAGCCACGGCAACGAAGTGGCGATGGCCTACAGCATGAACCTGGTGACGCGCTTCGGCGCCGGCGACGTGACGCTCTGCGGCCTACCGCTGTTTCACGTCAACGGCGTCATCGTCACCGGCCTGGCGGCTTTCATCGGCGGTGCCGAAGTGCTGCTGGCCACGCCTCAGGGCTATCGCAACACCACCTTGATTGGCAATTTCTGGAAGGTCATCGAACGCCACAAGGTCAGCTTCTTCAGCGGTGTGCCCACCATTTATGCCGGCCTCCTGCAGATTCCCAGCGAAGGCCATGACCTGTCCTCGCTGAAATACGCCCTGTGCGGCGCCGCGCCCATGCCGGTGGAACTGATACGCCAGTTCGAGGCCAAGACCGGCCTGACCCTGCTCGAAGGCTATGGTCTGACCGAGGGCACCTGCGGCAGCTGCGCCAACCCTCCAGCCGGCGAGCGCCGCCCCGGCTCGATCGGCCTGCCCATGCCGTACTGCGAAGTGCGCATCAAGGTACTCGACGAGCAGGGACGCTATCTCCGGGATGCAGAGCAGGATGAGATCGGCAACCTGTGCATCCGCGGTGCCACGGTATTCAGGGGCTATCTGCAGGCGAGCAAGAACGCCGACATCTGGGTCGATGGCGACTGGTTCAATACCGGCGACCTCGGTCGCGTCGATGCCGACGGCTACATCTGGCTGACCGGGCGCAGCAAGGATCTGATCATCCGCGGCGGTCACAACATCGACCCGCAGATGATCGAGGAAGCCCTGCACAAACACCCCGCCGTGGCCATGGCCGCTGCCGTGGGCAAGCCAGACGAGAAGGCCGGCGAATTGCCGGTGGTCTACGTGCAGCTCAAGCCGGGCGCGCAGACCAGTGAAACCGAGCTGCTGGAACATGCCGCCGCACATATTCCCGAACGCGCCGCGGTGCCCAAGGATGCCTGGATCATCGATGCCATTCCGCTCACGGCGGTGGGCAAGACCTTCAAACCAGCGCTGCGCTTCGATGCCATCGCCCGGGTTTACCAAGCGGCTATCGATGAGTTGCACCCGGCTGTTCGGGTTGAAGTGCTGAGCGATGACAGGGCTGGTCAATTGGCCCACATCCACCTGCCGAATCAGGATCAGGCCTTGGCTGCCAGCATTGGCGAACGGCTGTCCGGCTACGCGGTGGGCCATCGCATTCACTTCGCAGCGTGATCCAGAGCGCGCCAGGACGCGCGCTAGTTAACAGCTTTGCACTTTCGCGCAACCACTGGTCGGCCGAGCTTCAGGCAAGCATTGCCACGCCTGAAGCTCGGGAATACTGTCGAACTCTATTCGTAGACACGACAGGGAGCGTTGGTGGTGCCCTCAGGCCTATTCGCCCGGCCAGGCCCGACGAGATCGCAATGAAACCGGCGCACTGGCAGGCAGACCTGCAGCAAGTTCAACAGTTGCGACTATTTCATAATGTCGCCACCAGCAGCCTCGACCAGTTGCTGCGGGAATTTCGTGCCTGCGAGCTGGAAGCCGGCGAAGTACTGCTCTCCCCCTTCAATCGCAACCAGCACCTCTATCTCCTGATCGAGGGCCAACTGCGCGTCTACCTAGGATCACTGGACAACCAGGCCGTCAGCACCCTCGAAGTCGGCGACTGCGCCGGTGAAATCAGCTTCATCGACAACGAACATCCCTCCGCCTACGTCGTGGCCGAGCGCCCCTCCATCGTCCTGCGCCTGCACCGAGAGTCACTGGTGGCGTTGTTCCAACAATCCCCACAGATGATGCAGAACCTGCTGGAGCTGCTCTGCGATCGCGTGCGCCAAGGCAACCGGCAGATTCTCGACAGTGAGCAGAACGCCAACGTCGATACCCTCACCGGCTGCTTCAACCGGCGCTGGCTGGAACACGTGTTCGAGCGCGAGACCACCCGCTGTGCCTTCAACGACGAACCCATGTCATTGCTGATGCTCGATGTCGACCACTTCAAGGCCTACAACGACCAGCACGGCCACCTGGCCGGCGATTACGCCCTGTGCCTGGTGGCGCATACCCTGAGCAGCCAGCTGAGGCCGAAGGACAGCCTGATACGTTTCGGTGGCGAGGAGTTCGTCATTCTCCTGCCGGAGATCGCCGATGAGGCTGCACGCGGTATCGGTGAGCGCCTGCGTATCGGCCTGGAGCAGATCGCCTCCTTCTATTCGCCGGTTGGCGTGCTGCCCGGCGTCACCATCTCCATCGGCCTGGCGCAGATGCAGCACCAGGACAGCCTGCAAAGCCTGATCGCGCGGGCCGATGCGGCGCTATACCAGGCCAAGCAACAGGGCCGCAACTGCCTCTGCGGCTGATAATTTGCGACATTGGTGCGCTAGGGTCTGTTGCCGTTTCGACGCGAGCCGCGTTGCTGCGCCAAATTGCGCCACGCGAGGCGCGGGATGCAGGTAATGGTCGTTCCCTTGCCAAATCCCGCAACGACGCATGGCGCAATTTGCCGCGCAACCCGAAGGGACGGCAACAGACCCTAGGCATTGTGGGAGGGGCTTTAGCCGCGACCGAATCGCCGCTGAAGCGCCTCCCACAGAGCTGCCGCGCAACGCCGTCCCTTGCCTTGCTACAGTGCCGAGCATAACGACAAGCACCTGCAGGCCATCGCGGCCACGGGCGGGGTGATCGGCATCGGCTACTGGAGCACCGCCGTGTGCGACACCTCGGTCGCCGCCATCGTCAAAGCCATCCGCTACGCGGCGGACAAGGTCGGCGTCGAGCATGTCGCCCTGGGCTCGGACTGCAACGGCACCGTGCATACGCCATTCGACGTTACCGGCCTGGCGCAGATTACCGAAGGCCTGCAAGCCGCCGGCTTCGACGACACGGCCATCGCCGCCATCATGGGTGGCAATGTACAGCGCCTGCTGCTGGCCAGCCTGCCGGAGAAATGAGGCACTGACCGCACGGTACTCTTGACAGACGCGAGCGAAGCACTTCGCCACGCCCGCGTCTTGCATTACACTGGCGGGCGTTCACTCCTTAACCAGTCGATGAGAAGCCCGTGCTCAAAGCACTCAAGAAAATGTTCGGCAAAGCCGAAGACGAGCAGCCACAACCAGCGCCGTCATCCGTAGCAGCGCCCGCCCAGAGCGGTGACGCAGAGCAGAAGCGCCCACGCAAGAACAAGCCCGCCCGCACTGCCAGCGAGAGCGCAGGCGATAGCCCGGCGCCGCAACAACCCCGCCCGCCCAAGGCCGACAAACCGCGCCGCGAGCGCCCAGCCAAGCCAGTCGACACCTGGAAACTGGAAGATTTCGTGGTCGAACCGGCCGAAGGCAAGACCCGTTTTCATGACTTCAAGCTTGCCCCCGAGCTGATGCATGCCATTCATGATCTGGGTTTCCCCTACTGCACGCCGATCCAGGCCGGCGTACTGGGCTACACCCTCAAGGGCCAGGACGCCATTGGCCGCGCCCAGACCGGCACCGGCAAGACCGCCGCGTTCCTCATCTCGATCATCACCCAGCTGCTGCAGACCCCGCCGCCGAAAGAGCGCTACATGGGCGAGCCTCGCGCGCTGATCATCGCGCCGACCCGCGAACTGGTGGTGCAGATCGCCAAAGACGCGGCCGAGCTGACCAAATACACCGGCCTCAACGTCATGCAATTCGTCGGAGGCATGGACTTCGACAAGCAGCTCAAGCAGCTGGAATCGCGCTTCTGCGACATCCTCGTGGCCACGCCAGGCCGCCTGCTGGACTTCAACCAGCGCGGCGAAGTGCACCTGGACATGGTCGAGGTGATGGTGCTGGACGAAGCCGACCGCATGCTCGACATGGGCTTCATCCCGCAGGTGCGCCAGATCATCCGCCAGACGCCGATGAAGGGCGACCGCCAGACCCTGCTGTTCTCCGCCACCTTCACCGAAGACGTGATGAACCTGGCCAAGCAGTGGACGGTCAACCCGGCCATCGTCGAGATCGAGCCGGAGAACGTTGCCAGCGACACCGTCGAGCAGCACGTGTACGCCGTAGCCTCGGCTGACAAGTACAAGCTGCTGTACAACCTGATCAGCCAGAACGACTGGACGCGGGTCATGGTCTTCGCCAACCGCAAGGACGAAGTACGACGCATCGAAGAGCGCCTGACCCGCGACGGCATCAGCGCCGTGCAGATGTCCGGCGACATTCCCCAGCACAAGCGTATCCGCGCCCTGGAAGGCTTTCGCGAGGGCAAGATCCGCGTCATGGTCGCCACCGACGTGGCCGGTCGCGGCATCCACGTCGATGCCATCAGCCACGTGATCAACTTCACCCTGCCGGAAGACCCGGACGACTACGTGCACCGCATCGGCCGTACCGGTCGCGCCGGCACCAGCGGCACCTCGATCAGCTTCGCCGGCGAAGACGATGCCTTCGCCCTGCCGCCGATCGAAGCGCTGATCGGCCGCAAGATCCAGTGCGAAATGCCGCCGGACGAGTTGCTCAAGCCGGTGCCGCGCAAGCACTGAGCCAGCGCAGGTAGAACCAAGGCGAAGCCCTCCAGCTTCGCCTTTTTCATTTGACCCCGTTGATCGACACGCCATGCAACACTGCGACTACCTCATCATCGGCGCCGGCATTGCCGGCGCCTCCACCGGCTACTTTCTCGCCAGCCATGGCAAGACGCAGCTGCTCGAGCGCGAGGCGCAGCCCGGCTATCACTCCACCGGCCGCTCGGCGGCGCTGTATACCGTCGCCTACGGCACGCCCCAGGTCCGCGCGCTGACGGCCGCCAGTCGCGTTTTCTACGATGCCCCGCCAACCGGCTTCGCCGAGCATCCCTTGCTCACGCCACGTGGCGAGCTGGTGGTGGATTTCAGCGGTGACGCAGCCGAGCTGCAGCGCCAGTACGATCAGGCCCGTGAGCATGTTGCAGAGGCTCGCCTGCTCAGTGCTGACGAGGCCTGCGCGCTGGTTCCGGTGCTGCGCCGTGAGCTGGTGCATGGTGCATTGCTCGACCCCAGCGCCGCTGATATCGACACCGCAGCGCTGCACCAGGGCTACCTGCGCGGCATCCGTCAACAGGGCGGGGAGATTCATTGCCAGCGCGAGGTCATCAGCATCAGCCGCCTCGCCGACGGCTGGCAGGTGGATTGCGCCGGGCAGAGCTATCGCGCGAGCGTATTGATCAATGCCGCCGGTGCCTGGTGCGACGAGATCGCTGGCTTGGCCGGCCTACCCGGCATCGGTTTACAGCCCAAGCGCCGCGCCGCCTTCACCTTCAACGGTCCGACAGGCATCGACTGCCAGCACTGGCCGGCGCTGGTGAGCCTGGACGAATCGTTTTATTTCAAACCCGATGCCGGCCTGCTGCTCGGTTCGCCAGCCAATGCCGACCCGGTGGCGCCGCATGACGTGCAGCCGGAAGAGCTGGACATCGCCCTGGGCATCCACCAGATCGAAACCCACACCACGCTGCAGATTCGTCGTCCGGCGCATACCTGGGCCGGCCTGCGCAGCTTCGTCGCCGATGGCGATCTGGTTGGAGGTTTCGATACCCAGGCCGAAAACTTCTTTTGGGTGGCAGCGCAAGGCGGCTACGGCATCCAGACCAGCGCCGCCATGGGCCAGGCCTGCGCGGCGTTGATTCGCAGGCAACCCTTGCCGCAACCTTTGCTCGAGGCGGGCCTGAGTGAAGCGATGCTCAGCCCGGCACGGCTGTCGTCATGCCAGGTGCACTGATCAGGCTGTTGCAGGGCTCACTGCTGCTGCCCAGCACTGCCCTGTTCATCGGCCTGCTGCCTGTCACCTGCAGCACGGAGGGCTTGGTCTGGCCTGGCCGCTGCTGGCGGAGCCTGACGGTCAGATCGCCATCGAGTTGGCGCTGGCCTGTCTGCCGGCATTCGCGCTGTTTCTGCTGGCCGCTGCCAGCGGCATGCTGAAGCGGCGCCTCGCCGTCCTCGCAGTGTTCGGCTTGTGCGCCGCCATCGCCGCTTACAGCGCGGTCAATCTGCTCGCCAGTGCCTATGGCAATACCTGGACGGCCGGCGAGATCCTTCGTGGGCTGTTTCTCGCACAATTGCCGCAGCTGGGCCTGGCGTCCGGGCCATGTCTGGCGTTGACAGCGCTGCTGGAGCGGCTCAACCACCCACGCCCTTGACTACGTTCTGCTCCTGCTCGGCCGCTTCTTCATGCTTGGCCGAGCGCTCTAGCTCGCGGCGAAAACCATCAGCCTTGTTCAGGCTCAACTCCAACACCCGATCACGCCCTCCCTCTGCGATCAGGTAACGGCCATCGTCCAGCGGCAGGATCGCCTGCGGCGCCTTGAGGAATGACAACACGGTGGTCTGCGCGCCTTGGGCATCGACCAGCAGCAGACGGGCGCGATGGGTCGAGTCCTCGCTGATCCACAGGCCCTGCTCGTCGCAGAGCATGAACGTCGGGTTACGCAGCCCGTCGATCACCACCGGGTCGCGGCCATCCTCGCGCAGCTCGCGAATCACACCGGTTTCCTTTTCGCTGTAGAGCATACGGCCGTCGGTGCAGCGGGTGATCGACTCGGTTTCCGAGAGGTTGTCACGCACCACGCTCAGTTGCCGGTCATCCCAGCGGTAGCGCCATAGCCGACCGTTACCCTTGCGGTCCTCGATGGCATAGAGGTAGTGACCGTCATCCCACAGCCCCTGCACCTGATCGCCCGCGAACAGTTCGGAAACACGCTTGCCTTGCAGGAAGCTGACCGGCTTGCCGCCCGACTCCTGACTGAACACCAGGCCACCACGGGCGCTGAGCAGGCCATCGGGTTTGGACAGGCCTTCGACCACCACTTCGCGGTCACCGTCGGGCTGCATCAACAGGATGCTGCCACGGCCATCCTGCAGTTCCTGGCTGACCAGAATCCCGCCATCCGCTGCTCGCGCCAGCCCGGCCGCCTTCTGCACGTCATCGTAGGCAACGCGGTACGACCAGCCGCTGGCGGCCTGCACCGGAAAGAAGTACTGCCAGGCGAAAAACATCAGGGCGGCGGCGACCAGCGCGGCAGCCGCCAGAAATGCGCTTTTCAGCAAACGCAGGGACATGTTCATGTTTCACAGACTCGCAAAGTGTTCGTAGAGAATCGTCGCGCCAACTAGCATCAGCACCACACCGCCGACGATCTCGGCACGCTTGCCGACCAGTTAGCCCAGCATACGACCAAGCAACATGCCCAATGTCACCATCAGGGTGGTGGCCAGACCGATACACAGTGCAGCGACCAGGATGTTCACCTCGACGAAAGCCAGCCGATGATCGGCGTGATGGCCTCAATGGTGCCAAAGATCACCCCAGCGCGCGTGGCTTGTGCTGGCCCGAGCCCTGCCGCGAAGGCATCCGTCGACATGGCGAAAGACAGAAGAAGCAGCGAGAGAGGATTCAAGGGAAACTCCAGCCGGGCCTGAGTCAACGACAAGCCACTGCGCGCCCGACCTGGCACAGGACTGTCGTTGGTCTCACCAATCCCTGCGGATGCGTTGGCCACGGCAGGTTGCCGAGAATGTTGACCAACGCGCCGACGCTAGCGCGACGGCAGGTTACTCCCCCAAAGAGGCGAGCAGGATAAACCCAAGCATGCCGGGGCGGAAGTGGCGGCGCCCAGCAACAGCTCAGCGGTAGCCTGCGCCACCGAGCCGGCATCAGGTTTCGACGCCCTGCTCGAGCGGTTTCTCGGGCTCCACCTGCGGCGCCTCGGTGCCCTGCTGTTCCTCCTTGTCGTCCTTGCCAAGTGCTCGGTTGGTGGACTCCTGCAGGGAGTCCACCTGGCGGTTGACCTCATCGACCACCTCGCCGACCGAGTCACTGATCAGCGCCTGCACTTCCTTCTTCGCCTCTTCGGCGAGCTTCTGTGCGGACTGCTCGGCGGCGTCGCAGCCCGCCAGGGCGATCAGTGCCAGACCAAGTGCGGCAGGCGTCAAGCGGTGTTTCCAAGGGTTTTGCATCAGGTCTCTCCAGTGTCGAAGGCCCGGATACACACGGGGCGTAACCGGGCAAAAGCTTATCCGTCAGATCTTGGCGAGCGGCTGGCCGCGGGTCTTGTACAGCGACAGCAGCACTCCGCCGACCAGCAGGACCAGGATCACGCTCAGCGACACCACGGCCGGAATCTTGCCGATGATGCCGACCAGGAAGATCTTCGCGCCGATGAACACCAGCACCAGGGCCAGCGCGTACTTGAGGTAGGCGAAGCGGTGGATCAGCGCAGCCAAGGCGAAGTACAGGGCGCGCAGGCCGAGGATGGCGAAAATGTTCGAGGTGTAGACGATGAACGGGTCCTGAGTGATGGCGAAGATCGCCGGCACGCTGTCGATGGCGAACACCAGATCGGCGCACTCGATCAGGATCAGCGCCAGGAACAGCGGCGTCACCCACAGCACGCTGCGGCCCTGGCCATCGTCCTGGCGCACGAAGAAGCGTTGGCCGTGCAGCTCATCGGTCACGCGCAGATGCTTGCGCAGGAACTTCACCAGCACGTTGTTCTCCAGGTCCGGCGCATCGTCGAGCTTGGCGAACAGCATCTTGATGCCGGTAAAGAACAGGAAGGCGCCGAATACATAGAGAATCCAGGCGAACTCGTGAATCAGCGCAGCGCCCAGGCCGATCATGATGGCGCGCAGCACCAGCACGCCCATGATTCCCCAGAACAGCACCTTGTGTTGGTACTGCCTTGGAATACCCAGGAAGCTGAAGATCATGGCCATGAGAAACACGTTATCCATCGACAACGATTTCTCGATCAGAAAACCGGTGAGGTAATCCATGCTGGCGTCGCCGCCTTTCTGGAAGAACACCCAGACGCCGAACAGCAGGCCCGCAGTGATGTAGCCAGCTGACAACATCAAGCTTTCACGCACGCCGATTTCGCGATTATCGCGGTGCAGCACGCCAAGATCGAAGGCCAACAGAGAAATGACGACAGCGATGAAGACCAGCCACAACCAGGTGGCCGTGCCGAGGAAGTCGGCGAAGAGGAACGGTTCTAGGGCAGTCATGAGCCCCTCCTACAGTCAGATTGAACAGACTGTGATTCCGACATCGCGGTGTTAACCGCCAGAGGGGCCCGGCATCACGGGCGCAACAGTATTCAGGCCGCGAACGCCACTCAACGGGTAAAATTTTACAAAATATTTCCAATTCTACACCACTACAGAGCCTGCTGCCGTCTTGTAGAAGCTCGCTTGCGGACAATCCTGGTGCCGTCGGCTGATCGCCCGCAAGCGGGCTCCTACAGGGTTCGCTGTTTATCCAAAGGTTTCAGAACAGCCCCAGCTGCCCGTTCACCAACCGTTCGAACTCACCGCCGACGAACGGCAGGATGGCATCGGCCACCGGTTTCAGTTGGCGGCTGATGTAATGCTCGTAGTCCACCGGCGACAGCAGACGCTCCAGCGGTTGCGGCCCACCTGTGGTGATCAGATAGCTGATCCAGCCGCCGCGCTGATATTGCAAGGGCCGCCCCAAGCTCTGATTGTGCTCGTCGGCCAGGCGCGCGGCGCGTACGTGTGGCGGCACGTTGCGCAGGTAATCGTCGAGGCGTCGGCGCAAGCGCTTGCGATAGACCAGCAGCTCATCCAGCTCACCGGCCAGGGTGCGCTTGACGTAGTCGCGCACGTAGTCCTCATAGGGCTGGCCGGCGAACACCAGGCGATAAAGCTCCTGCTGGAAGCGCTGGGCCAGCGGCGACCAGTCGGTGCGTACCGTTTCCAGGCCCTTGAACACCATGCGTTCGCTGCCATCGGCGGCACGCACCAAGCCGGCGTAGCGCTTCTTGCTGCCCTCCTCAGTGCCACGGATAGTGGGCATGAGAAAGCGCCGGTAATGGGTTTCGTACTGCAACTCCAGGGCGCTGGTCAGGCCGTACTCATTCTGCAGATATTCGCGCCACCAGGCGTTGACACGGGCCACCAGCGCGCGCCCGATACGCGTTGCCTCGTCCTCATCATGAGCGCGGCCGAGCCAGACGAAGGTGGAGTCGGTGTCACCGTAGATCACCGCATGGCCCTCGGCTTCGATCAGTTCGCGGGTACGCTTCATGATCTGGTGCCCGCGCAGGGTGATCGACGATGCCAGGCGCGGATCGAAGAAACGGCAACCGCTGGAGCCGAGCACGCCGTAGAAGGCGTTCATGATGATCTTCAACGCCTGCGACAAGGCCGCATTGCCCTCGCGTTTGGCCGCCTCACGGCCCTGCCAGACACGCTCGACGATGGCCGGCAGACAATGCCGGGTGCGCGAGAAGCGCGCGCCGCGAAAGCCTTCCACCGAGTGTTCGTCATCCGGCTGGTGCAGGCCTTCAACCAGCCCTAGCGGGTCGATCAGAAAGCTGCGGATGATCGACGGGTACAGGCTCTTGTAGTCCAGCACCAGCACCGAGTCGTACAGGCCGGGGCGCGAATCCATGACGAAGCCGCCAGGGCTGTTCTCGCCGCGAATGTCGCCAAGATTAGGCGCGACGTAGCCCAGGCGGTGCATGGGCGGCAGATACAGGTGGGTGAAAGCCGCCACCGAACCACCACTGCGGTCGGCGGCCAGGCCGGTGACGCTGGAGCGCTCCAGCAGGAAGGCGAGCAGATCGGTGTGGGCGAAGATGCGCGTGACCAGCTCGCAGTCCTTGAGGTTGTAGCGCGCCAGCGCCGGTTTGTCCTCGTCGAACATGCGCTGGATCTCGTCCATGCGCGCGTAGGGCGTGTCGATCGCCTTGCCTTCGCCGAGCAGGGTCTGCGCCACCGATTCGAGGCTGAACGAGGGGAAGCTCCAGGTCGCCGAGCGCAGCGCTTCGATGCCGTCGATGATCAGCCGCCCGGCGGCCTCGGCAAAGTAGTGCTGGCTGCTGTTGTGCTGGCGCCAGCCCAGCACGTCGCCACCGCGGCCCAGGCGCAGCGGCAGCTTGAGCTGCTCGGCATGCTCGCGCAGCACGCGCAGGTCGAACTGCACCAGGTTCCAGCCGATGATGGCGTCCGGATCATGCCGCTGCAGCCAGGCATTGAGCCGTTCGAGCAGCAACTGGCGGCTGTCGCAGTACTCCAGCTCGAAGTCGACGATGCTGGCGTCACCATTGGCCGGGCCAAGCATGTACACCTGGCGCTGGCCGCAACCTTCCAGAGCGATGGAATACAGCTCGCCACGGGCGCTGGTCTCGATATCCAACGACACCAGGCGCAGCGCCGGACGGTAATCAGGCGCGGGCTTGAGCGACTTGCACAGCAGGCTGCCGTCTTCCTGCTCGATACCGTCGAACAGCACGCTGGCGGTGATAAAGCGCTCCATCAGGTAGCGATCCGGCGGGCGGATATCGGCCTCGTAAACATCCACACCGACCTGACGCAATTTTTTCTCAAGCTGCAACAACTGCCGATACTGGCGGCAATACAGGCCCAGCACCGGGCGGCGCTTGAAGTCGCGCAAGGAAAGCGGACGCAGCTCGACGCCCTTTTCGCTGCGCAGCAACGGCTCGGCCCAGGCGCGCTGCTCGGCCGGGATGAACGCCACCACGTCCTGGCATGGCAGGCGCACCTGGCGCGGGCCGGCATCGGTCGCCAGCCAGAAGGCCACCTCGGTGCCCTCCGGCGTATCGCGCCAATGGCGGCTGAGCACGAAGCCTTGCTGGGGTTGCGTCATCATCTTTTCAGGCAAGCACGATCTGCCCCCTCTCCCGCTTGCGGGAGAGGGCTGGGAAGAGGGTGTGAGCTTTTCCCCTCTCCCCCGGCCCCTCTCCCATGAATGGGAGAGGGGCGAAAACAGCCTCTGCAGTTGCCCATTACCTCGAACCAAACTGGCCGAGCATTCTACGCCAGCGGTTACAATGGCGCCTTTTCCGGATGATGGTTCGATGAGCAACACACCTCCCTACGGCACCGGCGATGCCTCCTACCAGGCTGCCGGCGGCATCGACGGTCTGCGCCGCCTGGTCGATGACTTCTACCGGCTGATGGACGAACGCCCTGAGGCTGCTGCCCTGCGCGCACTGCACCCGGCTGATCTGAGCGCCTCGCGCGACAAGCTGGCGTGCTTCTTGAGCGGCTGGCTGGGCGGGCCGCGTCTGTTCGCCGAGAAGTACGGCAGCATCAGCATTCCGGCCTTCCATGCGCAGTGGCCGATCGACCAGGCGCTGGCCGAAAGCTGGCTGAGCTGCATGGCCGGCGCCATCGCCCTGCAAGGCTATGCGCCAGCCTTCGCAGATTATCTGCTGACCCAGCTGCGCGTACCCGCGGAACGCTCGGTACAGGCCAGCCAAAACCGTCATCGCAAGGAAACCTGAAATGAGCAACGAACTGATCATCGAAGACCTGCAACCCGGCGACGGCAAGGCCGTGGTCAAGGGCGCCCTGATCACCACCCAGTACCGCGGCTGGCTGGCCGACGGCAGCGAGTTCGACTCGTCCTTCTCGCGCGGCAAACCGTTCCAGTGCGTGATCGGCACCGGTCGAGTGATCAAGGGCTGGGACCAGGGCCTGATGGGCATGCAGGTGGGCGGCAAACGCAAGCTGCAGGTGCCGGCGCACCTGGGTTATGGCGAGCGCAGCGTGGGCGCGATTCCGCCCAACTCCGACCTGACCTTCGAGATCGAGCTGCTGGAAGTGCTGACCCGCGATGACTGACGCCGCCCTCACCCGCCTGCGCGAGCACCTGCTGCAGGCACTGGACAACCACCCCGGCAACGAGACCCGCCGCCTGTTCCATGGCCGTGGTCGCTGCTGGCCGGGGCTGGAGCAGATCACCGTCGACTGGCTGTCCGGCATCGTCCTGGTGATGCTGTTTCGCGAGCCATCGCCAGACCTGCGACCGCTGTTCATGGAACTGCTGGAAACGCCACAATGGCAGGCCAGCGGTGCGCGCGGCCTGCTCGTTCAGCACCGCTACGTGCAGGGCAGCGAGAGCGAGTGGCTAGCCGGCGAGCCGCAGGCGCAATGGCCGATCATCGAAGACGGTCTGCACTACCTGCTGGATCTGGGCAGCAAGCAAAACAGCGGGCTGTTCCTCGATATGCGCCTGGGCCGCCAGTGGGTGCGCGAGCAGGCCGCCGGCAAACGCGTGCTCAACCTGTTCGCATACACTTGCGGCTTCTCCGTGGCCGCCATCGCCGGTGGTGCTGCGCATGTGGTCAATCTGGATATGGCACGCGCCGCGCTGTCACGCGGGCGCGACAACCATCGCCTGA
>Ga0208788_1000749_pt1 | contig 15906 bp, 22 predicted proteins | sample Wag4_2014_7_11_3_FD_187363 | JGI IMG/M metagenome (GOLD analysis project Ga0208788, IMG submission 187363) | Fresh water mixed with fracking chemicals microbial communities from Ohio, USA - Utica-2 Time Series FC 2014_7_11 (SPAdes) (version 2) ...
CATCACGATGTTGTAAGCGATTGTCGCTGCTCGCAACGCACCGATAGCACCGACCGCAAAGAATATGGCGGTTGCTGTGCCGTCCATATTTGTGATGAAGTTAAACAAAGCGTCGGATGCGAAACTAATTCCAGCACCCAAACCTTCACTGCCGATAACACCAGCCAGGTCTTTAAAGAACGGAACTGTTTTGTCTTTTATATAGCGGGAAACCGATTCAACAACCGGCAAAAGAAGCATGCCGAAATCCTCTGCGACGTTCCCGACAGCTACTTTCATTCGGTCAAAGTCTGTTGCGGTTGCCGACGCTAAACCACCAACCTGTGATTGCACTTCTCCAAGCACAATTTTCTGTGCACCAAGCAAGTCACCCGTTTGAACCAACTTTTTGATTTGTTCTTGTTGCGCTTCGGTGAAGTTGATACCCGCTTTACGTAACGCCGTGATACCCCGAGTAGGGTCGGCGAGTGCTTTACCGAGTTGCATTGCTGCACCCGAACTAGAACCGAACAAGTTGCCGAGGTCTTGTGCCAAAGTAACGGCTTGGGTAAAGATGTCGTTGCCAGCACCGACTTCGTTCTTGACCTGCTTAAAGGTCAAAAGAAGGTTTGCTGAGGACTGGATTAGTTCATCATCTACACCGATTTGTTCCGACAACTTCGATGAAAGTTCAGCAACACCTTGCGCTGATATTCGGGCTGCCCCACCCGTTGTTTTGATTAGTTGCTCGGTTGCCTTCATTACTTTTTGTGATTCGTAGGCTGCCGAAACAAGTTTTGTTCCGATAATTCCACCGACTACAGCGACGGCTGCACCTGCTTTCGCAAGTCCTTTAACCATTGCGCCTGTGGCTTGGTCAACTCCACGTAGACCGAACGCAACTTTTTGACCGTTTGTTTCTAGCCGTTTGAAATCAGCAATCGCTTTGTTGATTCCTTTAGCGTTAAAGGTAGAGACAATGGGGACTATGACAGCCATTAGAAGTTACTCTGCCTTCCGTTGACTATCCGTTCCGCTTTTGCAGCTGCATCTTTTACGGCTGAAATAACAGCCTTTTCGTTTTGGCGAACTGCAGGCCACATCACACGGGAAGCCTTATTCCCGATTTTCGTGAGCAAACCGATGAATTGTTGTCCTGCACGACCGTTGCCGTTGGTCTTTGAGCCAGCCATATCGTAAATGACACCGCCAGCGTTGCGCTGTACGAGTGCTGCAATTCGATAACTGCTTTTGCTTTTAGTCGCTTTTTTATTGACAACACTTTTTACACCCGACATAGCCTGGCGCTGGTTGTAATGAGGGAACTTGCCAGTTCCTTTCTTATTTACCCAACCACGCATTTGACCGTCGGCAGTGTTATATCCGCTGTCCGGATACCGAACACGGGCGCTGGTTTGCGCTTTGCTCATCGCACCTTGGATAGCGGTAATTGAGGCGTTGTAAGTTTCAACGTCAACCTTCTTTAACTCACGCATAGTTTTATCCACATTTTGTATGTAGATACTAAACAGAGCCATGCAACGATATTAGCGTTTCATGCGTGATTTCTGTGCACGATACTTCAGGTAAGCGTACATTGTGTGAATCATCTCGTCGCCTTCAGCCATTAGGTCTGTTGGCGATATACCTGTTTCGCAGGCTAAGACGGCAATTGACCAGTGGGCTGAATCGTCTCCAAAGGGGTATCACTTGGCGAGTCCACAACTTCGACATTCTCAACGGTGTCAATCCAGTCAGGGTCAAACTTTTTGCTTGTCAACTTCGCACGGTTAAGCGCACTCCACGCCAACCAAGCCAAATCGGTTAGCCGAAGTTCTTGCTCAAATCGGGCTACCGAGCGTTGCCATGTGCGCTCAAATGACACGAAATCTGAGAACTGGGCTGTAACAACCTTTTCTTCTCCGTCAAAGAATGTGACTTTCATCTGCATTTTCATTTTATGCTCCGCTAATTTCTGTCGGTGTTTGGTTTTTATGCTACTGCCTTCGTCAATGCGCCACCTGTAAAGGTAAGTGATGTCATTGCCATTTCTCCGACACCACCCGCAACAGGCGTATGCGCTGCCAAGAATGTGTCTGCGACTGTGTAACTCGGGTTCGTTGCGCTAACAGCACTTGATGTTGGTTTGATAATAACTGTGGTTTGCGTACCAACCAAAGGATAAATGGTGGCTTCAACTTCGCTAGCTGCAAAGTCTTGCATAAACGAAATTTCAACTGACACGTTCTGCAAACCGCCTACAAACTTGTGTCCTGTTGAACCGAAGGTTGTTGATTCAACCGAGTCAATTTCATAGTTAAGCGTGACGCTGTTTGCTCGGTCGCTTAAATCGACTGAGTTGATAGTGATTGATGCGTTGGTGAGAACGAGTTGAGCCATGGTTATTTGTCACTTTCCTTGAAATCTGTTTTTGCTGTTTTGTTGGTAACTACTTCCAGATGCCCGCTATCTACAAGAGCGTCAATGTTCAAACCGTTTAAGGCTTCATCGGAAACTATGCTTCCGAGTTCACCTAGCGATGTTCTGTTGCTTGCGATTTTGTATTGAGCCATAACTTGATGTTACTCCTATCCGTGTACGAGAAGTGTGATTTCTATTGCTAAATATTCTGCTTCGCCGATAGCAAGGGTACGAATATTTGCGCTTCGGGAAACGACAAGGGTTTTTGCTACACCGCCAAGAGTTGTATCGGCTTCTAACGCTGTGCGGATTGAGCCAGCACCCGAATAACTCAAATATGTGTCAAGGCTTGCTTGGGCGGTACGGTCAGAAACCCGACCGATAATCGTCATAACCGTGATGTTGAACCGCACATCACCGCCACTAAAAGCACCGTGATATTCAACGCTGTCTAGCTGTGGGAAAGCCGATGGTGGGTTGATGTTGTCCGGTTGGAAATCGAATACTCGTAGCCCTGTAATTGTGGCAAGGCTGTTCTTTACACCCGTCATTACCTGCGAAACGGTTGCAGGCATTAGGCAATCGCAATCAGACGATACGGGGTGAGCATTTCTCGCACGTCAGGGTCAACTGCACGCACCGAGATACTGCCCATTTCACCGAACCCAGCAACGCCTAGAGGGCTGTTATAGCGTGAGAACAACCGAAGCGACATAATCAGACAGGCTTCACGAATATCATCAGGAACTGAAGGCCATCCGTACACACCTTCAATCTGAATGCCAGGCATCGGCGGGTCAACAACAACTGGGTAAGCCTTCGCACCGATAGCAACAGCCGACCTGTATGGGCGGTTTTGCAAAACGACATTCAAAGGTTCAAGCCGATAGTCGGTTCCAGCAGTCCATGTTGTTTCAAAGTTGCCGTCACCGTCGTCGTCGGTTTTAAACGAGATAACCGATACAAGGTCTGATACCGCAAGTTTATAAAGGTTGTAAGAAATAGGTCCAATTAGGTTTGTGTCGGTCAAATACCATTGGACTGTGGCTGTTTTCTGATAAAAGAACCGACCCGTGTAGCCGTCAATTCGACGTGACGCTGCTTCAATACAGTTTTCTAAAAGGATGTCATCGGTTGAATCGGTGATTCGGGCTGCCGATTTGACTTCTGCGAGGGTGCAATAGCCGTTAGTTATCGCCATTGTCGGCTACCCGTTTCCGCTTAACCATCGGTTCAGAGGCGGTTTCAACTGGGTGTGTAACTGACGCAACTTCTTTAGGCGCAAGATACTTTGAATCGTATCCGACTTCCCGCAACGCTTCATCTACCGAAGCAACACGCTTAGGGAGATTGCGTGCGATATATCCTGCTCGCTCTACGAGTAAGGCTTGGATGTACGGGGTTGTCATTTTTTCTCCTTAGTTAGGTGGCGGGGTGAGATTGTAAGCGGACTACAACCCCACCCCACGCCTGTTAATCGTTACTAGAAGGTCGGGGTGACCAAGCCAGTTCCGTTGATTTGTGCCCATGCATTTGGGTAACGGTTTGCGGTGAACGCCGTGTAGCCATAGACAATCATGGTGATGTCAAGTTCGGCTGCCTTTGGCTGTTCAAAGCGCAACATCATTGGTTCTCCAGTGCCCTGTTCCCAGATGTGGAGTTCCTGCAAGTTACCAACATAGATGGTGTCTTGGTTGGTGCCTGCGCCTTGTGCGGTGCTTACGTTTGCATCGGTGATTACTGGCAAGCCTGCAATCGAGTATCCGCTGTTGCCGTACTGCACCGAGCCTGCGCCAGTTGCTACTGGGTTCAGACCGTATGGTGTTGGTACTGCAAGCGGGCGACCGGTTGTGTCGGTAGCTGCCAAGATGAACGCCAAACGACGTGGGTGCATGATGATTGCGTTTGGACCTGCAAAGAAGGTTGTTTGTACCTTCTGTACTGCATCCAACAACTTCGGATACAACTCTGCAACCGTTGGCGAAGCGTCAGTGTAGGTAACCGACTGTCCTGCAGAAGCAAGAAGTTCAGCAACCAACTGTGCGTCAACACTTGTGTGGTAAGCCGATACAAGGTCAGCCATAACAAGGCTGTCGATGTTCGTTCCACGCTCAATTGACTGACGGCTCACGTTCTGTTGACCGGCTGTGGTGGTGATGTTGATGTCCAACTTGGTGTCGTCCATGTTGGTTTCTTGCACCGATGCACCTTCAGTTTGTACTGCAACGGCTGTTCCAGTCGTTACCTTAGAAATGCTGATGGTCAAGCCCTGTGCAGGAATTTCGTGCTTACGTGCACGGTCTGCTACTGGACGGCCTGCACGAGCGTAAGGTGCTGCCAATTCAGTCAAGTACTGAGGAACGATAAGTCCAGCAAAGTTTGCTGAAGTTACATCTCGTCGTTCAACTTTTTCTTCCTGCATGTGGCGTGCAATACGCTGGTTTGCTTCCCAGTCGTTGTTGAATTGTGCACGGAACGCATCAGCAACGAACGAGTGACCGCTCTGCTGTGTGTAGGTGCGTGCTTCACTCTTGACTACTGCTGGTGCAGTTTCACGAAGTCCACGCTCTTCACGTGCTTTCGCTGCTTCTGCCGAGCGGGCTTCAAGTGTTTCGTGGTGACTGATGCTTTCATCGAGTGCTTCTGCGTCTGCAAGAGCCTTTACGATTTCTGCATCTTCATCGGTTGTGAGGTCACGCTGTTCAACGACAGCCTTCTTCACAATTTCATCAGCCTTCTCAACAAGTGCTGAGCGCTGTTCTTTCAGTTTATTTGCGTATGACATTTTGTCTCCAATGTTCGGTTTTTGTTTTTGTTCCCGAGTGGAAGGCACAGTGCTCAGGCGACTGTCCTTACGGCTGACGGTATTTTTGTTGCGCTAGCCGTACTTCCGCTAGTCGTAAACGACTTGGTGCGATTGGTGCAACAACTTGATTGTAGTCTCTGCTACGAATTTCTGCAACAGTATCTTCGTAAGCAGGGAAGGTCACAACAGAAACATCGTAAAGTTGGACTTCACGCAATTCTCTAGTGGAACGGGTTTCGTCCCACGCATCTTTTATCGCACGAAAAGCGAAAGACATTTGCGACATATCGCCACGCTTCATTGCGGAAATAACTCTTGCCGAATCAGGGTTAGCTGGGTCAAGGTTTGCTTCAACCATAAGTCCACGCTCGTCTTCTTCAAGATACAAAGTTCCTGATTTTGTTCGTGCGAGTGGAACGCCAACATGGTCAATAAGCAGACGCACATCTGCGCCGTCTTTCAAAGTTTTTTGGAACGCACCTTTGCGAACATACTCTGTGTATGGCAACGGTTCAGAAGGTGAATCAAATATTGCTGCATAACCAGTAAGTGTGTTGCCGTTACCGGTGGCACGCAATTCGAGATTTGAGTATGCGATTACTCGTTGTTCGTTCGCTTGTGGAACGCTTACCCAACCAACTGTTTGTTCTTCCATTTGACCTGCCTCAATTAGACCTAACGGTAAGTGTAATCATAAGCGTTTACTCTTTGGAGTATTTAGGGTGCTCGGGGTGAAGTAAATCGTTGTCGGTAACATACTTCGGATTTTCAGGTCTGCCAGTACGGGCAAGAGTGAGGAACGCATTTACTCGTGCCATAGCCCACGCTGCACGTGAAACACCTGGGCGATGCGAAGTGGAATAAGCCCCAGCACCCCTACGCCAAACTGCTTTCAACGCACCTAAACGAACCGTTGTCCAAACAGGTCTATCACCGTCACGCATTTTCTTGTTGTGTTCAGATGCCTTTGTTTCTAAGGCTTTTTCGGTAGAAGCGTCAAGGTCAATACCGCCCATTTTTCCTTCGGCAGAACCCTTCGGGTTTTCATCAGAACCTTTGATTTGGTCTTTAGGTGGTGCAGGTTCGCTAGCTGCACGGTCTTCTCTCTCTTTGTCTAATCGTTCAACCAACCTAATCGCATAATTCATAGCCCGTTCCGCACTCGATTTAGATGGACCGCTTCCCCAAAGTAAATGTGCGACTAGACCTGCACCCGGATAGCCGGGGTCATTTGTGTTTTTGTTTTTCGGTGCGTCTAGGTCAACCATGTGACGGGCAATCCACGGACCTATCTTTCGCCATTTTTGTTCCGATACTTGACCGCCAGCCATTTTGTTTGCATCTTCAATGGTTTGTGCAACAAGGCCGTCACCGCCGTATCCCTCTTTGTGAAGTTTTAGTCCACGTCGGGCTGCGCTACGCATGAATTCTGGTGGCGCTAAAGAGATTGCCCGTTCTTCATCTTCATCTTCCATTTCTTCTTGAACGACTTCTTCCTCGTCGCCAATATTCTGTTCGCTGATAATCCAATAACGGCATAACCCCATCGGGCTTACTTTGCCATCAACAATCTCGCATTTACCGCTTCCCGAATAGAACACACATTGAGCGCAACTAATTCCTCGTTTAGCGTTCGGCGAGTTCTGCTGATAATCGCATCCGTCAGGTCCAACGCCCTGCGTAAATTTTCCGTAGTGTTCGGCGAGGGCTTCAAACATTTCGTAGAGGTCGTATTGGCGGATGGTAAGTCCAAGTTCATCGTCTTCTTCCTCGTCTTCTTCTTCAATTTCTTCTTCGGGTTCTTCCTCAAAACTGATTTCGACAGCCCGCTTTTCATCAGCGACCGTCCATCCGTCTTTCCATTTGCCGTTAATAGCAACTTCGTCCAACGGTATAGTGAATTTTTCTTCTCTATCTATTGGCATAAATACTCCTTACGGGTAATGGCGGTTCACCCTTGCGAACTCCCTGACTGACCAGTTCAACTGTAATGTATTTCCCGCCGTCTTTCTGCCCACGAATACTCGTCACCCTCATGGTCAATCCTGCAGGAAGCAAAATTTCATCTTCGCTAGTGTACTTAGACACTTTTCTTACCGACATGCCTTTAGTCCCTTTAGGCAAAACGGTTTCTATCGTTGACGAATTAGTGCCAAATGGATTCCTTTTGGCGGTTGAAAAAGACTGGAAAGCGGGGTCATAGATTTCGTCACCGACCTTCAAGTCCTGAGTTTTCATATTTACTCGCCTACTCACCGCAACATCTTGTGATAACTCACGAGAAGTAAGGGTCTTATCAAGTTTGGCAATCTGCTTTGCCTGCTGTTGTTCGTAAGCACTATCCGCTTTCGGCTTACCAAATTCATCAAGGTCTTTATGGTCGTTGCGAAGTTTCGTGTTTACGCCAGAATAACCAGAACCCGTGTATCGAACTACCGCTGCTTTTTCACCCGCCATTAAAGGCTTTTGACCTGCGTTTACATCTTCGTGCAATTGATATGAACCTATTGCGTTTTGCTCATCAAACTTTTTGTTTATTTCCCTTACTGCGCTAGCGTCGCCAGTAATTTCTCCTTCAGGGGAACTAAGTTTTATCCCACTTGAAACTGGCTTCGCCGACACGGGCTTAGCGGATACAGGCTTACTACTTCCAGCTACTTTGTGTTTGGCTTGACCGGTAGCAAGATATTTGCTGCCACCTTCCAAGTCCTCAATCGACCCTTGTTGCGCTTTGCCTTTACCGTTAGGTGAGTACTTACCTTTGCCTTCAGGGTTGCCGTTGTATTGTGGGTTTGCAAAGAAATTGCCAGTCTTGCCCGACAGCACATATTCCGAGTTCGGGTTTACGCCCTTGCTGGTTACGTTGTTCGGGGCTGACTTAACTTTGCTTCCAGGCTTGTCTCCCGCCTTGTAGGTGCCACCCTTTTTGATAATGGCGGGGGTAGGGGCTGAACCGCCACCGTCGTCGCTACCGCCAGTAGAAAGGAACTTGCCGTCAGGTCCACGTGGCTGGTCTGCGCTGAATGCACGACTGGCAACCCGTAGGTGTGACCACCACACTTTTAGTCCGTATCGGGTGTAAGTACTTGAATGTCGTTCGTTCCAGATGCAACAACACCGTAAAGAGTTTCCTTGCTTGGAACAAAAAATTCTTGTGATTCACCGTTGCCGATATGAAATCCAGTTGATGTTGCAACGCTTCCATTCCCAACATATATTTTTGCACCGCCAGAATTGTGGATATAACACCAGCGAGCAATATCGTCTGAAGCAACAATAAGGGTTGGTGTTGTTCCAACGCTTACAACAATAGATTTCATATACCCAAATCCTTTTCAGGTGGGAGTGCATCTGTGCCGATACTTGGGGTGGTTGTTGGTGCAACAAAGTTGTCGCCACCTTCATACGGTTCCAAGCCTTCAATTTCTCGTGCCTCGTTAGGCGACAAAGTACCGCTCTGAATTTGTATCTGTTGTGCACGGACACGGGTGAGCAGGTCGGCTCGTTGTAGTTCGTCTGCGTCAAAGCGAACAACAATCGGGTAAGGGAACAGTTCAGAAAGTGCGTCTTCTAATCTACGCATCCAAGGCAGAAGTGTGTGACGAACAAAGTTGATTCCGGCTGCTTCCACATTTTGGTAAGTCTGATTGTCGCCACCCGTACCCAACATCAAGTGCAACGGAATTCGATACGCACGTGCAATGTCACGGATGATTGCGTCACGATGAACCATCGTGTCCATGTCGCTTGCACTCGCAGAAATAGGTCGCCACTTCAAACCGCCAGTAAGCACCGCAGGGCGACGGCGTTTCCAATGTGCCTCTTCCCAACTGTCACGCAAAATGCGTGCTTGTTCTTCTGTTATTTGACCGTCAGTTTCAAGCACCGATGAAGGGGTCGCACCTTCGCCATAGAAACTTGCGAGGAAGCGGTCAATCGCAATCATTGTTCCGACCGTGTTTCGCAAAGCATCTATCGGGCTAACACCACGCTTTTGTCCAGGCATAATCAGCCAGTTGATTTGGATAATGTCGTCGTTCGGGAAGCGTTGACGATTTATCTCGTACTCGATACCGCCGTCTGTGTCTGCGTGAATAATAACTTTTTCAGGGTGAATGTTGCGGAGTTCTAGCGGGTAACCGTTTGCGTCTTTCGGTGCGTAAATAAATGCGACACCGTGGACGGCGAGTGTTGCAATTGTTTGGTGCACAAACTCAAACATCAACTGTTTGTCGTTCGGGCGAACCAAAATCGCTGGTGTTTTACCACGAACCAACCGTTCACCTCTGTCACGATAAAGATAAAGTGGCATTGCTGCAATTGAATCGGCGAGCAAAGACACAGCTGCAATAACAGCCGACGTGGAAAAGATGGTGTTCTCGTTGATGAGTTCACCGGAATAGTTTGCGAAGTATGGGCGTGCAGTTATTTGGTTCGGGTCAATGCTTAGAGGTAAACCTCGTTGTTCTGTTTTACGCCAAATAGCCATTATGAACCTGCTTCAACTGCGACCACCACAAGAATTCCTGTGACGATAAATCCTGCTGGGCGGTAAATCTCGAATGCACCGACGCTTATCAAGACTAGACCTGCGATTTCAGCCAATGTCCCGAAAAGGTTGTATTTCATTATTTCTCCCAGATGTCAACTATGCCAATAGTACCTGCTATCTCAGCCATGCGTGTTGCTCTATCTACGGCCATAACCATTGCGATGCAAGCGTCAATTTTTCGTTTTGATTTACCTTTGGAAAGTCGCCAACCTTGGTCGGTCATTCGTTGCGCTGCTGAAAGCACTTGGTCAGTAAAAGCGGGCGAACCGTTGTGTGCGATTTTGCCGTTGACGATTAGTTCGTAGGTGTGACCGCAAGCGGGAATCATTCGGCTTCCAGTCTGCGGGAACTCCACCATAGGTAGCCCGTCGTCGGATAAGGCTTGTGCTGACCTTTGGAAGTATGCAGGGTCAAAGGCGAACTCTTGAACATTTAGTGTCCGATGCAAATATCGCAGGTGTTCTTCAATTTCCGCCACGTCAATTCCCGTGTCCTTCGGAAACCAAATCTTTGATTCCAAAACAATCTGGTCTTCTTGGGTTTGCGCTAAAACAACAGCGATACTGTCGTGCTTCAACGCCATGTCCACACCGACATAAACAGGGTCAATATTGTTGATTGTTTTATCCGATGCAAGTTTTTCCCACGCCCCAGGTGGAAGCCAACTTTCTTCTACACGCACCCATTGGTTTAGCCGAAAGCGACGGAAGGCTGCTTCGGTTGATTGTTTTACGGATGATTCCATGTCCTCTAGGCTGAGCAAGCCTTCAACAAGGTTTGGGTTAGTAGCCCGCCACGCTTTTCGGTCATCGAGTTTGCAGTCTGCAGGTGCTTCCCACCACCAAAAACCAAACGATTCATCTTTGACATCACCGCTAACACAGCCTTTGCCGTAGTCGTAGAGCCGACCGCAGACTGTGTCTTGGTCGTAGCCTGCCGTTGTAATCGCAACTACTAGCGGGTCAATACGAGCACCCGAACCGAGTGTTAACTGGTCCCACAAGTCTTCGTTCGGTTGCACCCATAACTCGTCAAATATCACAAGGCTTGGGTTCAAACCTGCTTGGCGTTTAGCGTCAGCAGAAATAACTCGGTACACCGCACCGAACGCAGGCACTTCAATAGCGTCACGATAAACCTTGCAGTTAGCGGAAAGGATTGGGGATTGCATTACTTGTTGCTTGGCTTCGTTGAACACAATTCGAGCCTGCCGTCTGTCGCCCGCTGCTGAATAAACCTCTGCACCAGCCTCACCTGCGAGCAGGCCGTACAACCCAAGTGCTGAACCCATAAGGGATTTGCCTTGCTTACGTGGAAGTCCGATTAGCGCACGACGGTACCGAAGCCGACCGTTTTCTTTACGCTCCAGCAACGAGTTTAGTAGCCATTGTTGCCACTCGGTAAAAATTAGTGGTTCACCCGACCGCACACCCTTTGAGAGCGAGAGATACTTTTCGGCGAATTCGCAAACATCTGTACCGTCGGTGAGTTTGAACTTACTTGGAGTGAAGTATGTAGGTTGCCATTTGGCTTTAGGCGGTCGCACGCTTTGCATTCACCTTCTGACGGAAGATGTTTAGTTCGTCGATAGGTGCCGTGTTTCCGCCCAGCCTTGCCCTATCCGTAGGAGTGAACCCAAGCAAACTCAGGTTTGACGCAATAAGTTTTTCTAGCTGGCGAAGTTGAGCACGGTCACGCCAATCACCGCCGTTAAGTAAACGAAGCCTAAGCACCGCACGCTCGTCGGTCTGTTCGCAAACCATCATCGCCATTTCACCGTCAGTCTCATATTTCAACCAGCCGGCACCAGAACTCCAAATGTCATTCCACAATCTGCGACCAGGTCCTTCAGTTCCATCGTTGCCGTGAATCAAAAAGCGATGAGGTTCGGGTACGCCTTTGGTTGGAACAGTTGGTTCAACGATTGCGATTTTAGGTATCGCCCTTTTGCCAGGGTTACCGATGCGAACTTTCTGTTCAACAGGCTTAGGCTTGCGTCCTCTAGTTGCCATGGTCAGCCTGTTCTGTTGATTCGATTACCCCTTGACGAGTTGCAACTTCTGTGCGCTGGGAGAAGGAGACTTTCAGGGTCTGCGGGAACCACATGGTCAGCAGTCCAAGGGTCGTGTTCTCGTGGACCGCCACCGCATATCCAACAGAACTGCGCTTCCTCACGAATTTTTTTCGCACGTGCTTTGTAGTTTCCTTTGTAATGAGGGCGGTCAGGCTTAGGGCGAAGTGATTGACGCTTGACAAGTATTGCTTGACGCTTCTTTTCACAATCATTACACCGAGTCCCATCACCGAGTCTCCCACACCAAAGGCAAGGTCGCCTTATAGGCATTACTTTGTTTGAATATCTGGAAGCAAACTTGCAGGTACACCGTCAACGATAGTTCGGTTAATCATTGGGTGTGACTGGTCGGTAGGTCCAAAGTCGCTATCGGGGTGATAGGCGAGAACTCGCATGTGCTGTCCGTAAGGAGTTGAGAACTTGTGAGGTCCATCCGTGTGGATGCAGAAAATCATGCCTGGAATTAGGTCGATGATTTCTTCCACTCCGTTGTTCCAAGCGTGGCAACGACCTTTGCCCGACATAATCATTCCGATACGGTCTGACGGGTGGGTGTGTGCTGTTTGGTCAATGTCTTCAGGGAAGTACAGAAGGTTTAGGCATGGGTCACCGAGTTTGACTGGTGGAATAAGCAGGCTGTCTGTGCAACCGTCAATGTATTTCAAGCGTCCAGTGAATTCTGCAGGTCCGCCGATGTGGAAAAAGCCGAGCCAGTTTTCACGGCTAACAACAATTCCTTGACCGCCGATAATGCGTGCGTAGCCTGGCACCGAAGCATACATACCCGGATACAGGGTGAACTGTTTGTCACCCCATTCAAGCAAGGCTTTGTCGTAGTGGACATAAATGAAATGGGTGTCGTTCCTATTTAGCACTAATGCGCTTGTCCAAGCGGAAAGGTAGCTCGGATACTTGCGGTCTAGTTCACCGATAAGTCCGTTAGTCCATGCGTAATGTGAAAACGAAATCATTTTTGTTCCTTTAGTTCTGGTACCCATGCTTGCTTGAACTCGTCGTTCCCTGCACGCTCAACCATCTTACCTCTGTCAAGGAACCTGATGACTTCTTCTCGTTCCATGCCTAGACGATTGCGAAGTTGGTCAGGGTCGATTCCGTATTCTTTGACAAGTTCGGAAACGATGTCCGCCATTGAAAGAACATAGTGTTCGCCACGTGCACGGTTGTGTCGGATAGTTGCCATGCGTTGACGGGCAGGGTCAATTTCTTGGATGCGAACGACTGGCACAAGTCCGTCAGTCATTGCTGCAACTTCAGGGTCGCCAGCAGTTGTCCAACGATGAAAGCCGTCAACGATTTCACCGTCAAGCCGAGCAACGATTGGTTGAGTCCAACCGTCTTCCATAATGCTGACCTTCAACAGTTTCATTTCCTGTTTCGGCATTTTGTTTGGGTTGTAGTTGTTTGCCGTGAGGTTGTCACGTGGCACCCACTCAACTTGACTAATCGGCTGGTTTTTCGTTGACATTTGGTTTCGCTTTCTTTAGGTCTGAACTGTATTTGCGAATCATTGCTGGTCTTACCGCAGACTTTTCTGTAGTAAGTTTCGGAACAACACGAGATTTGAAGTCACCTTTTTCTGCAATCTTGTAAAGCAATCGCCACGACACGCCTGTTACTGGGTGAGGTGAAACAAGGATTGGGTCGGTGGTCTTTTTGTAGTGACGCTCGATGAACTTCATCAGGTGGTTCGTGACCCAACGGCGTTCTTCCTCAGAATATTTTTCAAGTGCTTGCATAATTCGGTCTTCCCACGATTCATTTTCTCGTAGGTCTTCCTCACGAATTGCACCTTGACCTGCCCCGTACAAGGTGCCCCGAGCGTAGCGTGCAGCTGTTTTTGCACCTGGCACACGCTCGCCCATTTTGTCCCAAATATCAGGGAAACATTTCTTGAACATCCACAACGCTTGCATTGGTTGTTCACCGTAAGGCGGTGCGATGCGCTGAGAGTGATGTGCGATACCTGCAAGTTCCATCAGGTCGTAGCCTCTGTTGTAATCCCAGTTGTTCAGTTTCGGTGCACGCCAAATGTCTTGCGTTGACCAGTCGTAAACAGGATAAATTTTCCATTGTCCTTTGCCTTGGTCAATGATGTAGTTGTCAACTGTTTTGCGTGTTACTGCTTGACGTCGGCGAACTGATTCGTCTGCACGGATGCCGAGAATAAATCCAACTGTTCCGTATTGGCGTGCCGGATACAGCATTCCGTTTGTTTCAGGGATAGCGATTCGTTTGTCAATCGGGAACGCAGGGAATTCAGGTGGTGCGTCTTTGTAAGTTTTTGCTTCGGGTGGAAGTGGGCGAACCCAAAGGTCTTCTGATTCAGGTCCCCACGGATACCAAAGTGTTTCCTCAGATGAACAACCATTTCGGTGCGCTACCGGTAGACACCACCAGTCCATGTCAATGTCAGGGATTTCGTATACCCGACGCACATAGTCTTCTGTTTCATACGGGATTGCTTCTTCGTCAAAGTGCATAACTTTTAGAGGCAAGCGTCCACGCTTCCGTGCTTCAGCAAGTGCAAGGTTCAAGCAAACTGTTGAGTCTTTGCCACCTGAAAACGAAACGATAACTGTGTCAAATAAATCAAATGCTCTTGCTACTCGCTCTTGTGCCATTTCCCAAACTGATTTGTCAATTTGGGTTGTGGTCATTATTGGTTTCTTAGGTGGTCTTGCCATTCCCTCGCAACTTTCAGTAGTGCATCGTTTTTGTTATCCAAGCCAGTAAGGGCAAGGATGTCTTTTAGTTCATTGAATTCTTCAGGCGTGTAAAAGAACGCTGCTGTTCGTGTGTTGTCAGGAACATGGCCTTCGCCACGTGGAACTTCCATTGGGTTGACTGCACCGTCGGTTGGCATTCGGCTGAGGTTCGGAACAGCGTGTTGCGTGAGGTTGAATTGCTGGCGTCGTAGTAAGTCATCGAGGTCGTCTTGGTCCCACAACAAACCGCCCATGTCATACGAGCGTGCGTAGTCGGAAAGAACTTCAGCGAGTGCGTGTTCATCGTAAGTCGCAAGGTCTGTTGACCTGTTATCAGCGAGGAGAATACGCAACGCCTTGTCGTCGTCAACATCTAAATATTGGACTGCAATTTTTTTCCAGCCGAGAGCCTTCGCCGCTAACCATGTGTGGTTGCCAGCGATAATGAAGCCACTCGATTTCTGTACAAGAATTGGCTTGTACTGCCCGTGCGCTTCAAGTGAAACTGTGATTGCGCCGACGTCACCTTGACGCACGTTCTTTGGGTGACCTTCAACTTCGTCAATGCCAACTGCAAACTTTTCTATTTCCGCTCTAATTGTCATAACCGCCACTCTAGTCGTACGCAGGATTTACAAGCAAGTCTATTACTTGCGATGGTTCTACTATCCAGCCTTTTGTTGGGTTGTCAGAATTAGCTGCAAACAGCCTTTTGGTTTCCTCGTTGTATCTGAACTTATTCAGTCGCAGAAACTTTTTCAGCCTCTCAACTTTGACAATGATAAACGAGCCTTCAATGTTGAAAACATAGACCCACCAATCTGCTTCGGTGACGTTAATGCCCGACAGTTTCCAATAAGGCTCAGAAGTCTGTGGGCAGTCAGGTTTGAACCTGTGCTGATGGGTTTCAATAACCATTCGCCCATTCCGGTACCTATCTGTTTTGACTTCGATATTCCCCGCACAAATATTGGCAACAAAGGTTCTAATCAGGTCTTCACCTAGTTCTCCAAATATCAAGTCCACTTCGAAATTAGGTTTCTTGATGTCAAACGCAGGGTTGTACGTCATGCAAAGAGTGTAGTTAGAAGTAACGCAAATATCAATGACATAAATTATGTACTTCCAAAAAAGTGTTTTATTCGCGGGCGTGAACGTCGTTGGGCTGGGCAGGGGTGCCCTTTTCAGGTGCTGGAAAAAACACTGACCTATGTATTTGATGTTGATTTGTGGATGATGTGTTATTTGGTGTCAGTTATTGTGAGTTGGTTCATTTACTGTCAGTTGTTGTCAGTTCTGTCAGTTATGGCCTATTCAGGGTGGTCTGAGGCTTGTTTAAATGGCTCTA
>Ga0208788_1000751_pt1 | contig 15901 bp, 14 predicted proteins | sample Wag4_2014_7_11_3_FD_187363 | JGI IMG/M metagenome (GOLD analysis project Ga0208788, IMG submission 187363) | Fresh water mixed with fracking chemicals microbial communities from Ohio, USA - Utica-2 Time Series FC 2014_7_11 (SPAdes) (version 2) ...
GTTCGGAGATTAAACGCGTCATTCGCGTTGAAGTCTGTATGTTCGTCGCTTGAGACCCCATTTCATTCAAGCATTGGCAGTGAGCAAATTGAAGGAGGAACCTTAATGTCGACCGACGTGAGGCCGATGATCATGGCATCCGTGCAGATGACACAGGGGCAACGCGTAGCGTCCAACGGTCAGGCCTCGGCGTTCGGCCAGCCGGCCGCGGTGGCCCAGGAGTCCCGGGTAGTGGCGGTGACGCCCGACCAGCAGTCTTTCACTAGGGGTTACGTCGCTGCGGAAGTGCAGAGACTTGATCAGCGAATAGCTGAATTGGCTGCAAAGAAAGCACGTTTGCAGGTGGAGCTAGATAGCAATCGCGCGCTGTACGCCACCAGCAGTTCTTGGGGGATTGTGCTTTTGTCGGTGGGAACCTCGTTGCCAAACGCAGGGATTTCCCGAAATGAGGTCAAACGGCTGGAAAAAACGATTGCAGAAATCGATACCGAAACACGGAGAATGCACACACTGAAGTTAAACTATCTCAAAATCCGCAATTAGCACCGTTTGCCCGCGCTACCTTCCCGGTGGCGCCCGGCGGTTCATTAGCGTGCATCGCCTGCCACTGATGGGAAAGGACAGGGTTACCTTACCGGGTTCGACCCCTCATCACGCGGGGGAATCAGCGGTAGTTGTTGCCGCGTTTGTGACAATGGGTTGGCGCACCACTCGGCCCATGGCCGGATAGTAGCGGCGCTGCCAGATAAAGCCGTCGGTTAGATAGTGAACAAACTGAAACCAGGTTCCGACGAGCGTGGCGACCGCTGGCGTAACCGCGATGTAAAACCCAACAAAACACGCCCCGTACAGGAAAGGCGCACTAAAATAGGGTTGCCAGCGGGCCTCTTTGGCCCATCGGGTGAAGCAGTCTGCGGGTGATTCCTCCAGATTCGCGCGCTGCCGGTGATGGGTCCAGCAAAATCCGAAGTACTGGATGTTGTGGAAAGCTGCAAGCGGCAGGGTCAATAAAAATCCCTGGGTGTGAGGGATGAGCGCAACGGCCATCGTGGCGTTAAGCATGGCCGCCAGACCAACAACAAGATGTCCAACTGGCAAGGGCAAACCTGAGCGGGTCCGCTTGATGGTAAGACGGGCAAAGTGCGCGGCAAAGAGCAACCACACCAAGGCCACAGGAACCAGCGCGAAGATGGGAATGGTAGGAATGGGCAAATAGTAGGTGGGACAGCCAGGAATGTGAAACTCGATGGGGGGTCCCGTCAGTTTCCAGGCTAGCACAATAAGTATGTAGCTTGCCATAATGTGCCGCCAGGGTGTGATGTAGTGACGGAAACCGGTATCGCCGGTGTAATCGGTGTAGCGGCCATCGTAGGCCTGAATGATGCCTTGGTGCTGGCGGATGACGTGATAGAGGCCGAGGCAGTTTTCAACCAGAATAGCCCATTGAAAACCTGGCATGCGAAACCAAAGGTAAAGGGGAATCAAGAAGACCGATGCCAGAATGACTGGCTTGACCAGCACGCCTGAAGCATAATAGTGACGGCCATCACCCGGAAACATCAACGCCCAAGTCAGAAAATTGTGTGTTACCCCGAACAGGATGGCTTCAATGACATATGCGTCTAGATCCGACCCCAGAATCCATGTGAGCGGCATGAACACGATAAAAGGCACGAAACACGTACCAAAGTACCAGCTCAGGTCATATGGCGCGGAGTGTAGCCACAAGGGCTTTAGCGCTTTAAATGCTGAACCGGCTGGCAGGGCAAACGCGGCCATAACTTTCCTCCTGTAAATGCGCGGATCGGTTCACGGCAAAAAGCGTCCTGTAAATGCTAACCCTTCGCTATAATACCCAGGGTGCCTGTTTTACTGGTTGAGGGGAGACGTCTTTGACAACGCATTTTTGTGTCACAGGACCTGATGGGAGTGGCAAATCGACACAACTGGCGCTTCTCAAGCAGGCGTTGGTTGGAGTCGATGCGCGCATTTGCAGCATCTGGGATGTGTTTCACGAGGCCGAAGGAGGCCTGCCTTTTCAAAGCCAGCAGGCGGTGGATCACTACCTGGGCGGTCTGAGCCCATTGGCTCGCAGCCTGTTTTTGATGCATGCCTGGCAGGAGGCCTTGGCGCGGGCCGAGGCCCGAGGCTATCAGGTGTTGCTGCTCAATGCCTACTGGTACAAGTATTATGCGACAGAAAGGGTGTATGGCGCGGATCGAAAGCATCTAGACGCGCTCGTTGCCATGTTTCCCAAACCCGAGCGCATCTACTGCCTGCGCGTGGCGCCGGAAGTCGCCGCAGCCCGCAAAAGTGGCTTTTCCAGATATGAGTCGGGTCAAGACCCCACAATGCAAGGATTTGTGAGCTTTCAGCGGCGGGTTCATGGGGTGTTCGATGAACTGGCGTCGCAAGACGGCTGGGTGGAACTCGATGGCATGCAACCCGTCGAGGCGGTGGCTGCCTGCTTGCGTGACGATGTGTTAGCCAACTTGGGTTCGGGGGGTGCCAGTGATGTCTGAGTCAGTCGCCTTGGAGGCGATCGCCGAGGTGCGTGCGATCGACGCGTTCCGCAAGGGGTTCCGGGCGCATCCGGATCAGGTGAACGCGCCCCACAGCAGTGATGCAGAGATTGTGGCGATTGGACCTGAACGCTGGCTGGCGCTCACCACGGATGCGCTTTCCAGTGAGATTAGCCTGGGAATGTACCAGGACCCCTACACGGCCGGCTGGGTGCTGGTGATGGCCAACCTGAGCGACCTTGCGGCGGTTGGCGCCCGTCCGTTGGGCCTATTGAATACGTTGAGTCTGCCGCCTTCCTGGGAAGGTAACGTCTCAGCGCGTCTGTCAGCCGGTATGGCGGACGCGGCTGCCGCTGTCGGCACCTACATCCTGGGCGGCGATCTCAACGAGGCGCCGGCGCCCGTACTCTCCGGCAGCGCCGTGGGCTGGATCGAAGGGGCACCCTTGGTGACCCGCGTCGGCGTCCAGGCGGGCGATAGCCTGTACGCGACCCGAGCGGTCGGTCTTGGCAACGCCTATGCCACAGCATTCCTGATGGGCCATACCACTGTGGCCCGCGATATCGAAAGCGTTTACCGGCCAGTGGCGCGACTGGCCGAGGGATTGCAGCTACGTCCGTGGGTTTCTGCAATGATGGACGGTAGCGACGGCCTGATGACCAGCCTGGACCAGTTGGCCCGCCTCAATGGTGTGGGGTGGGAGATCGAATTTTCAAGCCACCTGCTAAACGCTCAGGCACGCAGGTTCATGGCCGGCATGAACCATCCCGACTGGGCCCTGCTCTGTGGGGAGCATGGTGACTATGAGCTGTTCTTCACGGTGCCAGAAAATAGGCAACCGGCGTTTGAAGCCGCCTGCGCAAACTGGGACTGGCAACCCGTGCGCGTAGGGGTGGCGTCCACAACGCCAGGAATTCGTCTGCATGCCGATGGATACGCACCATTCAGCTTTGATGGCAGTTTTGTGCGCAATCTCTTGACGAACTGCCAGGGTGACTGGCGGGCATTTGTGGTGGCATTTTGGCAATATGGTCAGGCCCAGGGCCTGGATAAGGTTATTCTAGACACCAGGGAGGCAGGATCCTGATGAGTACGATAGAACCGATGGCCCAAGCGCAGCTGCTGGAATTGACCCAGCGCGCGGCTGTGGCGGCCGAAGCGTCGCACGAACTGGTGTTTGCGCCCGAAGACACAGACCCTCGCACAAGCTGGGGATGGTGGCGATTCCTGTCTTCGTTGGCCAAGACTGAAGGCTTGGAGGATCTGGCGATGGATGGGGTTGATGAGGGATTCTGTCAGCGCGGTCTGGATCTGCCTTGGTTGCGCGACTACGTAGCGTCACATCGTGCGGATGAGCATCGGCACGGTGAGATGCTCAAAGCCTATCTGAAAACAAGTTATGGCGATCGCCCCGCCTACCGGTCGTTTTCAAATGTTTTCATTTATGGTATTGGGTTTCGGGTGCTCAAGGCGCTGAACCGCCGTGATCCCTTGCACGTGTTTGTGGTGCTGATGCTCTACGAAAAAGCCTCGATGGAGTTTTACCGTCAGGCGATCGCGCTCGCTGAAGCCCAGGGCAAACCCAATCTAGTGACCCTGTTATCCGCCATTCGCCAGGATGAGAGCCGCCATCTCGCCGGCGCGACCTGCGTGATTCAAATGCTTAAAGCCCAGCATCCGGTCCGCGGTTTGCGCAAATGGGGGGTGCGTCTATGGACCCGTCTCATTCTGTGGGATCTCAGCTATGGTCAGCTCGCCCTCCACAATGGCGGTCTGCGCAAGGCGTTTAAGCAAATCGGTTTTGACCGTCCGGCGTTCGCCAAACGGATGCACGAAGCCCAGCGCCATATCAAGACCTTGGTGAGCAATTGACCATGCGACTTGACGCACAGCCTTGTATTTCCGAATGATGGCGATGGATAAAATCAATAATACGCGTGCGGTGATCTATCTGAATCGACACGCGCATGGGGCGCGAGGCCTGAGGCGCTGGGCGAGGATTGAAACAGCACTGGCTCAAAAGATGGCGTACACGCTCATCGAGACCGGCAACGAGGCATCCGAGCAGATTTTGATTGCCATCGAACGTGGCGAACGGTGGTTCGTCGCAGCCGGTGGCGATGGCACCTTGCACGCGTTAATTAACGACCTTGTGCGCCTGAAAGGAAGCGCGCCCCTACAAGAATTTTGCCTCGGCGCCATCGGGCTCGGCTCCAGTAACGATTTTCACAAACCTTTCAGTCATCTGCACCTGGGCATTCCACTGCGCCTGAACCGCCAGACGCCAACGCTTCGGGATGTGGGACGAGCGCGCTTCACGACACCCGATGGGTCGACCGTCGAACGCCATTTTCTGGTCAGCGCGAGCCTAGGCGCCGTCGCTGAAGCAAATGCATTTTTCAATAGGGAAGACTGGTTGCTGCGTCGATTGAAAACCCGTTTGACCGATGTAGCGATCGGATATGCCGCCCTTAAAACCCTGCTGCGCTACCAAAACATCTCCCTCAACCTGCACATGACGCATCACACGAGCCACTACGAAACGACCAACCTCAGCGTGCTAAAAACGCCATATTTAAGCGGTGCCTTTCATTATGACACACCTGTGTTTCCAAATGATGGCAGGTTTTCAGTGAACCTTGCTGAGGGGTTGTCACGTATCGGGGCACTGAAACAACTTTTTCACCTGGTAAAGGGGCAATTCAGGGCGCAGCCAGGTTGTCACGATTGGCACGTTGCCTGCTTGACAGTCGAAGCTGCCGCGCCGGCCGCGTTAGAAATGGATGGTGAAATCTACGCCTGCCGCACCGTCACTTTTGATGTGTTGCCGGAACAAATTCACGTGGCGGAGGCAGGTTTTTGAGTCCACGCGACCGGCCCTTTCGGAAGCGAGTTCAAACCAGATTGAACTCGCTTTTCACGGTTTCAAAAGCTCCCAACGTCTGGTCAAGATCGGTATCAGTGTGGGTGGCCATCACGCTGAGGCGCAGTCGTTGTTCATCCAGCGCAACGGCCGGATACTCCACCGGGTTGGCGAAGATGCCCAAGTCGTGCAGGCGACGGGCCAGTCGCCTGAGATCAACCCCGGGCGAAATCATCACCGGAATGATCGCGGATTCGGTGGTCACCCGATATCCCAAGCCGTTTAACCCATCAACCAAAGTCCTGACATTTGCATGCAACCGTGCAATACGCTCGGGTTCGCGTTCCATAACGTCAAGCCCGCCAAGAACGGCTGCCACCACCGGCGGAGGCAGATGCGCCGAAAACATATAACTCCGCGCGAAGAACCGTAAAAAATCAATCAACTCCTGGTGAGCAGCCAAAAATCCCCCTGTGGTACCGAAAGTCTTTGAAAAGGTACCCATCTGCAAATCGATATCACCATGAAGGCCAAAGTATTCCGCTGTGCCGGCGCCCCCGTTGCCCATCACACCAGTGCCATGCGCGTCATCGACGATGAGCAAAGCGTCGAATTCCTGACACACCGACCGGATCGCAGGCAGATTGCCGAGATCGCCGTCCATGGAATAAACCCCTTCGACCACCACGAAAATATTCGGACAACCGGCAGCTTTAGCTTTTCGCAACTTCTCGCTCAGATCCGGGATATCGTTGTGGCCAAAACCTTCGGCCGAACATCGCGCCATCCGTAACCCGTCAAAGAGACTGGCGTGATTGAGTTCGTCAAACAGAATCAAATCCTTTTTGCCCGCCATCGCCGTTACCCAACCCAGATTGGCCAGGAAGCCGGATGAAAACAGCATCGCATCATCCGCACCTTTCAACGCAGCGAGCCGTTGCTCCAGTTCCCGATGGATACGTGACGTCCCATTCAATAGTGGTGGTCCACCCGCACCGATGCCGTACTCATCCACCGCCTGCCGGACGCGCTGTTTGACATGGGGGTGATCGGTCAAACCCAGATAGTTGTTTGAGCCGAGCATCACCATGTCCCGGATTTCCCCACTCTGGGGATCCTTGATACGCATGCGATGGCTCGTTTCAGACTGCGCTTCACGCATGTATAGGGATAGGCCAGCCGCCTGGGTATGCCGGAAATACTGCGAAAAGCGCCTGGCCTGTTCCAGAATGCCAAGATCCTGAAACTTCATAAAGTCTCTCAGGGAGAAGTTTTCCGCGTTACCACTGGGGGTTCGGGTTACATCCATTGATAGGCCTTCCCTGGTGACAACACGTTCACGGCCGACTACAGCCTGAAATCCAACACAAAAGCATCATGATATGCCCGGAAGACGACGTTTGACAAGCTCACTTTTTGTCTGCAAAAAATGGTGTTCTTCACCATAAAACGGAACCGGTACCGGTGCCAGAACGAGTTTCTGTGCTCATTATACAGATTCTGACTGACAAAGAGCCATCCGAGCACTTCCAATGTGAGCCTGCGCCGGTCGCTGGTCACGTCACAAGCTTCCAGTTGATCCCTGTTTAATGAGAATCTGTATAACAAGTTGACAGACACAATCGCAGGTGAGTGACAAATCGATATGACAGCTTATCGCTCCGTCAATCGTCTCAGTCTCGTTTTGTAACTTGAAGCAGCGATTGGGGCATACGCGATGCTGCGGTAGCGCGTGAGACAGACATCTTGGCAAGCAGCGATTTTTACTTGGTGCCGATGAACAGTGCCGCAGCAATCCATATCCCTAATTGATTTTGGGCGTGTGTAAAACCTGCGACCGGGTCTGCCGCCACCGTCGATTCTGCCGCTTAATATCACCGCTGCTTCGCAAACACTGTGAGGTGGTTAAATCTGTCATACCGCCAAGGTTTAAGCGTTGGTGCCCGTGAATTTTGTCAGGCTCGCTAAGCGGCAGCTTAAGCCCACCTGAATGTTTTGACAGTTGGGCGCGCCAAGACCACGTCAAACGCGCGCTGCCCCCATCAAGTTGAGGCAGGCATCGCGTCTCGCACCTCGCCTTTTCCCGCAACGGGCCAGTTGCCCGGAACGCGCACAAACCCGACACGATACGATTTTTTGTCTGTGTCCAAGAATGGAGTAATTACGCCCAGACCGACTGACGCCGCACTGAATTAGGGGCTAAACCTGCCTGCCCGATTGCGTCCCAAACGGTCTCAACTGGTTTGTCGCCACTTGGTCGTTGTGGTAGGATTTTGAGGCCACGACGAAGCTGTCGGGGTCAGAGCGATGTAGATGTTGAGGGCTCCTTATGTTGTTAGCTGAACCAAAATCTGAATCCCCACTGGACGGCGCGCGTCAGCAACTCGCGAAGGTCGTCGATATAATGGGGCTTGGCCAAAGTGTCTACAATCGTTTGGCCCATCCCGACCGCATTGTGACGGTGCACTCTCCTGTACGGATGGATGATGGCAGCATTCAGGTTTTTGCTGGCTATCGGGTGCAGCACAACAATGCACTGGGCCCTTACAAAGGGGGCTTGCGTTACCACCATCACGCGGAAATGGACGAGTTTTGTGCGCTCGCGATGTTGATGACCTGGAAGTGTGCACTGGTCGGATTGCCTTACGGTGGCGCCAAAGGCGGTATCACGGTTGATCCCAAAACGCTGTCGGTGGGTGAACTGGAACGACTGACCAGGCGCTTCACCTCAGACTTGATTCCCATTATCGACCCTCAAAAAGACATTCCCGCGCCGGATGTCAACACAGGTCCTCGTGAAATGGCGTGGATCATGGATACGTTCAGTGTCAACAAAGGCTATGCGGTTCCTGGCATCGTGACAGGCAAGCCAATTTGCATTGGTGGCTCCTTGGGCCGTTCAGAAGCCACCGGGCGTGGTGTAACGATTATTTTGGAAGAGACGCTCAGGCATTTGGGTCGTAAGGTTAGCGGCGCCCGTGTCGTCATTCAGGGGTTTGGCAATGTCGGTGGCGTGACGGCGAGCTTGTTGTATCAAATGGGGGCAAAGGTGATTGCCGTCAGTGACTGGCGTGGTGGCATCACCAATGAGCATGGTCTGAACATTCCGGAACTTCAGGCGCATTATCGGATGGCGGGTTCATTTGAGGGTTTTATGGGTGGCAACCCCATTGGCAATGATGAGTTGTTGTTGTTGCCGTGTGATGTTTTGATACCTGCGGCGCTGGAGAGTGTTTTAACGGTTGAAAATGCGGATCGCATCAAGGCTGAAGTGATTATCGAGGCGGCCAATGCACCGATAACGCCTGGCGGAGAAGCGATTCTTGAAAAGCGGGGGGTGGTGGTTGTTCCGGACATTCTCGCGAATGCAGGCGGTGTGGTTGTCAGTTACTTCGAGTGGGTACAGGGCATGAGTCAGTTGTTCTGGACCGAAGAAGAGGTGAATGAGCGTCTTCGCCGAGTGCTGACCCGTGCCTTTGCGCAGGTTGCCCAATTGGTTGATCGCGAAAAACTGTCATTTCGAATGGCTGCGTATTCTGTTGGGGTCGGTGCTGTGGCTGAAGCGACCCGTGTCCGGGGTCTTTATCCGTGAACTTAAGGGGGCTTACGTGAGTGGCGTCTCGATTGCTGCCTCATTGATTCTGGGTTGTGTCGCCAGTTTGTTGGCGCTCAAGACGCGAGCGGCGCTGATTGCGCCGCTCGGTTCGAATTATGTTCGCAGGTTCGCGATAATCCAGGCTGGCGTGATCAATGCATTGCTTTTTGTGACCATTTATCAGCTGAGTCAGTATCAGGGTTGGGGTGGCGCCAACTTGAATTGGGTCATGCCGGGTTTGTACGGTTGTTTGTTTTATGCCTACAGTGTGTCCAATGTAGACTGGACGATCGCCAAGTTTCACGCTGAAGAACACTAAATGTGGCGCACCCTGACATGCTTGGCGATTACTGGTGTTACCTGGTTGACGTTCGATTCGGCTGCCATCGCACTGCCGACAGGTTTGCGTCCTTTGGGTATCACTGCTGAATCGGCTCGCAATGTTGAACCGGGACATGGCATGCTTGAGATCGGCGCGTTGCTGCCACAGTGGGATGGTGCTGCAGTGGCCATATCAGGGCCCGAAGACGAGCGTATATTTGAGCGCTGGCGTCAACTAAGCGCTTGGCCTTCGCTCACTGTGCAGGTTCCTTTCCGAGAACTGGAAGCATTGCTGGTTCACGTCGGGCCGCTGGTTGGCGCATCTTACCGGATGCCTTTGTTGTACGCCGACGCACCTTGGGGTAATGAATACGTCCGTTGTGTGTTTCAAGCCGGTGGTGGCTTTCATTTGGCGAGTCATCGGCCTGGGGCCCATGTTCGGTTGCCCGTTATCTATGAGAAGGACACCTGGGCTTTTCACGTGATACCGGGCGGCTATTATCTGTTCAATGATCAACCGATTGCGGATGTTCAGATTGGTCTGGAGCACCGTCCTTGGTCATTCATACAAGCGGGTATGGGGGTGCATTTGCGCATGGATACCAAAAAAATCACCCCTCAAGAAGGCACGTGGTCGTTTGGTGCGGGCCTTGGAATTCACGTGGCTGAGGGACTGCAAGTCAGAGGTGAGTGGTTGACGGATAACGGCTTGCCTGAGGCACCTGGCGCAAAGCCGGCCTTTCAGGTGGAGTTTCCTGGACAAAGGTTATCCGTCAGCTTGAATGTCATTTGGTAGTCTGAATTTGAAACATCAGACACGCCGCCAACGCGTGAGAAGCGCGGTCATTCAACCGTCAGGCTGAGGTTGTTCCGATTCAGGTAGCGTTTGCCGTGATAGCCATTTTGCAACGTGACACGGTCCTGCCAAACTAGAAAGCGGTTAGACTCATCGGCCACGGCAATCAGATAATAACGGCCTGCTGGCAACGTCTGCAGGATAAAACGACCCGCGCGATCCGACTCACAATCAGCGATGATAACACCTTCACGCAACATGTCTCGGATACGTTTCCGGTATCGTGATCGCAGGAGACGGGCATCCGCCTGTGAAAGGCGCAACACCCTTCTGTCCAAATTGTCTTCAATGGGGCGTTCACTCAAATAGAACTGTACACCATCCAGATAAGTGATGGCCCCGCTTTTCGGGTCAAACAGGCTGACCAATCCAGACAGGGTCGCACTGCCAAACGGCACCCGCACGGTCGGCGTGTTCGCCACAGGAAACCGCGAAGGCACAGCACTTTTCAAGACAGGCTCCGACACCACCGAAGGCCTTGCGGCAGGCACCAGCACAAAAGGGGTCCGCAAAACACTTGGGACAGGTACTGTCACAACCACAGGCAGACTGGACACTTTCGGCCCAGGCGAAGGGCTCAGCGAACTAGCCGCGGGCACAGGCGGTTGGCTAACCAGCGCGATTGATCGCGCCGACGGCTTGGCACTCGGCATCAACACAGGGGTTGCCGTAACAAGGGGCGTTGGCAAAACACTTGGGACAGGTGTAGCCAACACGACAGGCAGACTGGACACGTTCGGCCCAAGCGACGGGATTACCGTACTAGCCATCGGTACAGGCGGTTGGCTCACCACCGCGCTCGCTTGAACTGACGGCTTTGAGCTCGGCATGAACACAGGGGTTGCCGTAACAAGGAGCGTTGGCAAAACACTTGGGACAGGCGAAGCCAACACCACAGGAGAACTGGACACGTTCGGCCCAGGCGACGGGCTCAGTTTCACAGCCGTCGGCACAGGCGTTTGGCTCACGTGTACGACAGGTTGGACGGATGCCTTTTTCCCGGCGCCCGTCACAGCAGTTGGACTTAACGATGGACGGGTGTCTGGGCCCTTGTTCGCGATACGTCTGATTGACGGGTATTGCAACACGCGCACCAACTGGCCTGTTGCATCAAAACTCAGATCATATTCCCATCGTGGATGAATCGCACGCATTCCTCTGTTGGCGAGCGTTTCCTGAAACGACGCAGGACCCAATTTTTGTTCAACGACCGTCAAGGCCATTCCCAAAGTCAACCCAGGTTTAAGAATCCCTCGGAAGCTTGGTGAATAGAGCAACGCGACGACTCTGTCCCCTGCATCGAGTGCGAAGGCAACGCCACGTTGGCGGTAGAAATACCACAGGATCACGGGTTCTGTTGGTAAATCATAAATTTTTTGAGGCGCTGAAACATCCTCTGGAAGTCCGAAGCGCTTCTCCATCAGGTCGCCGGACTTGCCAAGCAAGTCAGCGTAACCGCGCGTGGACTCAGTGGATACCGGCCCAGAGCGGGACGAACGTGCCTCCACTGCCAGAGGATCACCAAACGATGACCCCAAAAGCGTTATCGCAGTCAACAGTGTGCAAGCTTTCCTGCGCATGATCGATCTCCTGAGCAGACAACACCCCATTATAGGACAATCAACCCACGCTGTCTCGTCAGGCCAGACTGAATGACGCAACATTCGACCGTTACCTGTACCAAGCCCGGAATTCAAGTCGCGGTGCGGCGAAGAACGCCAGTCAAACCATGAAACGAGCGGCGATCACCAGTTTCGGATGTGCAGCGATCACAAACAACATCGTTATGTTGTGCTAATGAATGATGGGGTTGAGGCGTGCAGACTGCTTTCATCGACGCTACATGACACTGCGGAGGGTACAACCGTGTCGCTATTGATGTTGGTGCTGGCATTGGCAATGGTGGGACTGGACTTGTCATTCTAGCCGGGCTTGGCAAAAGCTGACGCACAGGTTGCTGGTAAAAACCTGTGCGGCAATCCTGGAGAAGTCAGGTTCTCACGTGCCGACAGGCTGCAACCGCCAAAATTTAGGCACCAATCAACGCTCTGAGTTTAGCCCGCTCGCGCAACACCAGCAGAAACTTGTGCACCTGATGCCTGTCATATCGCGCCATCAGGGCGCCGACCCGACTCGTTCATCACAAGCATTGGCCTCGAACCAGCAGGCCTAGCGACCGAACCGCGACTTGCTGCCAATGCGGCGTGCGCTGGCTTGCCATCACGAACACAAGCTGTTATGCCTACCGCCTGCTTTGTCTTTTGACTTCAAAAAACGAGGATAACAGCGTTTGACACCGCTGCTCCTCGACTCCTGCGATGACCTCAACCACATGGTTGAAGCGAGGTTCGTGCGTCAGGTTCCAAACGGTCCCACATGCGCCAACCTTGGGATCCATCGCGCCGAAGACCACGCGATCGACGCGCGCTTGCACCAAGGCAGCCGCGCACATCGGACAAGGTTCGAGGGTCACGTAGAGCGTACAGCCCGTAAGCCGCCACCGTCCAAGTCTTTGTGCGGCCTCTTTCAAAACGGTCAGCTCCGCGTGACCGAGTGGGTCGTGCTGCGCCTCACGCGTATTGAACGCCCCGGCGAGCAACCGACCGTCGTAAACCATCACCGCACCAACAGGAATATCGCCACAATCTTTTGCGCGCATGGCAAGGGTCAACGCAGCGTCCATCCAATGGGCGTGTCGTCTGGGCTGCATCATGCGGGTGTGCGCAACACGCTTTCGCGCCAACGGTGACGTACCGCTGCTTCCAGCGAATGTGCATCGCCGGCATTGGCAATGATATGCGTCGCCCATTCCTGTTTTTGAGCAAGTGGCATCTGTGATGCGATGCGCGCCCGTGCATCATCGGCACTCAGACCGTCACGACGTTGCATGCGTTCCACTTGCAGTGTTTCCGGTGTGTAGACCAGCCACGTCTCCGTAAAGGCGTCCTGCAAACCGTTCTCGAATAACAGTGGTATCACCATGACAACAGCGGGCGGTTTAGGCTCAGCCTGCTGAATCTGCGCCAAGGCGGCGTTCATTGTCTGACGCACCCGCGGGTGAGTATACTGGTTTAGGCGTAACCGCGCGGCCTCATCCTTGAACACGCGGACACCCAGTGCTGCGCGATCGAGTTGCCCGTCCGGCAAAACCACGCCAGGGCCAAAGTCCTTGACGATCGCCTCGTAGGCAGGTGCGCCTGGCTGTACCACTTCCCGCGCAACCACATCCGCATCGATAATGGCCGCGCCAAATGAAGCTAACAGGTTGGCAACCGTAGTTTTTCCTGACGCAATGCCGCCAGTCAATCCGATCACGGGCAGGGCACAGTGCGCTGGAGCAATCATTGGCAGCCCTCCTTTCTCACACGACCCAATTCGCTCTAAAGACCCGTAACCAGTTCTCACCGAGGATTTTTTTTACGACAGGTTCTGAATAGCCCCTGACTATCAAAGCCTCCGTCAAACGCGGCAAAAACCCCATATGCGGCAAGCCGACCGGGGTCTGAGAGATGCCATCGAAGTCTGAACCCAAAGCGACAACATCAGGACCCGCCAACTCACAGACATGATCGATATGTCGGACGATCGCTTCAATCCCGGGTGCGCCTGGCCCAAGAAAGGCGGGGACATAGGTGATACCCAAAACCCCGTTTTGCTGGGCCAAAGCCTTGATCTGAGCATCGGTCAGGTTACGCCTGTGGTCACAAACGGCGCGCGCATTGGCGTGGCTCACCACCACCGGTTTCGAACTTGATTCGAGCAAATCCCAAAAACCCGGTTCAGCCAAATGGGCCGCATCCACCACGATGCCAATCTCCTGCATATGCGCCACGAGTTCACGACCGGGTTGGGTCAATCCCCCGGGCTTTGCCACCCCAACGCCGTCAGCCAGCTCATTACGACCGTTCCACGTCAATCCGATCATCCGAACACCTGTCGCATACAAAGCGTCCACGTGTCGCACACTGCCCATACACGGTGCGGCATCTTCCAGACTCAATACATAACCTTCACTCAGATCACCGAGGTCGGCCAGACTGGTCACGAGGCGCAGGCCATGGGTCCTCGCTAAGTCATGAAAACAGCCGATTTTTGCCATGCAACGCGAAAAAGCGTGATGACCGATGTAGTCGGGTTCATTCCAGCAAGCCATCACTTGCAAATTGACATGACCTTGACGCAATTTCGGTCGGTCAATCTGCAAAGCGCAATCGCCCGTTGCGAATGCCAGGCCTTCATCCAGCACGCGTGACAGGGTGTCACAGTGTCCATCCACCACGAAGGCGGATGCGTGGAACGCCAAGGCCTCAGCATGGTACGATGAGTTGTGATTCACGCGCGCGTCTCCTTTGCCCAGACCATGGAGTTGTACCATGACGTGGCCTGACTTGCCGACAGCCCTACAGGGACCAATAGCGTGCTTGACCAAGTCCTGGCCCGGCACGTTGAGTCTTGCGTGCGAGCATCTGCGCACGGGCGAGCGTTGGCGCCTGAATGACGTCGTAATGCCGGCCGCCAGCTTGATAAAGGTCCCACTGGCGATCGCTGCCTACAAGGCCCACGAAACTGGCAAATTGAATTTGAACGAACGGGTGTGCGTACCACCTGTGGCCACTGATACTGAAGCGGAATTCGACAATCTGGGTCTGGCGCCGCCATTCACCACGTCTAGCTGGCGCAAGGTAGTTGATCGGATGCTGACAGAGAGCGACAACGCCGCAACCAATGCGTTGATCGAACGCCTTGGCCTTGATGCGCTGGAAGGTTTGGGTCGGTCTCTCGGTTGGACGCAGACGCGGCTCCAGCGTTTGATGTTGGATGGTGCCGCTCGCGAGGCTGGGCGAGAGAATTGGACAACAGCGATTGAAATGGCGAGCGTATTGAGCGCGCTGGCGCGTGGCCAGTTGGTGTCACCGCTGCATACCCGCGAACTGCTGGGATTGTTGGCGCAGCAGCGAAGCGATGACAAATTGGCAGCCGGCTTTGGTCCCGATCGTCATTTTGCCCATAAAACGGGCGAATTGCCCGGCTTTCGGCACGACCTGGGCCTTGTGGACGGTTGTGATGGATGGGTGGTGTCCGCCTTGCTTGGTGGCCCCGCGACGGACTGGATGCAGGCGGATGCGCTTCTGGGGGAATTGGCGAGAATACTTGAGTCATATTGGCAAAACCAGGTGTCACGGGAGCAGGCGCTCACGCATTTCCTGCGGACACAGCAACAGGCATTGGTTCGTGATCCCCGACTGGCCCACGACCAATTGCAGCTGACGTGGCAACAGGATGCGTGGTGTGTTACCGGCGTGACAACTTTACCGGAGCGGCTTGTCATGCCCGATCGGACGGTTCGATGTGAGGCAATTCTGCTGCAGGCGGTCCGTGCCGTTGTATGCGTTCCTTTATTGCAGTTGCGCTCCGTCCCGGGTCATCACGGCGAGCTCGTCTCGCAGTTACGCCTCGGCGATACGGTTGATGTTCTGCAGTGGGATGACGATTGGGTTTTGTTGCGCGGCCATGATGGCTACGTATCGTGGGGGAAACGGAACAATGTGACAGATGGGGTGTCGTGGTCCCCAACGCACCAGGTGGTGGTGCCGGTCATCACGGTCCGCGATCAAGGTGGCGTGGTCTGGCAGCTGGGGGCGATGAGTCGTTTGCGGCAGGTCGGTTCTGATACGTTTGCCTTACCGCGGGGGCAGATTGTTCATTTACCGGCCGATGCCGTGGCGTCGTTGGATGGTTCAGGG
>Ga0208788_1000752_pt1 | contig 15897 bp, 17 predicted proteins | sample Wag4_2014_7_11_3_FD_187363 | JGI IMG/M metagenome (GOLD analysis project Ga0208788, IMG submission 187363) | Fresh water mixed with fracking chemicals microbial communities from Ohio, USA - Utica-2 Time Series FC 2014_7_11 (SPAdes) (version 2) ...
CTCATGCATGATCTTTCCGGTACCTGTGACGCGGAAGGTCTTCTTCGCACCACTGTGGGTTTTCATCTTTGGCATTGCTGTCTCCTGTGCCTACTCGGTTTTTACTTCTCTGCTTCTTGCTTTGCCTTCTCAGCAGCAGCTCGCGCTGCCTTCTGTTCTGCAACTGCTTCGGTCTTCTTTTTCGTCGGACCTAATACCATCGTCATATTTCGACCCTCTTGCTTTGGGGCGAACTCAACGAATCCATGCTCTGCGACATCTTCTGCAAGACGCTGCAATAATTTAAAGCCCATCTCCGGACGAGTTTGTTCACGGCCACGAAATTTCATCGTGATCTTTACCTTGTCGCCACCTTTGAGAAACTTTTCGATTGCGTTCTTTTTAGTTTCGTAATCGTGAGCTTCGATCTTGGGTGTCATGCGCACTTCCTTCACCACAATGTGGGTCTGGTTCTGACGAGCCTCGCGTGCCTTCTGTGCTGCTTCATATTTGAACTTTCCGAAGTCCATTATTTTGCAAACAGGTGGGTTGGCTTCTGGTGCGATCTCGACCAGGTCGAGACCAATTTCATCTGCCATTGCTAGGGCTGCTTCGATATCTACAACTCCAACTTGTTCACCTGTGTAATTGATGAGACGAATTTGGGGTGTGCGGATTCGATCATTGATGCGCGGTTCAGTGGTGATTTCTACTCCTTCGGTTGGTGGTGCTGCATTTCTTCTGATGTAACGGAAGTTTCTGCAACAGGACACCGCACGTGAGTGAAGTGTGGGTCAAACCCACGGCTCATCGAGCCTTCTTCAACTGACATAACCAGCTCGCCTAGGCGATGAAGGTGGGAGCGGTGAGCTCCTCTTGCAGTAACGGAGAGCCGCTACTGGTCTGGGGAAAGAATACCTGAGGGTGGGCTCAATCGGGAAATCGGCTCTAGCGCCTATTCCAGATCGACAAGTGCGTTTGGGGCTAAGGCTGGGCAACGCTGGCCAGGAGCGATGACTCCCTCGAAGTGCCACCATTCGTTGGCATAGACCCGACATAAGCCAAATCGCGAACCATTGGTCTCGAGCCAGAAAGCGCCCGGTTGATCACCAGGGTAATTCACATCAATAGCAAGACCCTTTGGGTGGTGTGAAAACTGTGGCGGCAGAACCCACTTCGCTGCCTCTGTCTCACTCCCCCTGATGGCAACTTCTCTTTCAAAAAGTTCCTGCTGTCGCTGCGCCGTTCTAAATCCTGATGAGAGAGTCAAAGAAACTCCATCTGCGCGTGCAAAAGTTTGTGCGGCGGTAAAACGCGCCATTAGTAATGGATGAATTTCGCTTATCTCACCAGTTGCAGTTCTGCCTTCTGTCAGTGCGCTCTCTCCTAAAAAAAGAAGATCGGTAGGACAGATGGAATCGGCCGTAGTGAGCATTAATAAGTTTTTCAAATCAAAGCAATTAATCGTAGCTAAAGAAGGAGCTGCGACGGATGAGATCGGTCCAGTCTTATCTGCCGCTTTTAAACCAAAATATCCAACCCCTATAGCAAGCGGAAGTAGAACAGCAAAAAGAAAAGCAAGGCTCTGTTTATGCACCCATTGCATGTAGCCCGCCATCAACGTGGATAATTTCACCAGTTGTCTTTGGGAACCAATCACTTAAAAGTGCAACTGCAGCTTTTGCAGCTGGCGTTGGATCGGTGACATCCCAAGAAAGTGGTGACCGCTCATTCCACACCTTTTCAAACTCGTCAAAGCCAGGAATAGATTTCGCCGCCATGGTACGAATTGGACCAGCCGCTACCAAGTTGATGCGAACATTCTCTGCGCCAAGATCGCGCGCTAAATAGCGTGAAGTTGATTCCAGAGCCGCCTTGGCAACTCCCATCCAGTCATATTTTGGCCAGGCAACTGCGGCATCGAAATCCAAGCCAACTACCGATGCACCGTCTTTAAATGTTGGTCGGCAGGCCATTGTTAATGATTTCAATGAGTAGGCAGAGACTTGAACCGCGGTAGACACATCTTCCCACGCAGTATTGAGGAAGTTTCCGCCAAGAGCGGCCTCTGGTGCAAACCCAATTGAATGTACAACCCCATCAAGATGTGGAAGATGTTCTCTTATCTTTGCGGCCAAACCATCAAGATGGCTTTGATCGGTAACGTCGAGTTCGATGATGGGTGGAGTCTGCGGGAGGCGACCAGCGATTCGAGTAGTAAGGCTCAGTGCGCGACCGAATCCGGTGAGGAGAACATTTGCCCCCTCTTCTTGCGCAATCTTTGCAATGTGAAAAGCAATAGAACCGTCGGTGAGAACACCAGTAACCAGAATGTTCTTTCCTTGAAGAATCCCCATTGTTAGTGCCCCATTCCTAATCCGCCATCAACCGGAATAACTGCACCCGTGATGTAACTTGCCTGTGGTGAAGCGATGAAAGATACGACATCGGCTATTTCATCTGCAGTGCAGAAGCGACCGAGAGGAACCTGAGTGGCAATATCGTTTCGCCGCTTCTCATCAAGTTCTGCAGTCATATCGGTTTCGACAAATCCTGGAGCGATCACATTGGATGTGATCGAACGTGAGCCGAGTTCTCGAGCAAATGATCGCGCCATTCCAACTAAGCCAGCCTTGCTCGCAGAGTAATTAACCTGCCCTGCGGCACCAACTGAACCAACTACCGATCCAATAAAAATCAACCGTCCACCTTTGAGTTTGAGTAAACCTTTAGTGGCACGCTTTGCAACACGAAATGCGCCGGTCAAATTCGCATCGATGACAGATGCGAAATCATCTTCACTCATACGTAATACTAAAGTGTCCTTAGTGATTCCAGCATTGGCCACGATAACTCCCGGGGTCCCCCACTGTTCTTCGATAGATGTAAAGGCTGCATCAACTGAGGCTTCGGAGGTGACATCCATCATCACTGCGTGAAATCCGGCCGGGGCTGGGCCACTGCGATATGTGACTACGACTTCCATTCCAGAGGATTTGAGAGCTGTAGCAATGGCCAACCCAATTCCACGATTTCCACCTGTTACAAGTGCGATCTGACTCATGTGGCCAAACTTACCTTGCTACCTCCGCGTAACCTGCATTTGAAGTCGCTCATTGGCCAACTCCCACTTACTCTTATCGCATGAGTTCCACATCAGGACCGGGCGGCAATGAGGTCTACGACGTAACCAGCGCCCCGAAGTCCCTGTCTAACGATCTCTCCAGTCGGCAGAAGCGATACTTCATTTCGATGATGATCCGAACCTTATGTTTTATTCTCACCGTAATTCTGCCCAGTCCCTTTCGTTGGTTCGCGCTAGCTGGTGCTGTCACCCTGCCGTATATAGCCGTGGTTATTGCAAATGCTGGTCGTGAAACTATTACGCCCGGGGCTGCCCTCTTGTCGAAAAAGCCTCGTTCACTTTCTTAACTACACTCAGCACTGTGAACAAGTCGCGCGAGAAGCAAGCTTTCTTTAAAAGCGTCATCGCCTTGCTTCTTATCGCAGGGTGTCTATGGGCTTCGCAATGGCAATTTCATCGCGGTGAAGATCGCAAAGCCCGCAACGCAACAATCGAAGCTCACATAAATATCGCAGCCGTTGATCTCAACACATTGAGTGCGGATGTGACCGAACACGAGTGGCGGACGGTTACAACACGCGGAACTTTTGATCCAACTCAACAAATTCTCCTGCGGAACCGTTACTTTGAAGGAAAGTACGGCTATGCCGTGCTCACTCGCTTTACCACCGAAGGCGGAGATTCCATTTGGGTAGATCGCGGATGGGTCGCAGCTGGTGCATCGGCAACCGTCGCTCCAGAGACTCCACGGGTTCCCGATGGAAATGTTTCAATCACCGCTCGGCTTCGACTTGATTCCTCACTGCCGTCAGGATCTTTCTTTGCACTACCTATCAATCGTGATGGTGCTCTGATTAGTAAACTCAATGCTCAATCGGGCAGCGCATCCGAGGATTACTATCTCGATCTCATCGAAGGCTCACTGCCGTCTCTTACCCCGACTGCTCCAGCTGAGATTCCATCGCTCAGTGATGGTCCACATCTGGCATATGCGGTGCAATGGGTTCTCTTCGCCGGGCTTGTTGTATATGGAAGATATTTAATTCGGAAGATGGATCTCACTAGTGGTGAGATCCTGCCGAGCAAAGAGCTCTGAGTACAAACCACCTTTGCTTATCAGCTCTTCATGTCGCCCTCGTTCGGCAACGATTCCGTTGTTTATTACAAGTATCTGATCAGCTTCCATCACAGTGCTGAGTCGATGAGCAATCACAATGCTGGTGCGTCCTTTAAGTGCATGCTTAAGGGCATCCTGCACGAGAGATTCATTCTCTGAATCAAGGTGAGCGGTAGCTTCATCAAGAATTACTACAGCAGGAGATTTCAGGAGCAGTCGAGCAATCGCAAGGCGTTGCTTTTCACCTCCACTCAATCGATGTCCACGCTCGCCCACCATAGTTTCCAACCCTTGAGGAAGAGAATCAATGAGCGTCCAAATCTGCGCGCTACGGCATGCTGCCTCCATCTCCTCGATAGTTGCATCCTCTTTGGCATAACGTAAGTTTTCAGCGATAGTTTCGTGAAACAGGTGAGCATCCTGCATCACTACACCAATGCAATCACGGAGACTCTCTAACTCAACATCTCGAATATCTAGACCATCAATTTCAATCGAACCACCCGTCACATCGTAAAGACGAGGAATCAGTGCGCCAATAGTTGTCTTTCCCGCACCCGACGGTCCCACGAGTGCGGTTAACGTACCTGGCTCTGCAATGAAGGAAATACCTTTGAGAATTTCTCCAGAGTCAACTGTCTCGAGCTTTGCCGCAGATTCTAATGAGGCGAGAGAGATTTCATCTGCCTTCGGATATCGGAAAGTGACATCTTTAAATTCAACTCGAGGCATCGCAGTGGTCAGTGATTTCGCATCTGGCTTGCTAGTAACCATTGGCGCTAGGTCGAGAACTTCAAAAACTCTCTCAAAAGATACAAGCGCCGTCATTACATCAATTCGAATATTCGAAAGTGCTGTCAACGGTCCATAGAGACGTGCCAATAGCGCGGTGATTGCGATCATTGAGCCCACTGTTATTGAGCCATTTATAGCTAGATGACCACCAATTCCATAAGCAAAAGCAGTTGCGATTGCGGCAACGCTAGTGAGTGAGATAAAAAACAAACGGTTCAAGAGAGCGAGTTGGATCCCAATATCAGCCACTCGTCTTGCACGTGAACGGAAATATTCCTTTTCGCTGGCATGCTTTCCATAAAGTGCCACAAGCAAAGCTCCAGAGACATTAAATCGCTCAGTCATAGTGCTCGACATCTGGGCGTTGAGTTCAAAGGAATCACGTGTAAGAGATTGAATTTTTCGACCAACCCATTTCGTAGGAAGAAGAAATAACGGCAAGAGGGCCAACGAGAAGAGAGTGATTTGCCAAGAGAGGAAGAGCATTGCAATCGTCACTAAGAACAAACTGATTACATTGCTAATTACTCCCGAGAGCGTGGCAGTAAAAGCTTGTTGAGCCCCCATTACATCTGAATTGATACGTGAGATAAGTGCACCCGTCTGGGTACGTGTAAAGAAGGCGATTGACTGTCGTTGGACATGTGCGAAAACTTCAGAGCGTAAGTCATAGATGAGTCCCTCGCCTATGCGAGCTGAGAACCATCTTCCGATCAAATTCATTAAGGCATCAACTAGCGCTAGAGCTCCAACGATGAGTGCCAATGTCGTCACGAGTTCGGCGTTCTTTGGGACGACACCATCGTCGATGAGTTTGCGTAAAAGTAGAGGAGTCGAAACGATGAGGAAAGCGTCGACAACCACTGTTGCTAGAAAGAAAATGAGATAGCTACGGTATTTCTTGGCGTAACTTAGGATTCTCTTAACCGTACCTGGCTTAAGTTTGGTCTCTTTTACTGATGGATCTGCTGTGATTGACCTAAAGGTCATCCACATCGCGTGTTGGGACATGGGTTAAACAGTAAACCCTAAAGCCCTTAACTGTTCGCGACCATCATCTGAGATTTTATCTGGACCCCAAGGTGGCATCCATACCCAATTTATTTTGACATCACTTGTGAGCGGAGCAAGAGCCTGCCGGGTCTGATCTTCGATAACGTCTTGTAGTGGGCATGCCGCCGAAGTCAAGGTCATGTTGAGGATCGCAATATTGCTCTCATCGACCATGACATCATAAATCAGTCCTAAGTCGACAACATTGATTCCTAGTTCAGGATCGACGACATCTTTCATCGCCTCTGTTACATCTTCTACTTTTGCGCTCATGCCTTACCTCTCAATAGTTTTGGAATTCTACAACTCTTTTACTTCGTTTGAGTCTGTATCGAAGCATCCTTAATCGCCATCCATCCCAGTAGCGCACATTTGATGCGCGCTGGGTATTGCGAGACACCGGCTAGCGCGACCGCATCTTCAAGAGTTGCCTCATCTCCGGTCTTCTTGCCTTTGCTTTGCATGAGATCGACAAATTCATCAGTGATCTCCTGGGCTTGTGCGAAGGTCTTTCCCACAAGTAGATCGCTAGCGATAGAGACGCTCGCCTGTGAAATTGAACAGCCAACCCCATCCCATGTGATTGCTGTAATAGCGCCATCAACGGCGGTGAGGTTGAGAGTGATCTCGTCGCCGCAGCTTGGATTGATGTGATGAACCTGCACATCGAAGGTTGGCGAAAGTTTCTTATTGAGTGGATTCTTGTAATGATCAAGAATGACCTCTTGATAAAGGGTATCGAGATTCATTATTTGAAATACCTCATTGCGGCTTCTACGCCATCAATAAGCGCATCATTATCTTCGATAGTGTTATAGAGATAGAGAGATGCGCGAGTTGTGGCCGGTACACCAAGTGAGCGAGTTAACGGCCATGCGCAGTGATGTCCGGTTCGCACAGCAATCCCTTGGCTATCTAAAAATTGTCCAAGATCATGTGGATGGATTCCTGCAACTGTGAAGGAGAGCGCTCCCCCACGATTTTCCATGGTGAGCGGACCAACCACAGCAACCTCTTTGATTGCAAGTAGCTTGGTGAGTAAATCTTCTGTAAGCACATGTTCATGTCCGGCAATCACATCCATGCCGATAGCACTGAGGTAATCAACGGCAGCTCCAAGTCCAACCGCCTGTGCCATATTTGGAACACCTGCTTCAAACTTTGCTGGAGCCGGAGCCCACGTTGCAGTTGTCATTGAAACATCTGCGATCATGGATCCACCAGTAAGAAATGGTGGCAACTCTTCAAGAAGTGCGCTGCGTCCCCACATGATTCCAACACCAGTAGGTCCCACAGTTTTATGACCTGAAAAAGCCAGGAAGTCTACGTCGAGATCTTTTACATCAACTTTCATATGCGGAACTGATTGGCAGGCATCGAGAACAACGACAGCACCAACAGCATGTGCTGCACCAACAATCTGCGATAAAGGATTAATGGTTCCAAGAACATTGGATTGATGAGTGAGGGCAACGACCTTGGTCTTGGCCGTGATCAGCTGTGGGATCTGTGAAAGATCGAGCCTTCCTTCAGCTGTTACATCAAACCAGCGCAATACAGCGCCAGTGCGTGCTGCAAGTTGTTGCCAAGGAATCAGATTTGCATGATGTTCCATCTGAGATACAACAATCTCATCCCCTGCCTTGAGGTGAAAGCGATTTCCAACGGGAGCATTTCCCATCGCATATGCAATGAGATTAAGTGATTCAGTTGCACTCTTTGTAAAAACTACTTCATCGACAGCCGCTCCAATAAATGTGGCTACCTTGGCACGTGCTCCCTCAAAGAGATCTGTCGCCTCTTCAGCTAATTGGTGAGCTCCACGATGGGCCGCGGCGTTGTGAAATCGATAGAAATCTACTTCGGCGTCGATGACACTCTGTGGTTTCTGCGCTGTTGCGCCACTATCGAGATAGACCAATCTTTTTCCATCGCGAATAGTGCGAGTAAAGATTGGGAAATCTCTACGTACTTCGATGGGGTTAAAGGTCATAGCAAATACATCTGCGCCTAAGCGCCTACGTACTCCGCATATCCATTAGCTTCTAACTTCTCAGCTAGCTCAGGTCCACCCTCTTCAACAATTTTGCCGTTAGCAAATACATGAACGAAATCAGGTTGGATGTAACGCAGAATACGTGTGTAGTGAGTAATCAAGAGCACGCCAATATTGTTACTCTCTTTCGCGCGATTAACTCCTTCAGAGACTACGCGAAGCGCATCAACGTCTAGTCCGGAATCTGTCTCATCTAAGATTGCAATCTTTGGCTTTAGAAGTTCAAGCTGCATGATTTCATGACGCTTCTTCTCTCCACCAGAGAAACCTTCATTGACATTACGCGAAGCAAACGATGGATCCATCTTCAAAGCTTCCATAGCTGTCTTTACTTCGCCTACCCACTCGCGAAGCTTTGGCGCTTCACCGCGCAGAGCTGTTGCCGCTGTGCGCAGGAAGTTAGAGACTGATACTCCAGGAACTTCGACTGGATACTGCATTGCAAGGAAGAGGCCCGCACGAGCACGTTCGTCAACGGTCATTTCCAAGACATCGGCACCATCAAGTGTGACTGTGCCACCTGTGATTGTGTACTTCGGATGTCCTGCGATTGAGTATGCGAGTGTGGACTTACCTGAACCGTTTGGTCCCATAATGGCGTGTGTTTCACCGGATTTAATGGTGAGATCTACGCCCTTGAGAATTTCTACATCTCCACCTTCAGTGGTGACGCTTACTTTAAGGCCGCGAATTTCTAGTGTGCTCATCATTTTCCCCGATTAGATTTCAACTGTGACGGAGTCTCCGTCGACATGTACGCCGTAAGTGTGAAGTGGTGCAACAGCAGGAGGAGTAAGTGCTTCTCCTGTGCGAAGATCAAACTCTGCTCCGTGAAGCCAGCATTCGATCTTAAAATCTGTGACATCTCCCTCGGAAAGAGAGGCATCCGAATGTGAACAGGTGTCGTCAACTGCAAAAACTTCGTCGCCGACGCGAGCTACACAGATGGTTTTGCCATCTTTTTCTACCTTGACAGGCTTTCCCTGCTCTAGCTGTGAAAGAAGTAGGTCAGCCATTTACTTAGCCGCCTTCGAAAGTTCGTCATCAATGCGAGACATCAAGCGATCCTGGATTGCTTCGATACCGATCTGTGAAACGATTTCGTTGAAGAAGCCGCGCACAACCAGACGACGTGCATCTGACTCGTTGATACCACGAGACATCAAATAGAAGAGTTGCTCATCATCGAAGCGGCCTGTGGTGCTGGCATGGCCTGCGCCGACAATTTCGCCAGTTTCAATCTCGAGATTCGGCACTGAATCTGCGCGCGCGCCATCAGAAAGAAGTAGATTGCGGTTAAGTTCGTAGGTATCAGTACCTTCTGCAGCAGCTCGAATAAAGACATCACCGATCCACACCGTGTGCGCATCTTGTCCAGCGAGTGCGCCCTTGTAATTAACTCGCGACTTAGCATTTGGTACAAGGTGATCTACGAACATGCGGTGCTCAAAGTACTGACCTGCCGTTGCAAAATAAACACCTAAGAGTTCAGTGCTTGCACCAGGTCCAGCAAACTCGACTGTTGGAAGTAAGCGGACAACCGATCCACCGACGGTAACAACAAGTGAGTTGAAAGTTGCATCTCGCTCGACTATTGCGTGATGGTGAGCTGCATGTACTGCAGTCGGACCCCACTCTTGGAGCGAGATGAGTGTGAGTTTTGCTCCAACACCCACATGGACTTCAAGATCTTCGCCGAGATTGAATTCGCCGGTGTTCTCAAGCACCACAATTGCGCGAGAGTGAGGCTCAAGAATTATCTGCACGCGCGCAAACTCAACAGTTGCAGCCTGAACCATCGCGCGAGAAAGAATGATTGGTTGATCAATCTCTTGTTCTTTTGCCACTCGTAGCTGGCGGACATTGCCGGTAAATGCGCGAATGCGATTGATGATGATGTCATCTGTGCGAGAGAGGGCTTCTGCCTCAACCGTAGTGAAAGTGACGCCTTGTGGAAGTCCAGCGACAGGCTGCAAAGAATCGAGTTCTATCGCCTTCGCACTTCCGTCGTGCATTCCTGCAAGTCGTTTAAGTGGGGTAAAGCGCCACGCCTCTTCACGACCGTTAGGTGTGTGAAGTTCGAGGAGATTAGATTGGAGAGCGCTCATTAACCGACAGCACCTTCCATCTGAAGTTCAATGAGGCGATTAAGTTCTAGCGCATACTCCATCGGTAATTCACGAGCAATTGGTTCAATGAAGCCACGAACGATCATTGCCATCGCCTCATCTTCGCCTAAGCCACGTGACATCAGATAGAAGAGCTGATCATCACTAATCTTCGACACAGTTGCTTCATGTCCCATCGATACGTCGTCCTCACGGATATCAACGTACGGATATGTATCAGAACGCGAAATGCTGTCGACCAAGAGTGCATCACACTTAACAGTGCTTGCGGAATGGTGAGCACCTTCTTGGACTTGTACGAGTCCGCGATATGAGGTGCGTCCTCCACCGCGCGCAACTGACTTTGAGATGACAGAGGATGACGTGTAAGGAGCAGCGTGGACCATCTTGGCACCTGAATCTTGATGTTGGCCAGGACCGGCAAATGCGAGTGAGAGAGTTTCGCCCTTTGCATGAGGGCCCATCAACATAACTGCTGGATACTTCATCGTTACCTTAGAACCAATATTTCCATCAACCCATTCCATCGTCGCACCTTCTGCACAAGTAGCGCGCTTTGTGACGAGGTTATAGACGTTGTTAGACCAGTTCTGAATGGTTGTATATCGAACTCGTGCACCCTTCTTAACAATGATTTCAACAACTGCAGAGTGCAAAGAATCTGACTTGTAGATTGGTGCTGTGCAACCCTCTACGTAGTGAATATATGAATCTTCGTCAGCAATAATCAGCGTGCGCTCGAATTGACCCATGTTCTCTGTGTTAATACGGAAATAAGCCTGCAAAGGAATATCTACATGGACGCCCTTTGGAACGTAGATAAAGGATCCACCAGACCAAGCAGCTGTATTGAGCGCTGCGAACTTGTTATCGCCTACAGGAATGACAGTTCCGAAGTACTCACGGAATAGCTCTTCATGCTCGCGCAGTGCAGTATCTGTATCAAGGAATAGCACGCCAAGCTTTTCAAGATCTTCACGAATTGAGTGATAAACAACTTCTGATTCGTACTGTGCTGCAACACCTGAGACAAGACGCTGCTTCTCAGCCTCTGGAATTCCAAGACGATCGTAGGTGTTCTTGATGTCATCTGGCAGGTCATCCCAAGTAGTTGCCTGCTTTTCAGTTGAACGCACAAAGTACTTAATGGTGTCAAAGAAAATTCCAGTGAGATCGCTTCCCCATGATGGCATTGGCTTCTTCTCAAAGAGTGACAAACCTTTCAGGCGCATGTCGAGCATCCACTGAGGCTCGTTCTTCTTAGAAGAGATGTCGCGTACTACCTCTTCGTTGATTCCTCGCTTGGCACTTGCGCCAGCGTCGGTCTTATCTGCCCAACCGAATTCATAATTTCCAAGGCCATCTAGTTCTGGATGTGCTGTTGTCATTATTGTGCCTTTCCGGCGGTAGTAGTCAGTTGTGGAATATATGTTGTACATACTCCGTCACCGTGAGCAATCGTTGCTAAACGCTGCACATGGGTACCGAGTAGTCGTGAAAATGCTTGAGTCTCTGCTTCACAGAGTTGTGGATATTGCGCTGCAACGTGGGCGATCGGGCAATGGTGCTGACAGATTTCTTCACCAGTCCCCCGCTTTTCAACGCTGGCTGCATACCCTTGTTCAGTAAGAAATGTTGCAAGTGCATCGATCTTCTTGCCACGCTTTGCAAGATACGGAGTTGCTTTGCGTTCAATATCTTCTGCGCGAGATTCGGCAAAGGCGCTCACTAAGTGATCGCCAGAATGCGTGGCCATAAATTTCAAAGCAGCGACAGCTAGATCATCATAAGAATGTTCAAATTGTGAGCGGCCCTCATCTGTCATAAGAAAGACCTTCGAAGGACGTCCTCTGCCGCGGGTCGAGCCAACGCGTGGATCGCGGGCTTCCAAAATGCCATCGGCAACCAAGAGCTCTAAGTGGCGACGAATACCGGCTGGAGTCAGGGCTAGACGCTGGCTCAGAGTGCTCGCAGTTGATGGACCGTTCTCCAAAATCGAACGGGCGATCGCATCACGAGTGCGGATATCCTCGCCAGGTTGATGATCGATTTTCACAACACAAATGTATCGTAATTAACTATGCGCTTCTACCTGAAGAATGGCGTGGCTGGCATAAGGTAGCCATATGCGCTTGCGGACAGCTATTTTCGGAATACTGCTATTCCTGCAAAGTGCGCTAGTTCTCACCGGTGGCGCTGTTCGATTAACTGGCTCAGGACTGGGCTGTCCAACGTGGCCAGAATGCACCCCAGGGTCTTACACGCCCGTCCCTCATCAAGCAGAAGGACAACTTCACGCATGGATCGAATTTGGAAATCGTCTTCTTACCTTTGCTCTACTTTTCGCCGCCCTTGCCGCCGTTATCTACGTTCTTAAAACCGGCAGAAAAGATCTTCGTTCATTGGCCGCCGGACAAGTCCTGGGAATTATTGGTCAAGGAGTTCTGGGCGGAATCACAGTGCTCACTGATCTTCATCCGCTGCCAGTTGCAGGACATCTGCTCCTATCGATGTTCTTAATCGCAGGGGCAACATCGTTGTATTCAAGGCGACATGAACCTCATTTAAAGGTCTGCGCCCCAACGAAAACTCTTTCACTCTTATCGAAGTCCCATATTGCCATCTCATTCATTGTGCTGATTCTTGGAACGATTGTGACGGGAAGTGGCCCTCATGCTGGAGATGAGAAGGCCCAACGTTTTGGTTTTGATATTCGATCCGTCGCAATTCTGCACGCCGATGCCGTCATCTTCCTCATGGGTTTAACAATCGCGCTATTAGTTGCTGCATCAGTAACGCACTCGACCAAAAAGGCGATCTATATTTTCTTCGCGATCTCTCTTGCACAAGGTGGCGTTGGATATGCGCAATACCTCACAGGAATTCCTGAAGCCCTCGTTGCGGCGCATCTAGCGGGTGCAACAGTCTTCTGGATCGCGGCTTGGCGAATTAGACTTTCAGTAGTTCGGACATCACAACAGGAAAGAGATCAATAATGACCACACTCACCGACTGGAGCCCACTTGATGATCGCGCGATTGCGTACGCGCGAGCACTTGCGATGGATGCTGTTCAAAAGGTAGGAAATGGACATCCTGGCACTGCGATGGCTCTTGCTCCAGTTGCCTACACACTCTTTCAGCGCCACTTGATTCATGATCCATCTGATCCACAGTGGCTTGGCCGTGATCGTTTCATTCTCTCTTGTGGTCACTCTTCGATGACGCTATACACACAGCTCTTTTTCAGTGGCTACGGATTATCGATGGAGGATATTCAAGAGTTTCGTACACAAGGTTCTTTAACGCCAGGGCATCCAGAGTTTGGTCACACCGATGGCGTGGAAATGACGACAGGTCCACTTGGCGCAGGTGTTGCTACCGCAGTCGGTTTTGCGATGGCGGCCCGCTATGAGCGTGGATTGTTAGATCCTGATGCCGCTGCAGGCCAATCCATCTTTGATCATTCGATCTGGGTGATCTGCTCAGATGGTGATCTACAGGAGGGTGTCAGCGCCGAAGCGTCATCACTTGCCGGTACGCAAGAGCTTGGAAATCTCAATGTGATTTACGATGATAATCGCATCTCTATTGAAGGCGATACTCATGTCTCCTTCACTGAGGATGTCTCTGCGCGCTATCGCGCATATGGTTGGGAAGTCTTAGAAGTTGCAACGCTGGTAGATGGCAATGTTGATCTCGTTGCACTAGATGCAGCGATGATCGCGGCGAAGAAGCAGACACAGAAGCCAACGCTGATTCGCATGAAGTCAGTTATTGCGTGGCCAGCTCCTAAACTTCGTAACACTGCGAAATCACATGGTTCAGCCCTCGGTGATGAAGAGATCGCTGCGACAAAGGTCGAACTTGGTCTTAATCCAGATGAAAAATTTGCTATGCCTGATGATGTGCTGGCACACATTCGTCTCGTCAAAGAACGTGGAGCGGCTACACGTGCGCAATGGGATCAAAGATTTGATGCCTGGAAGGCTGCTAATCCAGAAAAAGCAACGCTCCTAGAACGTCTGGTAAACCGCGACCTACCAACTGGGTGGGAATCAGTGCTTCCTGTATTTGAAGCCGGTAAAGATGTAGCGACCCGCGCAGCTTCTGGCAAAGTTATAAATGCAATTGCCGGTGTACTTCCCGAATTCTGGGGCGGCTCGGCAGATTTGGCTGAGAGTAATAACACCACAATTGAAGGCGGTGGTTCATTCTTGCCACAATCAAGTGCCATGAAAGGCGCCGATCCATACGGACGCATCATCCACTTTGGTATTCGCGAACATGCGATGGGATCGATCCTCAATGGAATCACCCTGCACGGACTCACTCGTTCATTCGGTGGAACATTTGCTGTCTTTAGCGATTACATGCGTCCATCGGTACGACTTGCGGCGCTGATGAATATTCCAACAACATTTGTCTGGACTCACGATTCGATCGGTCTTGGAGAGGACGGACCCACGCATCAGCCAATCGAACACCTCGCTGCGTTACGAGCGATTCCCAACTTTGCAACAATACGCCCAGCAGATGCCAATGAAGTGGCACAGGCGTGGAGATCAATCTTGCTCCGCAAGCAACCTGCAGGAATCCTGCTTTCCAGGCAGAACCTTCCCGTCTACGATCGCACTGTCTATGCAAGTGCTGCAGGTGTAGATAAAGGTGCATATGTTTTACTTGCAGCACCTACGAAAGCTGATGTTGTCATCATCGCAACTGGTTCAGAAGTAAGTCTTGCGGTAAAAAGTGCTGAAGCTCTTAACGAGAAGGGTATTTCGACTCAAGTAGTAAGTGCTCCTTGCTTGGAGTGGTTTAACCAAGAGAGTGAAAGTTATCGAGAAAGTGTTATCCCGAAATCAGCGCTGCGCGTGAGCATTGAAGCAGGTATTGCCCAAGGGTGGCGAGAATACGTCGGAGACTCAGGCGTGATCATTAGCCTTGATCACTACGGTGCATCGGCTTCTGCTTCACAACTCTTTAATGAGTTCGGATTTACAGTTGATAATGTCGTTGCACAGGTGATGGCGGCCCGAAAGTGAATCAGAGAGAGATATTGATTGCAGGCACTTCTATTTGGCTCGATGATCTCTCTCGATCAAAACTCACCGGTGCAGATCCTCATAGCCTCCCCCATAGAATCAGTCATGATGGAGTTCGAGGGGTAACGACAAACCCAAGCATTTTTGGTGCTGCCATTACAGGGGCCGATGAATACGCTGCCGATATAAGCGCGTTATCTGGCAAGAGTGTTGAAGACGTTGTGCGAACTCTGACAACTGATGATGTCAGGGCTGCCTGCGATCTCTTTACCGAGATCTACACCTCTAGTAAAGGCGTTGATGGTCGAGTGAGTATTGAAGTTGATCCACGTCTTGCTCATAAGACGCAAGAGACCATTGATGAGGGGGTTGCCCTCCATGCTCTAGTTAATCGTGCGAATGTAATGATTAAGGTTCCTGCAACAAAGGCAGGGCTACCCGCAATCACTGCACTGATCGCCAAGGGCATCAGCGTAAATGTAACTTTGATCTTTTCTCTTGAGCGCTATGGCGAAGTGATCGATGCTTTTATGGCAGGAATCTCAGAGGCCAAAACCGCTGGGCGCGATCTGAGCTCTATCCATTCGGTTGCATCGTTTTTTATCTCGCGCATCGATAGCGCTGTAGATAAGGAATTGA
>Ga0208788_1000756_pt1 | contig 15838 bp, 14 predicted proteins | sample Wag4_2014_7_11_3_FD_187363 | JGI IMG/M metagenome (GOLD analysis project Ga0208788, IMG submission 187363) | Fresh water mixed with fracking chemicals microbial communities from Ohio, USA - Utica-2 Time Series FC 2014_7_11 (SPAdes) (version 2) ...
GACCTGGTGGTCCTGGTGGTCCTGGTGGTGGTCGTCCTGGCGGCGGCGGTCCTGGTGGTCGCGGTAACGGACAACGCCGTTCGCCAAAGAAGAAGTCACGTGCTCGTCGTCGTCAAGACTTCGATGAAATGTTGCCACAGGCAACCACGTCGTATTCGCAAAGCAATGCTCCTGTCCCAGAGGGTGTTGTCATTATCGAACGTGGTTCTTCGGCGCAAGAGTTTGCACCAAAGTTGAATCGCACGTCAGCAGACGTAGTTCGTTACCTCATGGAGCACGGCGAAATGGTTACAGCAACCATGACACTTGCCGATGAGCAAATGGAATTGTTTGCGCTTGAAGTTGGTGCAGAAATTTTGTTGGTCGATCCAGGTCAGCAAGAAGAAATGGAATTGCAAGCGCTATTCGACGACTCGGATGACGACACTCCAGAACTTCAGCAACCACGTTCGCCGATCATCACAGTGATGGGCCACGTTGACCACGGTAAAACCACATTGCTCGACCGCATTCGTTCGGCAAACGTTGTTTCTGGTGAAGCTGGTGGAATCACTCAGCACATCGGTGCGTACCAAGTTGAAAAAGATGGCAAGTCCATCACGTTCATTGACACACCAGGTCACGCTGCGTTCACCAAAATGCGCGCTCGAGGTGCACAAGTCACCGACATCGTTGTGTTGATGGTTGCTGCAGACGACGGTGTGATGCCACAAACCATTGAAGCCATTAGCCACGCTCGCGCGGCTGAAGTTCCAATTGTTGTTGCCATTAACAAGATCGACAAAGACAACGCAGATGTTCCGCGTGTTATGGCGCAGTTGGCCGAGAACGAACTCACGCCTGAAGCGTGGGGTGGCGAGACCATCGTTGTTGAAATGGCTGCACAGAGCGGTCTTGGTGTTGATGACTTGCTTGAGCAACTCAGTGTTGTTTCCGAAATCGGCGAACTCACTGCAAACCCAACAGGCCGAGCAAAGGGAATTGTGCTCGAAGCGCAGCTCGACATTGGTCGCGGTCCTGTTGCCACAGTTTTGGTCGACAAGGGAACACTGAAGGTTGGCGATCCAATCGTTGCTGGAGCAGCATGGGGCAAAGTGCGTGCTCTCATTAACGACAAGGGTCAACAAATCAAAGAAGCTGGTCCGTCAACTCCTGTCCAGGTACTTGGACTCAGTGCAGTTCCTGGAGCTGGCGACGAGTTCCGCGCCGCACCAAATGAAAAGACAGCTCGTACGGTTGCCGAGTCTCGCGAACAGCGCTACCGCACGTTGAATCAGCGTGGTGACGCGCGTGTTCAGCGCGGTGTGAAGTTGGAAGACATCTTCACCCAAATTCAGGCTGGCGAAGTTGCAACGCTGAACGTCATCATCAAGGCAGACGTTCACGGTTCACTCGAAGCAGTAACGGAAAGCTTGCGCAAACTTGAACGCGATGAAGTGCGTGCAGCGTTTGTGCATCGTGCTGTTGGTGCAATAACTGAAAACGACATTGCTCTTGCTGCGGCAACTAACGCCACATTGATTGGTTTCAATGTGCGTCCAGATCGTAAGGTTCGCGATTTGGCCGAAGCTGAAGGCGTAGAAATTCGTACCTACGAAATCATCTACAAGCTCATTGAAGACATCGAAAAGGCCATGAAGGGCATGCTCGCGCCAGAGTTTGAAGAAGTGGTTACTGGCGAAGCAGAAGTGCGCGAAGTGTTCAAGTCTCCAAAGGTTGGCGCTATTGCAGGTTGCGTGGTTCGCACGGGTGTTATCACTCGCGGTTCAAAGGTTCGCTTCTTGCGCGACGGAACAATCATTTGGAAAGGCGCTATTCAATCGTTGCGTCGATTCAAAGATGACGTACGTGAAGTTCGAGAAGGTTTTGAATGTGGTCTCAGCTTGTCCGACTTCCAAGATTTGAAGCAGGGCGACCTCATCGAAACGTACGAGCTGCGCGAACTAGCTCGCGACTAACACAACCTGCACGACTAAGGTCTAGGCATGGCCGCAGATCTTGAGTTCTATTTCGATCCAGTTTGTCCGTGGGCATGGATCACGTCGCGCTGGGTGACCAATGTTCAGCAACTTCGCAACTACGAGGTGTCGTGGAAGTTCATTAGCTTGAGAATGGTGAATGCCGAGCGTGGTTATGGCGGCAACAGCGGATACGAACTCATCCACAACGCAGGTTTGTCGAGTTTGCGAGTTGCCAGCGCTGCCCGCGCACAAGGCGGAAATGCAAGCGTTGCAGCTGTGTACACGGCATTGGGAAATGCGATCCATATTGGTGGTCGCCGCGAAGAATTGGTAAATGATCCAAAATCATTCCTCTTGTCAATCGTTGCTGATGCTGGATTGTCTGCAGAAGTGGCTGCTGCATTCGAAGATTCGTCTCATGATGAAGTCATTCGATTCGAGACAGAAGAAGCGCTCAGCCGCACAGGAAAAGATGTGGGAACGCCAATTCTCACCTTCAATCCACAGTCCGCAAATGAATCAAGTTTGTTTGGGCCAGTCATTTCCAAGGCTCCTAGGGGCGATGAGGCTCTGAAGTTGTGGGATGCAGTGCAGACCATTGCCGAATCTGGCGTTGCAGAAATTAAGCGATCATTGCGCGCAGCGCCTCAGTTTGACTAGAGACCAAGATGAAAGTTGTCTATACCGAAGCACATTTGGGTCATAACCCACAGGAAGAAATCGCGGAGTCTGGTTCGCACTCTCCGCATGAACATACCGCTCGCGCTGAAAATATTCGCGAGGTGTTACAAGCAGACCAGTTGATGCATTTTCAGGCGCCAACGCCATGGGGCGTCGACCCAATTAATGCTGTTCACAACCCTGGCTTGAACAACTTTCTGAATACCGCGTGGGTCGATTATCAGCGCGAAGTTCGACCAAGCAGGGAAGTGGTTCCGGACTTTTTCTATCGTCCATCCATGCGCGAAGCCATGTCGCAACTTGAAGAGCCAACTGCAGCAAATGCTCGTCTTGGTTGGTGGTGTTTCGAAACCACAACGCCAATTACTCAGGGTTCCTATGATGCAGCACGTGGGGCAGTCGACACCGCGCTCACTGCAACGCAATTGGTGCTCAGTGGTGACAAGTTTGCATACGGGTTGTGTCGTCCGCCAGGCCATCACGCAACAACCGACTTGTACGGCGGGTATTGCTTTTTCAATAACGCTGCTGTTGCGGCTCACTACGTGGCTTCAACAACTGGCGCGAAAGTGACCGTGCTCGATGTGGATTACCACCATGGCAATGGCACGCAGCAGATCTTTTACGGTCGCGACGACGTGCAGTACGTTTCGCTTCACGGCGACCCACGTCGCGCGTACCCATACATCACTGGGTTCGCCGACGAATTAGGCGAGGGTAAGGGCCGCGGTTCTACGACAAACATTCCGCTCGCTGCAAAAACCGATGACGACATGTTTCTCGATGCGCTCGACAAGTCATGCGAAGCAATAGAAGATTTTGGTCCTTCGATGCTCATCGTGTCATTGGGTCTCGACACGTATGTGACCGATCCAATTTGTGATTTGGCGGTAACCCGCGATGGATTTGCTCGCAGTGGTGCTCGCGTTCGCGGGTTGAACTTGCCAACGGTGGTGTTGCAAGAGGGTGGCTACGACTTGGTGAACCTTGGTCTCAACGTGCAGGCGTGGCTGCATGGGCTTGAGTCATAACGCCTGAAGTCTGTTCAGCAGTTCCTGCGGGGAGCCGTTGCACTGCTCCAATTCATCGGCGTTGAAAACGAGATGAATGCCTGACTGATTTCTGCCAAGAACGACTGGGTACTGTCCATTCGCCGCTTGCGTCACCTCTTCTGGTGCGTCATTGATGTGATACGTGGTGAATGGAACAGGTAGTGCAGACTCGCACTCTTGCCACTCTGCTCGTTTTGTAAACAGTCCATGCGTAATGTCGCAGAGCGAGCAATGACGTAGGCCTAAACGGGCGCCAATCCAATAGGAAACTTCGCCCAGCACAGTCGATTCGGCGTTATACACACCGATGAATTCTGAGAATGGACCTGAAGAAACAGTCATGGTTTACACCGGTCGCTGCAATAGCGAACCTGCTCCCAGTCTTTCGCCCATTTCTTCCGCCACTCAAACGGGCGATTGCAGGTAGCACAAGTTTTCGGGGTGAAACCGTTCTTGGTCTGGGCAACACGACTCATATCTGTGCAGAGTAATTCATGGTCAAGCTCATTGCTTTACGCTGAAGCCATGAGTTTGCCGACAATTTGGGTCTTCGGCGACCAACTGAATCGCGGAATTGGCGCGCTGGCTGGTGTCACTCCGCTTACGCATCGGGTGCTATTTATCGAATCAACTTCAAAAATTGCATCACGCAAGTGGCATGTTCAGCGCGCGCACTTCATTGTGGCTTCTATGCGCAAGTTTGCCAATGAATTGCGCACTGAAGGATTTCATGTTGATTACCGTTTTGCCAATTCAATGCGTGAAGGGTTTGATGCCCACTTACTCGAATTTCAACCCACCGAGGTGTTTGCTACCGAGCCGAATAGTTATGGTGCTCGCCAGTTGGTCAAAGGGCTTGGGGTGCGAACCGTTCCATCAAATCAATTTCTTTGTCACCCCGATGAGTATCAATCGTTTCTGGGGTCGCGGAAGACGATCAAGATGGAGGACTTCTATCGCTGGCAACGTAAGCGTCTGAATGTGTTGATGGATGGCGATGAGCCAGTGGGTGGTCGATGGAACTTTGACGAAGAGAATCGCCAGCCACCACCAAAAACCGGGCACGATCGCTGGCCCGAACCTGAACGATACGAATTAGATGAAATAGATCTGGCCGTGCTCAAGTCGGTGCAAAAGCATTGCTTTGGAAAAATTCCAGAAGGGCAGTGGGCAACCACTCGGGAAGGCGCTCTTGCTCGAATGCATTTCTTTGTTGATCATGTTCTGCCGATGTTCGGCGAGCATGAAGACGCCATGCTGAAATCCAATTGGCATCTTGCGCATTCGTTGCTATCGCCATACCTCAACATTGGCTTATTACTTCCGGGAGAGGTCATTGATGCAGCACAAACGGCCTTTCGCGAAGGGAAAGTGCCTCCGAATTCGGCAGAGGGGTTCATTCGACAAATCATTGGCTGGCGAGAATACATTTGGAACTGTTACTGGCAATGGATGCCCGACTACGCCCAAATGAATTCACTTGGTGCAAACAAAGACCTTCCACCAATGTTTACCGATCCCGCAAAAACCTCAATGGCGTGCATGAAGTCGGTACTTACTGGTGTGAATGAGCGGTCATATTCTCATCACATCGAACGCCTCATGGTGCTCGGAAACTTTGCGCTCATTGCTGGAGTTAATCCTCAGCAGTTCACACGTTGGATGTGGAACAGTTTTGTTGATGCCGCCGAATGGGTGATGGTTCCGAACGTAATCGGCATGTCGCAATATGCAGACGGGGGCATGCTCGCCACAAAGCCGTATGCGAGTGGTGGCGCTTACATCGATCGCATGAGTGACCACTGCAAAGGTTGCGTGTACGACCGGAAGAAGCGCACGGGCGACGACGCATGTCCGTTCACCGTGCTGTATTGGGATTTCTTCTTGCGCCACCAAGATCGGTTCGTGAAGAATCCGCGTGTTGCTCGCCAGGTGCGCGCAGCCCAACAACTGCAGGACAGAGATGAACTTCAAGTTGTTGCCTCAGAGATGTTGAGAAAGCTCAGGGAACGCCAAGTTTTATAAGTTGGCGCGGCGAAGGTGGAGCAAGTGCATGCCGTCCATGTTGAGAGAAGTTTCAGAGGTTGGCAGTTTCCTGCATTCGCTCCAGTCGCTTTCAATGCTGCGAGCGGTTTCAAGGAGCAGTGGCAAAAAACGTTCGCGAACTGAATCTTTTTCAATTTCGGAGGTATGCGTGCTGAGACCAATGGCCGCAATTACTCGACCATCTTCAGAGCGAAGTGGGGCTGCAATGGCTTGCACACCGTATTGCAGGTCTTCATCGCTTTCTGCCCAGCCCTGTTCGCGCACAGTATGCAATCGAGGGCGAATTTGTTCGGCGGTGAATTGAGTACGCGGAATGAACATTGATAGCGACGGAGTGCTGAGAACGTTATGTAATTCAGAATCGGGAACGGCGGCGAGAAGCACCCGACCCAATGCGGTACTTGCTGATGGCAGTCGTGCACCAACTGTCACGCCAACGCTGACAATTTTTGGCACCTCTACGCGACCTGTGTACACAATGTCGCTGCCATCAAGTTCGGCCAATGAAACAGTTTGGTCAACCTTTTTGGAAAGGTTTTCCATATGGGGCTTTGCTGCCCCATGCAAACCCAGGGAAGAAACGTATGCCATGCCCAAATCCACCACCTTTGGGGTGAGTGAATACTGATTGTCTTGGCTGCGCACGTAACCAAGTTCTTCTAATGTGAGCAGCAGTCGAAGAACTGTAGGGCGAGCGAGTTGGGTGCGCTCAGAAACTTGAGAAATAGTTTGCTTCAGATGTAGCCGATCGAAAGATCGAATGACTTCGAGTCCTCGCGCTAGCGCTTCAACGAAATCCTTCTTCGAACCGTTCAGCATGTACATCCCCCGAAGTCGTGCCTACGACCAAATGGTAGTCGGGGGGGGCTAGTCGGCTTGGTTGTCGCGCAAGAACTGTTCAAGTTCGGCAGCCAACTCGTCGCCACTTGGCAACGGTCCGCCTCCGAAACCCGAAGTTGGAATGCCGTTGTCACTATGCGTGTTGTCGAAGGCAGTTTCTAATTGGGCAAGCATGGCTAAGTGTTCGCTGTTGCCACGAACTAATTCGTCTAGGCGTTCGCGTTGTGCACCAGCCTGTTCGCGAAGCGCATCGCCATCAATAGAGATTCCTCCAGTGTCGCAAACCGCTGCAATGAGGGCGGCCGCTGCTGCGGGGTAACTCATGGAAGCCACATAGTGGGGCACCTGTGCCCATAGCCCAACAGATTGAATTCCGGCATTAAACATTGCTTGCTCGAGAACGGCTTCCATGCCTGCAGGCACATCTACTGAGCTCTTGATAAATGGAAGAAGCGATGAAAGGTATGCATCTGGCGACGTGCACGAAATCTTCACGGCACGAGTGTGTGGTGTGGCAATGGGGTAGGCGCCCATTCCTAGCATGCGACGAACGTTGAGTTTCTCGCTCAGTTCAACTACGCATTGAGCGAAATGCTGCCAACGAGAATCGGGTTCCGGGCCGGTGAGCAACAAAATGGGTTCATTGTTTGCGTCGTGTCCCACCATGATGCGTGGAGCAGACCAGTCGAGTTTGGTAATCACTCCCTCGCGCAGTTGCATAAGCGGACGGCGAGCGCGGTAATCCACGAAGGTGTCGCCATCAAACTCGATGAGCGGAATTGCGTTTGTCTGGGTGATTAAAGATTCCATTGCAGCCGCAGCCGCAGCGCTTGCATCGATCCAACCGGTCATCATGGCAACCAATATTGGTTGCTTCAATTCAGGTAGTTTTCCGTCGAAATCGGGGGAGATTTTGTAGTCGGTCATTCCACGCGTCAGTGTAGACGCGAAAGCAACTGCTCGGCTTTTTCTGCTGCAGTTTCTACCTGTGTTTTAAATGCGTCAAAAGCATGTGGGTCATGTTCGCCCATTGCGCCAGATATATACCTCGCGTATACGCCTTCAATAATGCATGCCAGTTTCCAGTAGGCAAATGAAACATAAAAGTCGAGGTGCGAAATGTCACGGCCAGAAGCCTGTGCGTAACGTTCTGCAAGTTGTTGGCGATTCAAGAAACCAGGAGCAGTGGTCGTGGCAAAATTGTTAGCGCCAGCATCATCATCTGGGCCAGTCCAGTACACCATCAATAATCCAAGATCGGCCAGTGGGTCGCCAAGAGTGCATAATTCCCAGTCCAAAACTGCAGCAATGTTTCCCTGTGCATCAATCATGCAATTGTCTAAGCGATAGTCGCCGTGCACGATGGTTGCAGGGCCTTGCTCGGGGATTCGCTTCAACAGTTCGTCATGCACACGGTCAATTGCAGGTAGATCTCGAGTTTTTGACGCGTTCCATTGGCCGTACCATCGCTTTAACTGTCGCTCAATGTAACCCTCGTGTCGTCCAAGCTCTCCAAGCCCAACTTCGCTAGGCACAACTTGATGAATTTTTGCCATCGTGTCAATGAGTGAGTTACTTGCATGTAGTCGTGTTGCTTCAGTCAGGTCGCGGCGAGCAGTTTCGTTATCGCGAACGATCAAACCATCAACAAACGACATCACGTAAAACGGTGCATCGTTTACCTCAAGGTCAGTGCATAGTCCTAGGGCTGGTGCAACGGGTACTTGCGAATCATGCAATGCAGAAATAATGCGATGTTCGCGACCCATGTCGTGAGCGCTGGCCAATGCATGGCTCAGTGGCGGGCGACGCAACACGTAACGATTACCCAATGCATCAGTCACGGTAAACGTAAGGTTTGAGTGTCCACCCGCAATCAACTCAAACGAAAACGGAGCAGTAGCGCCAGCAATGTTTGCTGTCAACCAGGCCGAAACGCGGTCTTCGCGTATTCCCGCGGGCACTGATTGAGGCGAATTCATCACCGCCAAACTAGTCATTCTTCATCACATTTACGAAGCCAAACTGGGCGTTGGCGGTAGCGTTCCGAACATGGCTATTGACGTCACCGATGCAACGTTTCAGGTTGAAGTACTCGATCGTTCCAATTCGGTTCCCGTCATTGTCGATCTGTGGGCTCCCTGGTGTGAGCCGTGCAAAACTCTCGGTCCAATTTTGGAAAAGCACTGTGATGCCACGAATGGAAAAGTGGTGTTGGCGAAAGTCAACGTTGATGAGAATCCGTCAATTTCCATGGCCTTTCAAGTGCAAAGCATTCCTGCTGTCTTCATTTTGAAAGATGGTGCAGTAATGGATGGGTTCGTTGGCGTGAAGCCTGATCACGCCATTAAAGAAATTGTTGAGGCTCTTATTCCTCTAGGCGAGGCTGCGCTGCAACCGGTGGCTGAGGTTGCTCTTGAACCCGAACCATTCGTCATTAATGATGATTTCGACAACGAGCTCGCAGGTTTGCTTCCGCAAGTGAAAACTGACGAAGTTGCTAAATCTCGATATCTCGAGATTCTCGACATCATGGGTACAGAAGACCCGCGCACGGTTGGGCATCGAAGAAAACTGACTGCACAACTCTTCTAAATTCGCACACATGTAGCCGTGTACCAGCGGCTCATTGAACAAATTCAATGGTTCGGATTTCGCCGCATCATTTCCAGCGCAGTTGGCGTCGTGGTAGTTGCCGTCGGTGCATGGTGGGTGGTCCGTGTTCCTCCCGCTCCCGTCGAATCCACTATTTCATTTACTGCAACATCGCTTGTTGGCGGTGCATCTGCGTCATTGCCAACAGGAGCGATCCCGTCGGTCGGCATCGTGGTCCACGTTGCGGGAGAGGTGAAGAATCCTGGCGTATACGCCCTGTCGAATAGCGCACGGATGATTGACGCAGTGAATGCAGCGGGAGGCCCAACCGCGCGCGCTGACTTAGAAGTCGTCAATTTGGCAACACCGCTTTCTGATTCTTCGCAGATTTATGTTCCCGCAAAAGGAGCGGCCGAGCGTCCTGTATTCGCGCGACCTCAACCTGGCGTGAACGGTGTTCAATCAACGCAAAGCTCACCAGATTCAGGTGGGGTGGTGAATATCAATCGTGCTTCGGCAACCGAACTTGATGCACTGCCGGGCGTTGGCCCTTCGACGGCACAAGCAATTGTTGACTATCGAACAACAAACGGTCCTTTTGGTTCTCCGGAAGACCTATTGAATGTAAAGGGAATTGGCCCTGCGAAGTTTGACGCAATGCGAAAACTGGTTGGGGTGTAAATGCTGAATTACAGCGCGCCCAACACAACAGTGCTGATTGCTAGCGAGAGCAGAGCACCTACCCAAATGCCAATTGCAAATGGCCGAAACTCGAGTATCCATTCGGGCCAACCCGATACTGCTTTACGCGTTGCGCGAAGTGCTGAAACATGGCCGACAGCAAACCACAGCACCATGCTGAGGAAAAATGCCAGCAAGTACGACGTGTTCGAAGAAACTGCGGGCACTCCAAGCATGGGCAGTACCGGCAGCGCAACGAGGAGAAACAAAAAGCCAAGCACGCCAAACAGCGACCCAGGCAACGCAACAAGAAGTATTCCGATAAGTGAAATCGCAAGGGAAGTACCAACCGCTATCAGACCGCCACGTTGGCGAACCTGTGTGCGGTGAAAAGCAATCCCGTCGTGTATCACCCTGTAATTGTACGAGCATGGGTAGGTTTTTCTGGGCTCTTACATCGGCGGATTGTCATGTTGTGTGTCTGTGCCGTCGTGCTGATACTGCACGGATGTTTTCAATGGTCGCAACTTCGCTCGGCGAGCAGTGAACCGTTCAACGGGTTTGCTCGCGTAGTTGAAGACCCAGTTGCAAAATTTGGTGGAACGCAAGTGGTGCTCAGTATTGAAGGGAGGCGCTATCTTTCCTTGGCACACTCAGTAGCTGGCCGGCGAATGTTGCAGAGCGAAGCGGGAAACGTCTTGCATGTTGAAGGGGTTCGCGCACCACTGCCGAGCACTTCAGTTCGAAGATATGCATCGCGACACATTGTTGGCACGTTCAGCGTCACGTTCGCAGACGAAACAATTTTTCCCGCATCTCCGCTGTATCGAAGTGCAAACAAAACGCGTGCCACCATGTTGCAGGCTGCACAGCATATGCCACGCGATGACGCGGCCTTATTCATGGGGCTTGTCATTGGCGATGACCGCGCACAACCGCGAGCGATGGTTACTGCTTTTCGAGAGTCTGGGCTTTCACATCTCACCGCAGTTTCGGGTCAAAATGTTGCGTTCGTTCTCACTGTGTTCGGCTCGTACATCAATCGTGCACGCACATGGTGGCGACTTGGACTCACTCTGTTTCTGCTTGGGTGGTTTGTGGTGATGACGCGGGCCGAGCCTTCGGTTCTGCGCGCATCGATGATGGCTGCGATGTCGGCTATTGCATTTGCCCGTGGCCGAGACTTACCAGCGCGCAAAGCTTTGTTGTATTCGGTGGGTGTTCTTCTTGCTTTCGACCCGCTTCTTATGTTGTCCATCGGTTTTTGGATGTCGTCGTTAGCAACTGGTGGGCTTATTTTTGCCACGCCGTGGCTGAAGAAACTCCTGCATGGCCCGCAGTGGTTCACTGAACCTCTGTCCACAACGCTTGGCGCGCAGTTGGGTGTGATGCCTGTTTCGCTGTTCATCTTTTCCTCTGCTCCCGCAATCTCGCTCGTTACTAATTTGCTTGCGGTGCCTGTTGCAGGGTTCGTCATGCTCGTGGGAATGCCGGTTGCATTCATCTGCGGTTTGTTGATCACCATGTTTGGACCGGCTGTAAGCCCATTGTGCGAGTTGGCCATGTTGCCCGTTCAGTTTGGAACTCGCTGGGTGTGGTGGGTTGCAGCATTGGGTGAGCGCGTTTCTCCACAGGGAATGGCGAACGTGTTGTTGTGGGCGGTTTGGGCTGTCTTTCTTGTGGCACTACACCGATCTGCGAGAATGCATTCGTGACGGTGTATCTGATAACAGGCAGTGATTCGCGTTTGGTTTCTGCGAAGCTCACCGACCTCACCACCGAACTTATTGGAGATGGCGACCGCAACACCATGTTCGAAAGCCACGATCTCGAATCGGTTACCGCCGACGAACGAGAGTCCGCAATTGCCAATGCGGTCATGGGCGCTCAAACCGAGTCGCTGTTTGGTGATCAACGAGTTGTGGTGCTTCGGGGATTGCAAGAAGCAACCGTCGATCAATTGAAGTCATTGGTCAAATACCTCGAGCGACCGCTCGACGTCACACATTTGGTGATTACGGCCGAAGGCAAACTTGCCAAGTCCACCACCGATGCGTTGAAGGCTGCGGGCGCCACCACGTTCAACACCTCTCCGCCAAGTCGAAAGAACGACCTCACCACGTGGTTCATGGAGCAGTTCACCGAGGCTGGCCTCAAGCTCGACTCTGCGGCGGTTGCATCAATTATCGAGTGGCTCGGTCAAGACCAAGCGCGACTGCCTTCGCTCATCGACGTGTTGTCCTCAACCTATGGCACTGCAAAGAAACTCAGCAGTTCTGACATCGAACCGTTCCTGGGAGATCAGGGAAGCGTGTTGCCGTGGGACTTAACCGATGCCATAGATAAATCGGACTCCAGCACTGCGCTGGTGATGTTGCGTCGCATGTTGCGCAGCGGCGAGTATCACCCGCTACAGGTGATGTCGTTGCTGCACGGTCACTACACCAAACTCATGAAGCTTGACGGCCCCGATGTTCGGTCAACTCAAGACGCCATGAGCCTGATTGGTTCAAAGAGTGACTTCCAAGCAAAGAAATATCTGAGCACGTATCAAAGAATGGGTTCGCGCAACATTTCTTCTGCAGTGCAGTTGCTGGCTCGTGCCGATATCGACTTGCGCGGAGGCAAGGATTTAGAAGAAGAACTGATAATGGAAATTTTGGTTGCTCGACTCAGCCGTTTAGGCGGAGGAGCACAGCGAGTTACTTCGCGGCGTTGATCTTCTTCATCAAGCGGCTCTTCTTGCGAGCTGCCGTGTTTGGATGAATCACACGCTTTGCCGAAGCCATGTCGAGGCGCTTTACAGCAAGACGAAGGGCCTCTGGATTGTCATCGGTTCCGATGGTGTCAACAGCATTCTTAACACGGGTGCGAACTTCGCTCTTGGTTGCGCGGTTGCGCGCAGTTGCCTTGGCGTTCGTGAGAATTCGCTTCTTTTGGCTCTTAATATTTGCCACGTCGAGTAACCGTCTTTCGTTCTGTTGTTCCGTGTATTTCGGGACTCTTTAGGCTAACAGCGACACCTACGAGCCCCCAACTGTAGAATTTGAGGGCTGAAGCGCCGTTTCTCACCCCAAACCAGCGGCCCAGCAGAACAGCATCGCCCACATGGATCTCGCCAACATCCGCAATTTCTCGATCATTGCCCATATCGACCATGGCAAGTCGACGCTGTCTGACCGCATTTTGGAGATCACCGGGGCGGTGCAGTCTCGCGATATGCGTGCTCAATATCTCGACAGCATGGACTTGGAGCGTGAGCGCGGAATCACCATCAAGGCGCAAAACGTTCGTGTGCCATGGAAAGACAATTGGCTGCACCTCATCGACACGCCGGGTCACGTGGACTTTGGTTACGAAGTGAGTCGCTCGCTTGCTGCGTGTGAAGGTGTGGTGTTAGTGGTGGATGCTGCGCAAGGGATTGAAGCGCAAACTCTTGCCAACTGTTATCTAGCGCTTGAAAGCAATTTAGAAATTGTTGCTGTGTTGAACAAGATTGACTTGCCAGCAGCAGACCCAGATCGTTATGCAATGGAAATTGAAAAGGTGTTGGGAATTCCTGCTGAAGACATTCTTCGCATTTCTGCAAAGACTGGTGCTGGAGTTCCAGAACTGTTGGATGCCGTTGTGGAACGCATACCTGCACCAAAGGGCGACGTCAATGCGCCTCTGCAAGCACTCATTTTCGATTCGCAATATGACACGTATCGCGGAGTGGTGTCGAGCGTTCGCGTCATGAACGGTCGCATGAATAGTGGAAGCAAATTGTTGTTCATGCAAACGAAGGCAACGCACGAAGTGTTGGAAATCGGCGCCCGCATGCCGGTTCCAACTCCAGTCGCCGAACTTGGTCCGGGCGAAGTGGGGTATCTCATTGCTGGTATTAAAGATGTAGGTGAAGCGCGAAGTGGTGAAACGGTCACCACGTTTGCCGACCCAGCTTCCGAACCACTTGATGGTTATCTTGATCCGAAACCGATGGTGTTTTGTGGTCTCTTCCCAATTGATGGCGACGATTTCGAAAACCTGCGAGAAAGTCTGCAGCGCTTGAAACTCAACGATGCATCCATTACTTATGAGCCGGAGTCTTCAGGCGCTCTTGGTTTTGGATTCCGTTGCGGATTCCTTGGTCTATTGCACATGGAAATCGTGAAAGAGCGTTTGGAGCGCGAGTTCAATCTTGCGCTCATCGCCACTGCACCTTCGGTGGAGTACATGGTGCACAAAACCGACGGTCAGGTGCTGAAGGTTGACAATCCGGCCGACCTGCCAATGACGAACTACATCGCTTCTATTGAAGAACCGTTTTTCCGAGTCAGCATCATTACGCCAAAGGAATACACGGGCTCGCTCATGGAGCTGTGCCAAGAGCGCCGCGGTGAGTTGATCAAGTTGGAATACTTGTCTCCAGAACGCGTAGATATGCAGTATTCAATGCCGCTTGCCGAAGTCGTAGTCGACTTCTTTGATCAATTGAAGAGCCGGTCGCAGGGTTACGCCAGCTTGGACTACGAACTTGCGGGGTATCGCCCAAGCGACTTGGTTCGCGTGGATATTTTGCTCAATGCACTGCCGGCAGATGCATTCAGCACCATCGTTCACCGCGATAAGGCTTACAACTACGGCAACCGCATGTGCGGAAAACTGCGCGAACTCATTCCGCGACAAATGTTTGACGTGCCAATTCAGGCTGCAATTGGCGGTCGCATCATTGCCCGCGAAACGGTGAAAGCAAAGCGTAAGGACGTGCTTGCAAAGTGTTATGGCGGCGACATTTCGCGTAAGCGCAAGTTGCTCGAAAAGCAAAAAGAGGGAAAGAAAAAGATGAAGTCAATTGGTCGCGTGGAAGTTCCAGGCGACGTATTCATCTCTGCTCTAAAACTCGATGACTGAGGCAGTTGAAGCAAAACGCGGAGGAATGTTCCGTTCGTTGAGCAATCGAAACGCCCGATTGTTTTTTGCGGGCTTGCTGTTTTCCAATGTTGGTTCGTGGCTCCAACTCACGGCCATATCTTTTCTGCTGTACCGACTAACAGGAAGCTCAGTTGACCTCGGAATTAATGCCGCGCTGCAGTTTTTGCCGATGTTGTTGCTTGGGGCATGGGCTGGCGCTTTTGCCGACAGGTTCGATCGTCGTCGCACGACAATCATTACGCAATCGTTGTTAGCGCTGCAGGCAATTGTGTTGGGCATATGCGATGTTGCCGGCGTCATCAACGTTGAATTGGTTTTTGTCCTGACAGGTCTTCTCGGAATCATTGGCGCTATTGATAATCCATCCCGCAGAGGTTTGGTGACGGAACTCGTTCCGCCACATGAAATTGGTAATGCCATGTCGCTGAACACTGCAGTCATGACCGGTTCACGAATATTCGGTCCTGCACTTGCGGCAACGCTTGTTGGCCCATTCGGCACGGGTTGGTTATTCATCATCAATGGACTTTCGTATGTCTTCATGTTGTATGGAGTAGTGGGACTACGAAAGTCGGAAATGTTTACTCCCGAACTTCGACCTGCTGGTGGCACGCCAGTGCGTGATGGAATTCGCTTCGTGCGCTCGCATCAACGTCTGTTTCCACTGTTCATCGTGTTTTCGTTGGTCAGCACATTTGCATTCAATTACGGCGTATCTTTGCCAAAACTTTCAGACACACAATGGGGTAACGCCGAATACTTCGGTTGGGTGTTAGCGGTAACCAGTATTGGAAGTTTGATCGGCGCCCTAGCAACTGCCAGATTGCATATGACCACGTACACGTGGGTTGCAAGTGCTGCATTGATGTTGGGTGTTGCCAATGTCGCTATGGCCATTGCGCCAAACGTGTGGGTGGCATATGTGTGGGCAATACCGTTGGGTGCTGGTGGCGCGGCAATGATCGCAGGCGCCAACACCATCATCACTCAAGAAGCCCCACCCGAAATGAGGGGTCGTATGTTGGCGCTCACCGCAGTTGCTTTTCTTGGAAGCACACCAATCGGCGG
>Ga0208788_1000759_pt1 | contig 15750 bp, 14 predicted proteins | sample Wag4_2014_7_11_3_FD_187363 | JGI IMG/M metagenome (GOLD analysis project Ga0208788, IMG submission 187363) | Fresh water mixed with fracking chemicals microbial communities from Ohio, USA - Utica-2 Time Series FC 2014_7_11 (SPAdes) (version 2) ...
GTCATTGTGGCGTGCCGATCCACTGGCATCAGGACAGCCGCTTTCTCTGCAGCCGCGATGCGTTCGCTGCCTGGGCCAAGGGGCGCAAGCAGTTGCGCATGGAGTTCTTCTACCGTGAGATGCGCCGTGACAGCGGGCTGCTGCTCAACCCTGACGGCACACCGGAGGGCGGTGCCTGGAACTTCGATGCGGACAACCGCAAGGCATTGCCCAAAGGCGTGTGTCCACCCGCGCAGCTGAGTATCGAGCCGGATGCCATCACCCGTGATGTGCTGGCGCTGGTCGAGCGGCGCTTCGCCAACCATTACGGCAGCCTGGAGGGTTTCGATTACCCGGTAATGGCTGAACAGGCCGAGCGACTCTGGCAGCATTTTCTCGCCCGAGGCCTGGCCGATTTCGGTGACTATCAGGACGGCATGGCCGATGGCGAACCCTTTCTCTTTCACTCGCGCATTAGCGCTGCGCTGAATATCGGCCTGCTCGATCTGCGTCGGATCTGCGCCGAGGTCGAAGCAGCCTATCGCGCCGGCGACGTACCGCTGAACGCCGCCGAAGGTTTCATCCGTCAACTGATCGGCTGGCGCGAGTACGTGCGCGGCATCTACTGGCTGCGCATGCCGGAGTACGCCGAAGGCAACCGCTTCGGCAATTCACGCGCACTGCCAGAGTTCTACTGGACCGGCAAGACGCGGATGAACTGCATGCGTCAGGCCATCGGCCAGACCCTGGAACATGCCTACGCGCACCATATCCAGCGCTTGATGGTCACCGGCAACTTCGCCTTGCTCGCGGGTATCGCGCCCAAGGCCATCTGCGACTGGTACCTGGCCGTGTACATGGACGCCTTCGACTGGGTGGAACTGCCCAACACCCTGGGCATGGTGATGCATGCCGACGGTGGCTACCTCGGTTCCAAGCCCTATTGCGCCAGCGGCCAGTACATCAAGCGCATGTCCAACCATTGCCAAGGCTGCAGCTACAAGGTGAGCGAGAGCACCGGCGAGTCGGCCTGCCCGTTCAACGCGCTGTACTGGCATTTCCTCATGCGCCACCGCGAGCCCCTGGAGCGCAACCCGCGTATCGGCATGGTCTACCGCAACCTGGCGCGCATGACCGAGGCCAAGCAGCAGGCGCTGTGGGATTGGGGCGAGCGCCTGTTGGCGAAACTCGATGCCGGAGAAATCGTGTGAAGAAGAGTGAGCTGCCGGTGAACACCTGTGCGGTCTGCGGCCTGCCGTTCACCTGGCGCAAGAAGTGGGCACGCTGCTGGGAGGAGGTGCGCTACTGCTCCGAGCGTTGCCGGCGTGGGCGTAAGCCGGGAGCAGCCTAGGGTCTGTTGCCGTTTCGACGCGGCCGTGCGCGAAACGGCAACAGACCCTAGGTACCCGCGGCGAGCAACGCCGAACTCTGTATCTGTGCTAGTCTGGCCGGCCTTTTTCACAGCCCCAAGCGGAGCCTTTCATGTCCGAATTCAACTTCAACCCCGATCTGTCCTCCGATGAAGGTCGCGTCAGCTACGGCATCGGTCGTCAACTCGGTGGTCAGTTGCGTGACAACCCGCCGCCCGGCGTGGACCTGACTGCCATCCTCGCCGGTCTGACCGACGCGTTCAGCGGCCAGGCCAGTCGTGTTTCCGAAGCCGAGCTGGGCGCCAGCTTCAAGGTCATCCGCGAAATCATGCAGGCTGAAGCGGCCGCCAAGGCCGAAGCCGCTGCTGGCGAAGGTCGTGCCTACCTGGCCGAGAACGCCAAGCGCGAAGGCGTGACCGTATTGGCCTCCGGCCTGCAGTACGAAGTGCTGGTCGCTGGCGAGGGCGCCAAGCCGTCCGCCGAGGATCAGGTGCGTACCCACTACCACGGCACGTTGATCGACGGCACCGTGTTCGACAGCTCCTACGAGCGCGGCCAGCCGGCTGAATTCCCGGTCGGTGGCGTGATTCCGGGTTGGGTCGAGGCGCTGCAACTGATGGGCACTGGTAGCAAATGGCGCCTGCACGTGCCGAGCGAGCTGGCCTACGGCGCCCAGGGCGTCGGCAGCATCCCGCCGCACAGTGTGCTGGTGTTTGATGTCGAGCTGCTCGACATCCTGTAAGCGAAATCGGCAGGCGGATCGTAGGGTGGGCAATGCTGTTTTTGCCACCATCGCGACCACGGTGGACGGGTGAAGCGTCGTCCACCCTACGCTACGTACGAAACGGCCCTTCTGCAGTGCAGAAGGGCCGTTTTGTCATTCAGGATGGACGCAGGGCCCGTGCGTAGCAATACAGAAACAGGCTGCGCACCAGTTCCTTGAGCACGATGGGTTCGCTTGAGCTGAGCTCGTGTAAATCCAGGTCGCCCTGGTCGCGCAGCTCGTCCAGCGCTTCTTCTTCCAGCATGGCGCAGACTTCGCCGGTTTCGCGGTTGAGAATGCGCAAGTAGGGATGCGGGCGGTCCAGCCAGGCATCGATCAGGTAGGTCATGGCAGGTCTCCTTGGCTGTCATTACGTAAATGAGAATAATTCCTATCGCATAAATAGCAAGGGTTAATTGCGACCTTTTGTCGTTTACCTGTTTTAAGTGGGGGCATGTCGAATGCTTGTCCGCCCCTGTGTTCCTTCCCCCACCTGTGAGCTGGAGGGCCGTAGCCTGCGTCACGGCGTCCATTCTGCCGCGCCGGCCGAAGATGCTGGGGCGAGCCGCGTGCTGCGTGCCACGCCGGTTCGCAGATCGGGTCAGGAGCCCAGGCGGCGAGTCACTTCGCCCAGTTGCCCGGACATGTCATGCAGGTTGCGGCTGGCTTTCTGCGTACGTTCGACGTTGTCCTGGTTGGCGCTGGCGATGGCGGTCAGCTCGGTGAGGTTGCGCGAGATGTCCTCGGCCACCGAGGTCTGCTCCTCGGCGGCGGTGGCGATCTGCTGGTTCATGTCGCGTATGGCTTCCACCGCCTCGGTGATGCGCTGCAGCATGGCGCCGGCCTCGGTGACCTGGGTGACGCCCTGCTCACTGCGCTGCTGGCCGCTCTCGATGGCGCGCACGGCATTCAGCGCGCCGGTCTGCACGGTGTCGATGATCTGGTTGATTTCGGCGGTGGACTCGGCAGTGCGCTGCGCCAGGGTGCGCACCTCGTCGGCCACCACGGCGAAACCGCGACCCTGCTCGCCGGCGCGCGCCGCCTCGATGGCGGCGTTGAGCGCCAGCAGGTTGGTCTGCTCGGCGATGCCTCGGATCACTTCCAGCACCTTGCCGATGCGTCCGCTATCGCTTTCCAGGCGACGGATCACCTCGGCGGTATTGGCGATCTCGCCGCGAATGTCGGTGATGGTGGCGATGGTCGATTGCATCACCGTGCTGCCCTGGCGGGCCGAGTCGTCGGCATCGTTGGCCGCGTGCGCGGCGTCAGCGGCATGGCGCGCGACTTCCTGGGCGGTGGCGGACATCTCGTGCATGGCGGTGGCGACCTGATCGGTACGCTCGAACTGCTCGCTGACGCCCTCGGTCATGCGTGAGGCAATGGCGTTCAGCTCGCTGCTGGCGCTGTCGAGGTTCTGCGTGCTCTGGTGCAGACGCTCGCTGGTGCTGGCGAGAAAGTCGCGCAGGGTATTCGCAGCGCGGGCCAGCAGGCCCAGTTCATCCTGGCGGTTGCTCTCCACGCGCTGGACGAAGCGACCTTGGCTGAGCTGGTCGACATGACCGATCAGGTGGCGGATGGGCGTGATCAGATTACGGTTTATCAGCCACAGGCTGAACAGGGTGATGATCAAGGCGGCAGCCAGCATCACGAGGGTGCCGCTGAGAATGGTGCGTGCGGCGCTGGCGTTGATCTGCTCGGCCTGGCTCAGGCTGTTCTGGCGCAACTGCTCGACCAATGCAGTCATCTGCTCACTGGTGGCGCGGTCGATGCCTTTGACGGCTTCATCGCCGGCCCTGGCATCGGCACCAGCGGCCACGAAGGCGTCGCGGCCCTTGCGGTAATTGCCGCCGAGCGCCTGATGTTCTCTGCGCAGGCGTTCGACCTGCGTCTTCAAGGCCGGGTCGGCTGCGGCGACCTGGGTCAACTGGCCGAGAATGTCCTGCACCTTGCGCTCCTGCGCTTCGAACTGGCTCCAGTAGCGTTGCAGGTTGGCGCTGTCCTGGCCGCGTAGCAGGACGTTCTTCCACTCCTGCACCTGGATCTTGAATTCGACGTTGGCCGCGTCGATCAGGCGTGAAGATTCCAGCGGCCCATCGAGCAGGCCGCGATAGGACTGAATGCCGCTGGAGAGGAAGCTGAAGCAGGCCAGTGCGGTGATCAGGATCAGCGTCAGGCTGCCGCCGAGCAGAGCGAGAATCTGCGCGCGCAGGGATTTTTGCAGGAACATGATGGAATGCCTCGGAAGTCAGGCGTAACGGGACATGCTCAGCGTAGAAGATGAATATTGCAGATTTGTGACATGTCTAGACAGGTTGCGTTGCTCAGGTATTGAGCACGTAGCGGGAGGGCAGCTTCAGTGGTGCCTGGGCGAGCATCGCTTCGTGCCGAGTAGCAGCACGCTTGCCGCGACGACGCGAGGGAAAGGAAGCCGCCCCTGGGAGGGGGCGGTGTGGATCAGGTACGCAGGATTTCGTTGATTGCGCAGGGTTTGGGGTGTAACGCGCTGAACACCTGCCAGAGCACGAATGTCAGATCCAGTGCGTGTCGATGGCGGTGACGCGCTGGCCAAGGTGCACGAGCTGTATCGGGCCAAGGGCCTGGGTTCGCGCGATGACGCCATGGCCATGCAGTATCTGATCCCCGGTTGGACTTTCAATAACAAGAAACCCTGCCTGGTGCGTTGAGCTAAGTCCGACGCCGTTCCGTGATCCTGCTGTCCCGTAGGGTGTGCTTTAGCCCACCATGGCTACAATCGGTGGGCTAAAGCCCACCCTACGGATTGATGACTTTGGCTGACTCGGAACGCCGGCCGGCCATCAGCGGGTGCGTCGGTGGTGTGCTCGGCGGGTTGCTGTCCGACGGCATGCTGCGTCGCGGTCATTCGCTGACCCTGGCGCGCAAGCTGCCGAAGGTGCTTGGCCTGCTGCTGTCGAGCGCTGTGGTGCTGTGCATCTACGTCGACAGTGGCAGCCGTAACATCCTTGGTGTGACCACCACGGTGCAATGCGTGGTCGGCGTGCTCGATCATGTGCTCGAGCGCGTACGCAAGGAAGTCCAGCCCAAGTACCCCAATGTCGATGACGTGGTGGCGCTGTCGCACAGCTACGGCTGCGGCGTGGCGATCAACGCGCCGAACGCCTGCGTCTGCACAACGATCTGGTACTGTTCAACCTGGCGCCGGTGACCTGAACGGGGGATCGTCATGAGCAAACCCAAGGTGCTGCAGATCGGCCCGCTGAGCGAGCGTTTCAACCGCGAGCTGGCCGAGCAGTACGAGGTCAGCGCGCTGTGGCAACAGGCTGAGCCGCTGGCATTCCTGCGCGAACAGGGCGAGCAGTTCATCTACATGGTGTCCTCTGCCCGTTTCGGTTGCACGGCTGACCAGCTCGCGCTGCTGCCGAATCTGCGTGCCATCTGCAGTTTCGGCGTGGGCTACGACCCCTATCCGCTGGACCTGCTGCGTGATCGCGGCATCGTCCTCAGCACCACGCCGGACGTGCTCAACGACTGTGTCGCCGACCTGGCCATGGGGCTGATGATCGACAGCGCTCGGTGCATGTCCGCGTCGGATCGCTTCGTGCGCAGTGGCGATTGGGGCAGCGGTGCGAGTTTCCCCTTGGGACGGCGTGTGAGCGGCAAACGTCTGGGTATCGTCGGCCTTGGTCGTATCGGCGAGGCGGTTGCCCAGCGCGCCGCAGGGTTCGCCATGCTGGTGCGTTACCACAATCGCCGTGCGGTCGAGGGCAGCCCTTACCCGCATGAGCCGGATCTGCTGGCGCTGGCGCGCTGGGCGGATTTCCTGGTGCTGACCTGCCCGGGCGGCAAGGCCACCCATCATCTGATCAACGCCGAGGTGCTTGAAGCACTTGGTCCGGATGGTTTTCTGATCAATGTGGCGCGCGGTTCGGTGGTCGATGAGGCTGCGTTGATCAAGGCACTGCAAACGAGTGTGATCGCCGGTGCCGGGCTGGACGTTTACGAGCATGAACCCCAGGTTCCAGCCGCGCTACGTGAGTTGGACAACGTGGTGCTGTTGCCGCACGTCGGCAGTGGCAGCGTCGAAACGCGCCAGCAGATGGCCGATCTTGTGCTGGACAACCTGCGCGCCTTCATCGCCACCGGCAAGCTGCTGACGCCGCTCTGATCGGTCTCGCCACCGAATACGCCGGGCGGCGCTGCCGCCTGGCCTATCGTTACATCGCCACAAGCGCTGTAATCGTTTTTACCTCACCTGCAGCATCCCCGGCGCACCACAAGTGCGCCGTTTTTTCTCCTCTCGCTGGCAAGCCCTGTAAACTGTGGCGTTTTCCGCAGGCAAGGGACAATCCACCGTGCAGTCGGTCATTTCCATCCAGCAACTGAACAAGATCTATGCGTCCGGCCATGCGGCGCTGCAAGGCATCGATCTGGAGATTCGCCAGGGCGAGATCTTCGCCTTGCTCGGCCCCAATGGCGCCGGCAAGACCACCCTGATCAGCATCATCTGCGGCATCGTCAATCCGGGCGAGGGCAAGGTGCTGGTCGGTGGCAAGGACATCGTCCGCGACTACCGCGCGGCCCGCTCGCAGATCGGCCTGGTGCCGCAGGAGCTGGTCAGCGACGTGTTCGAAACCGTCTGGGCGACGGTCAAGTTCAGCCGTGGTCTGTTCGGCAAGAAGCCCGACCCGGCCTACCTGGAGCAACTGCTCAAGGACCTGTCGCTGTGGGACAAACGTAACGCCAAGATCATGGAACTGTCCGGCGGTATGAAGCGCCGGGTGATGATCGCCAAGGCGCTGTCGCACGAGCCGCAGATTCTCTTCCTCGACGAGCCCACCGCGGGCGTCGACGTGGAACTGCGTCGCGACATGTGGAACATGGTGCGGCGCCTGCGTGAGCGCGGCGTGACCATTATCCTCACCACCCACTACATCGAGGAGGCCGAGGAAATGGCCGACCGCATCGGGGTGATCAGCAAGGGGCGGATCATTCTGGTGGAAGACAAGCAGGTGCTGATGCACAAGTTGGGCAAGAAACAGCTGACCCTGCACCTGCAGCAGCCGCTGTCCTGCGTGCCGGCCGAGCTGGCGCGCTATGGCCTGGAGCTGACCGATCAGGGCCATGCCCTGGTGTTCACCTTCGATGCCCAGCACGAGAACACCGGCATCGCCGAACTGCTGCGTGACCTGGCCCAGCACGGCATCGACTTCAAGGATCTGCAGTCGAGCCAGAGTTCGCTGGAAGAAATCTTCGTCGGTCTGATCAAGGAGTCGCGCACATGAACCTGTACGCCATCAAGGCCATCTACCTGTTCGAGCTGGCGCGCACCTGGCGCACCCTGCTGCAGAGCATCGCCACGCCGGTGATCAGCACCTCGCTGTACTTCGTGGTGTTCGGCTCGGCCATCGGTTCGAGCATGACCCAGGTGCAGGGCGTCAGTTACGGCGCCTTCATCATCCCCGGGCTGATCATGCTGGCGCTGCTGACCGAGAGCATTTCCAACGCTTCGTTCGGCATCTACATGCCCAAGTACTCGGGGAGCATCTACGAGCTGCTGTCGGCGCCGGTGTCCTACCTGGAAATCCTCATTGGCTATGTCGGTGCGGCGGCGACCAAGTCGGTGATTCTCGGCCTGATCATCCTGCTCACGGCGAGGCTGTTCGTCGATTTCGAAATTCAGCATCCCATCTGGATGGCGGCGTTTCTGGTGCTGACCGCGCTGACCTTCAGCCTGTTCGGTTTCATCATCGGCGTCTGGGCCGATGGCTGGGAGAAGCTGCAGATCGTTCCGGCGCTGATCGTTACGCCGCTGACCTTCCTCGGCGGCGCTTTCTATTCGATCAGCATGCTGCCGCCGACCTGGCAGACGGTGACCCTGTTCAACCCCGTGGTGTACCTGATCAGCGCCTTCCGCTGGAGCTTCTACGGCGTGTCGGACGTCAACGTTGGTGTCAGCCTGGCCATGGTGCTGGGCTTCCTGGCGCTGTGCATCCTACTGGTGGGCTGGATCTTCAAGACCGGCTACCGGCTCAAGAGCTGAGGCCATTCGCGGCTGAAGCCGCTCCTACATAGATCGAGTACGTCTCTGATTGTAGGAGCGGCTTCAGCCGCGAAACGATAGAAATGAGGGGCGCATAAGCGCCCCTTGTTCGTTTGCAGCCTGTAGGGCGGGTGCAACCCGCCATGAATAGGTAGCGGGTTGCGCCGGCCCCACTGAGCCGTGGGAGGCGCTTTAGCGGCGATTTGCCTCGAGTCGTCGCGGCTAAAGCCCCTCCCACAGAAGCTCTACCGTGTTCGGCTTGCTCACTTCACCCGCACTTCACACTCGAAGGTTTCCGCTGGCGGCACGTTCGGCTCCCAAGGCTGCTGGTAGGTCAGCAGCAGGCGACCTTCGCCTGGCTCGCGCGCCATGAAGCGCCAGGTGGAAATGCCGCCAGCGCCCACCAGCCCGGCGTCTTCGGGATTGCTGTACACCTCGGGGCCGAGGCTTTGCAGTACGTTCGCCGCGCCATCACGCACGTCCCAGCGAAAGCCGGTGGTGGGGTTGCTGGGTAGGCTGAGAATCAGCTGCTGGCCCTTGTTCAGCGTCAGCGGGCACTGCCGATCTTTCTTTAGCTCCAGCGTGCCGGATTGATGGGCGCAGGCCGTAAGCAGGGCCAGGGCTGGCAGGATAAGCAGGCGCAAGGTGGCGTGCATGACGAACTCCAGTCGACGAAACCTGGCCCCAGCATAGCGGCATAGACCTGTCGGTGGCGACCGTGGAGACGCACGGTTTGCTGTAGGGGCGAGCTCTGCTCGCGAATGTATGTGAGCCTGAAAAGCTTCGCGAGCAGAGCTCGCTCCTACATATGCCTCTTTAGTCGAACAGCACCTTGGCTACGTCCCCATAGCGCTTGGCGAAGTGCACGGTCAAGCCTTCCTTGAGATAGTCCGGCAACTCCTCGTAACTGCCGCGGTTGGCCTCCGGCAGGATCAGCTCGAAGATCTTCTGCCGCCGCGCTGCGATCACCTTCTCGCGCACGCCGCCGATGGGCAGCACCTGGCCGGTCAGGGTCAGCTCGCCGGTCATGGCCACGCCCTTTTTCGGCGCCTGGTTGCGCGCCAGCGAGAGCAGGGCGCTGGCCATGGTGATGCCGGCGCTGGGGCCGTCCTTGGGCGTGGCGCCTTCCGGTACGTGCAGGTGGACGAAGGCCTGGTCGAAGAAGGTCGGGTCGCCGCCGAACTGCTTGAGGTGCGAGCTGACGTAGCTGTAGGCGATCTCCGCCGACTCCTTCATCACCTCGCCGAGCTGGCCGGTGAGCTTGAAGCCGCGATTGAGCGTGTGGATACGCGTCGCCTCGATCGGCAGGGTCGCACCGCCCATGCTGGTCCAGGCCAGGCCGGTGATCACCCCGGTGCCGGCCAGCACCCGCTCGTTGCGGAACACCGGCATGCCGAGGGCTTCCTCGAGATCCTTGGCGCCGATACGGATTTTTGCCTCGGGATCGTCCAGCAGCTTGACTACCGCCTTGCGCACCAGCTTGCCCAGTTGTTTCTCCAGTTGGCGCACGCCGGCCTCGCGGGCATAGCCTTCGATCACCGCGCGCAGCGCCGCATCGCTGATGGACAGGCGCGCCTTCGGCACGCCGGCTTTCTCCAACTGCTTGGGCCACAAGTGGCGCTTGGCGATGGCCAGCTTTTCCTCGGTGATGTAGCCGGACAGGCGGATCACCTCCATGCGGTCGAGCAGCGGCCCGGGGATGGAATCGAGGGTATTGGCGGTGCAGACGAACAGCACCTTGGACAGGTCCAGGCGCAGGTCCAGATAGTGGTCGAGGAATTCGACGTTCTGCTCCGGGTCCAGCGTTTCCAGCAGCGCCGAGGCGGGGTCGCCCTGGTAGCTGATGCCCATCTTGTCGATCTCGTCGAGCATGATCACCGGGTTCATCACCTCGGCTTCCTTCAGCGCCTGCACCAGCTTGCCGGGCATGGCACCGATGTAGGTGCGGCGATGGCCCTTGATCTCCGCTTCGTCACGCATGCCGCCCACCGAGAAGCGATAGAACGGCCGGCCGAGGGATTCGGCGATGGACTTGCCGATGCTGGTCTTGCCCACGCCGGGCGGGCCGACCAGCAGCACGATGGAGCCGGCGATCTCACCCTTGAAGGCGCCGACGGCCAAGAACTCGATGATGCGCTGCTTGATGTCGTCCATGCCGGCGTGGTGCTTGTCCAGCACCTTGCGCGCGCGGCCCAGGTCGAGCTTGTCCTGGCCGTGAATGCCCCAGGGCAGGGCGGTGGCCCAGTCCAGGTAATTGCGCGTGACGGCGTATTCCGGCGAACCGGTTTCCAGGATTGACAGCTTGTTCAATTCCTCGTCGATACGCTTGCGTGCAGGCGCGGGCAGGGTCTTGCCTTCGAGGCGGGCGAGAAATTCCTCACGATCGGCACTCTTGTCGTCCTTGCTGATGCCCAGCTCCTGCTGGATCAGCTTGAGCTGCTCCTTGAGGAAGAATTCGCGCTGACGCTCGCCGATCTGTTTGTTCACCTCGGCCGACAGCTCCTTCTGCAGGCGGCCGACTTCGACCTCCTTGCGCAGCAGCGGCAGCACCTTCTCCATGCGCTTGAGCACGGGCACGGTATCCAGCACTTCCTGCAACTCGTGGCCGGAGGCGGTGGTCAGGGCGGCGGCGAAATCGGTGAGTGGCGATGGATCGTTGGGGCTGAAGCGGTTGAGGTAGTTCTTCAACTCCTCGCTGTACAGCGGGTTGAGCGGCAGCAGTTCCTTGATCGCATTGATCAGCGCCATGCCGTAGGCCTTGACCTCGTCACGCGGGTCGTTGGGCGCCTGTGGGTACTCAACTTCGGCCAGATACGGGCCGCGGCGGCTGAGCCAGCCACGGATGCGCACGCGGGTCAGTCCCTGGGCGACGAACTGCAGTTTGCCGCCTTCCTCGCTGACGTGATGTACACGCACCAGCGTGCCGTGCTCTGGCAGGCTATCGAGGTCGAACTCGCCATGTTCGTCCGGCGGGGTGTCGACGAAGAATACCGCCAGGCATTTATGCTCGGTATTGCTGACGCGCGCCAGCGTACGGCCCCAGGGCTGCTGGTTGACTATGACCGGCAGCACCTGCGCCGGAAAGAACGGGCGGTTGTGGATGGGGATGATGTAGAGCTTGTCCGGCAGCTGCTGCGCGGGCAGTACCAGGCCGGTGCTATCGGCCTTGACGTGAACTTCGACAGCTTCGGGGGTGTTGTCCTGATCGTTCATGGAGCACCTTTGTGTGTACTTTGGTTGCTAGATGGGGCGAGTGCAGGATTTTTTCAACGTTTCAGTCGAGGATCAGGCGAATGCCTTGCAGGCGCTGCTCGATCAGTGGGGTGAGCAGGGCGAAGCACTCACCGGGCGCCAGGCGAATCTGTGCCGACTCGATCAGGTCACTCTGCAGGCGCTCGATCAGCGCGAGCAGATGCGAGTCTTGTTCCTGATCGAGCATGCGCTTGCATAGAAAGCGCAGTTGCATCTGCAGCCCAGGCGGGCAGCGCTCGTAATTGGCCGCGCGTACCGCCAGGCCGCGCAGCCTGGCGAGGTCTTCGAGCGAGCGGCAGGCCTCGCCGAGCCCGCGAATTCTGGGGTGATGTTGACGGTAGAGGCGATCTTCGAGTTGTTCGATCACCGTCAGCAGTGTTTCGATCAGTCGGCAGTGGGCATCGAAGTCAGCGGGTTTGCGGCGCAACTGCGGCCAGTGGTGCTGCAGGGGAGGTAGTTGCATGCTGGCGCCGGGCCAGTTCAGCCAGAGCTGATCCAGCTGCTGCGCCTGGGTATTGCGCAGCGTGACGCTCGCGGCATCCTGCTGCGCGCCCAGCCCACGATGTTTCTGCAGGGCCTGAAGCAGGTCGAGGCAGCGCTGCACGATCTCGGTGTCCGCCTGTTTGCTGGCTTTCAACTGGCGATTTTCCGCGCGGTGGGTGAGCCAGTAGCTCAGTGTGAGCAGCACGACCAGCAGGGTCAGAAAAATGAGGGCGGCATCGCTCATCGGGGTTCGCTTGTCAGGGACGGTCGAAAGGAGCGAAGCAACTCTCCTGCCATTTGCCGGAGGCTGTGTAATGCGGTTCAGCGGGATTGATCGGGTGCACGGTAATAGGGCCTGAGGTTGTGCGGGGCTGCGAATTGGTGCGTTGGTTGCTCTAGGTGCAACCGTTTCGCTGGTGGGTGGTTGCGGCGTTTTCCCTGGGAAAGGAGTAAAGTGCAACCCTTGTTTCGTGCCACCAGTCTTTTGCGATGCTACAAGCCCGTGTGATCCGCCTGGATGAACAGGCCCATGAACATGCCCATGATCATCACCAATTGGTGATGTCCCTGGTCGGCCGCGCCGAATTCGAAGTCGGCGGCCGCGGTGGGGAAGTCTGCCGTATGCGCGCCTGCCTGGTGCCGGGCGATGCCGCCCACCAGTTCGCCGGCATGGGCGACAACCGCATGCTGATTCTCGACCTGGACGAACAGGACACCCCCAGCGAAGACCTCGAGTTGCTCCACCGTCTGTTCGAAACTCCGCGTTATCCCGCCCTCGATGTCGATTTCCAGCACCTGCTGAGCTATGCCGGCGCAGAGCTTGAGCGCTACGGTAGCGACTCGATTCTGGCACGCTCTCTTGGCGGCGTATTGCTCCGAGCCCTGCATCTGCGTCTGTTTGGCGAACAGCGCCGGCAGCCGCAAGGGGCGCTGGATCTGCAGCGCTTGGACGATTATATCGGCGAGCACCTGGCGCGGCGTATCAGCGTCGCCGAGTTGGCGCACGAAATGTGTCTGAGCCCCAGCCACTTCCATGCCCAGTTCAAGGACAGTGTTGGCCTCACGCCACACCAATACCTGCTTCAGACTCGCCTCGACCGCGCCGCGCGCATGCTGCGCGAGAGCAACCTGCCGCTGGTGCGGATCGCTGAGGAATGTGGTTTCTCCAGTCAGAGCGCCCTGACCACGGCCATGCGCCGTTACATGGGGCTGACCCCGAAGCGCCTGCGCGCCGCCTGACTCGCGCTTTTGTGGGAGCGAGCTCTGCTCGCGAAGCTTTTGCTGCTGCTGTTCGCGAGCAGAGCTCGCTCCTACAGGGCTGGCAGTTTAGGAGAGCGGCGCCTGTCACCTTGTTGAGCACGCCGCCACATCAGCGGCGGCGTAACCCAGCATTGGCGCAACGCCGAAGATCGCCCAGCCGATTAAGGTGGGCTTCAGCCCACTAGTCAGCCCGCATGCCATGTAGGCCGACGATGGGCTGAAGCGGATCGCCGTCCAGCCCCCCTACCCATTCTCAGGCGTAGTTCTGCGGGCTCAGCTTGCGCTCGATCAGCTCGATGAGGATGTGCAGCACCTTGATGTGTAGCTCCTGCGTGCGGTCGGCGAAATCGCCGCCCGGGGCGCAGATGCACACATCGGCCAGGCTTTCCAGCAGCGAGCCGGGCTTGCCGGTCAGGGCGATCACCTTCACACCCAGCGCCTTGGCAGCTTCGGCGGCCTTGACCACGTTGGGGCTCTTGCCGCTGGTGCTGATGGCGATCAGTACGTCACCTTCGCGGCCATGCGACTCGATATAGCGCGAGAAGATGAAGTCGTAACCGAAATCGTTGGCCACGCAGCTGATATGGCTGGGGTCGCTGATCGACACGGCGGCGATGCCGGGACGGTTCTTGCGGTAGCGCCCGGTCAGTTCCTCGGCGAAGTGCATGGCGTCGCACATCGAGCCGCCATTACCGCAGGAAAAGGCCTTGCCCTTGTGCTCGAAGCTCTCGACTAGCAGTTCGGCGGCCTTCTGGATATTGCCCAGGGTCTGTTCGTTGGCGAGGAAGGCCTCCAGCGCGCGCTGAGCTTCCTGCAGGCTGTTGCGGATATGTTCGATCATCGTAGGTCTTAGAACCTCTCTTAAAGTTTCGCGAGCTAGAGCCATGCAAGGCAAAAACTGGCGAGAAAGCGGAGTTTACGAGTTGTAAATGAGCATTTCGAGCCAGTTTTAACGCTGCAGGGCCGAAGCGCAGCAGGCTTTAAATAGGTTCTCAGGGGAGTTCAGGGCTGGAATAGAAGGCGGTCAGCACTTTCACCAGGTGCTCCAGGTCGTGGCTGCCGGCCAGTTCGCGAATCGAGTGCATGGCGAAGGTGGGCAGGCCGATGTCGACCGTGCGCACGCCCAGCTGGCTGGCGGTGATCGGGCCGATGGTGGAGCCGCAGCCCATGTCGCTGCGCACCACGAAGCTTTGCACCGGTACTTCGTTTTCCAGGCACAGGTGGCGGAAGAAACCCGCAGTCTCGCTGTTGGTGGCGTAGCGCTGGTTGCTGTTGATCTTGATCACCGGGCCGGCGTTGAGCTTGGGCCCGTGGTTGCCGTCGTGCTTGTCGGCGTAGTTGGGGTGTACGCCATGAGCGTTGTCCGCCGACACCAGCAGCGAGCGCTGGATCGCGCGAACGAAAGCATCGCCGCCAGGCAGTACGCGGCGCAGCACCTGTTCGAGGAAGGGGCCGTCGGCGCCACAGGCGGAGCAGGAGCCGACTTCTTCGTGGTCGGTGCAGACCAGTACGCAGGTTTCCTCGTCATCGGATTCGATCAGTGCCAGCAGGCCGGCGTAGCAGGACAGCAGATTGTCCAGGCGTGCGCTGGCGATGAAATCCTGGTTGAGACCGACGATGGCGGCGCTTTGGGTGTCGTAGAAGCTCAGTTCATAGTCCAGCACTGCGTCCGGGTTGAAGTCGTGCTCCATGGCCAGTTGTTCGGCGAGCAGGGCGCGGAAATCGGCGGTTTCGCTGCTGGCGAGCTGGGCGAGGATCGGCGGCAGCTCGTTCTGCGGGTTGATCGCCCAGCCCTGGTTGGCCTCACGGTTGAGGTGAATGGCCAGGCTTGGGATCACGGCGATGGGCTGGTAGAAGTCGATCAACTGGCTCTCGACCTTGCCGTCGCGGCGGTAGGTCACGCGGCCGGCCAGCGACAGGTCGCGGTCGAACCAGGGCGCGAGCAGGGCGCCGCCGTAGACTTCCACGCCGAGCTGGAAGAAGCCCTGACGCTGCAGCTCCGGGTTTGGCTTGACGCGCAGGCAGGGGCTGTCGGTATGCGCGCCGACCAGGCGAATGCCGCCGTCGACGGCCGGGCGTTTACCGAGCTTGAAGGCAATGATCGAGGAGTCGTTGCGGGTCACGTAATAGCGACCACCGGCTTCGGTCTGCCAGGGCGCGCGTTCGTCGAGGTGACGATAACCGGCGGCTTCCAGGCGCATGGCCAGGCTGGTGGTGGCATGAAAGGGGGTCGGCGAGGCGTTGAGAAAATCGAGCAGGCCTTGAATCAGTTCTTCGCGCATAGGGACTCCGGGCAACGATGGTGCGAGTGTAACCAATTTGCATCGCGCTGTGCCGGCCGTGCATTCGTTTGGGGCGATAGTTGCAGGCTATCTGCTAGCGCTTGCGGGGTCTTGGGCGCAGGTTGTGGCAGTCAGAAAGGTGGATGAAAAAGCGTCATCCACCCTACTGCGGGCGATCAAAATGGCGCCGGGCACTCGAAGCGCATGCGCTCACCCGTTTGCGGGTGGGTGAGGGCGAGCATGCTGGCGTGCAGGCACAGGCGCTCATGGGCGGCCAGGGCCTGTTCGTGAGCGTAGAGACGGTCGCCCAGCAGCGGATGACCGATGGACAGCATATGCACG
>Ga0208788_1000762_pt1 | contig 15739 bp, 11 predicted proteins | sample Wag4_2014_7_11_3_FD_187363 | JGI IMG/M metagenome (GOLD analysis project Ga0208788, IMG submission 187363) | Fresh water mixed with fracking chemicals microbial communities from Ohio, USA - Utica-2 Time Series FC 2014_7_11 (SPAdes) (version 2) ...
CCAGGGACCATATCCCCAGAACAAACGGTACAGAAATGATGGCGTGGCTTAGCCTTCACCACGCTCGATGAGCTTGATGATTGACGCTTACACCACTTAAATAAAATAAATTTTCCTGGTTATAAACCTTTTTTTAAACAAGATCACCACTGCTGCGGCCGATAAGCGTTCATGTCATCATGGTGTTGTGGTGACGCTGGTTGCGGGAGAGTATTGTGTTGGCAGCCTGGAAAAAATGGGGGGCGATCGCACTCGTGGGCGCAGCGCTGAGCGCTTGCGGGTACAACACGTTGCCCATTGCACCGTATACTGACCCATTGGCGGGTGACTACGGACCTGGTTTGGGCTATGGTGGTGGTGGTTTCTTCAATTCGCCCACTGGTGCGGTGGGGGGCTATATGCCATCAACGCCGGCCAATGCGCCTGCGATGGTGAATCCGACGCCGCCTGAACTAACGTTGAGGCAGGTACGCAAGCAAGTGACAGGCGCGCTTTTGTGGAAGCGTCTCAAGGTCAGCGGCCAGGTCATCAACAATCAAAACGTGGCATTAAAAGGGGAGTTACGCGTCAGTTTCACGCGACGGGGCAAAGTGGTTGAGACGCAAACCGTGCTGATCCCTGATCTCGTGGATGGACAAGCCAAAAGCTTTTCACTGACCTCCAAACGCGCGTGTGATGATGTCGAGTTGAATCTGCTGTCAGAAGTGACCATGACGCCGGTGCAATCCGGCGTACCCAATGTCAGCTTCGGTCAGTCCGGCGGCATGGGTGGTTTTTACGAGTAGCGGGCATCTGGCACGGTTGTGATGAACCCCAACAAGCCGCACTCGTCACCGGAAACCCAGCGATACGGTGGCGCAAAGTTTTCTGTTCAAAACGTGTGTGGCAAATTCAAAAACGTCAGGCACTCAGGGCTGAAACTGAACGGCAGCCAAGATTTTTTCATCAATCAACGTGAGTGTTTATGTTCCTGTGTGCGCAGCCGGTGCCATCCAGCAGATTCCCTGATGGTACGTTAACAGGTATCATTGGGATTGGACACTGATCACGGCGTGATTCGCACCTTGTACAATACCTGACGCCTGTCATTGCAACGGAAAGACCAGCAAAGCCGTTGATTTCGGTAGAGTGGCGTATCAGCGTCAGTATGGGCGTGCACTGGCGCTTCAGGGTTCGCTTGCCTCTGTTTGAATCACCGATTGACAGTTGCGGGAACGCCTCCTAGAATTGGGCGTCTTTCAAGTTTGGAGAAACATCAACCATGCAAACGATTTCATTGCGCAGACAAGTCACGATCGTGGCCATCATTACCGACGAATTCCGCCAGCAAGCGACCAGCGAATTGCAGGCAGCGCTGAAACAAACGGATGAAGAATCCCAGGCGATGGAGTTTCAGGCAAAACGGGCGTTGGTCGACATGGAAAAACGGGGGGCTCCCGTAGCGGACCTGGATATGGTCAAAGCGCAGATTGACGAGCAACGTCAACGTTTACGCTCACAAAAAGGAGAATTGCTGAACAAATTGGAATTGGTTTCCAAAATGCAACTGGGCGAAGAGTTCATTCAAGGTCAAGTGGAAAATTTCGTCGATGTGAGCGTGGGTGACAACCTGTACGCCAAACTCTCAAATCCCCAAATCATCGTCAAAAACGGCTTGGTCCAAGAAATCCGGGGTTAAACCCTCACCTGAGCCAGCCTCCTGGTTGTGGTCCGAAGTCGGGCTACGCCCTCCCCGTGAACCAGTTCACCGCGCGGTACCGTGCTTGAGGTCCGCGCTTTTTTTCGTTGGTGGGCACTGTACGCGAGGGGTTTCACGGTGCTGTGGTCTGCACCGTTCACCGGACGGTCACCGCCACCTGACGGTCACACAAACGGGTTGTCACACCAACCGTTCCGTAAAAAGCGCTGTCCGGTTGCACTGTGAAAGGGGCAGTCGACAGTTCTCCGGACGACATCCGTGGGAATCAAGTCGACGCCTTGTTAAGGATAAACATTCAAGCCACTTATCGAGTGGCTTCGGCTTGCGTGCTAAGTTGTGTCAAACGATTATCGAAACGGTGTTTAAAGCACGATTCAACTTGATGATAGTCGACAAGACTCGAACGCACGTCAAAGCGTGTGGCGACAAGGTGTTTGCCGGTGTTTTTGTCAGGTTGGGTGTATCGCAGGCCGCGTTAGGGAACGACTTTATTGAGGCCATCGTCGAGGGCTTGTGACATGAGGTCGAGGCTGGCTTGGTGCGCTGCGCCGAAGTCGTAATTCAGCAATGAAAAATAGGCCTCGATTGCGCTCGCATCCACGTTGAGGATTGAGGCGGCATGGTTGATGATTGGCGCGCGATAGGCTGGCATCAGGGATTTTGCCTCCGCGAACATCTGTAACAGGTTGTCTTGTTGTTCCATGCGCAAGGAACGCTGGCAGGCCCAGACGGTATGGACGAATGGGGTGTGCATCATTTGCCACCACGCTTCACCCAAATCCAACTGATAAAGGTTGTCGGGGGCCTGACGTTTGGCGAGGAAGCCTTCGTCACCGATCAACAGCACGGCTGGATAGTATGTCAACAGGGTGTCGAGATTCCCTGGTGTTTCAACGTAATTGGCTTCGACGCCAAAGAGTCGTTGCAACATCCAGCGTATCAAAACGTTGGCGGTGGCGCCGTGCGGGGGGATGGCGATGGTTGTATCGTGAAGTCGGGCAAAGGGTTTGACCGAAAACAGGGTGGCACTGCCCAGTCGTCCCCAGGAGCTGATCGACAGCGCCGGTGCGAGGGTGTAGCGTTCGCGGTGCGTCAGGTACTCAACCACGGATAAAGGGCCTGCCGCCAATTCCCCGTCTCGCATCCATTGGTCGAGTTCGCCGGGCCGTCCGGTGCGAATGCTGAAGCCTCTTGGTGCAGCCAAGCTTTCACGAATCGGATAACCAAGGGGCAAACCGCTGATAAAAGGCAATTCCCCGATCACCATGGCTTTGATCCCACGCTCCTCATCGAACCTGAACCGGCCAATTATACACGTCGTTCGCACGATCGGTCAGGGATTTTTCATTCACATTCAAAAACTTGCGCTGAAACGGGACGCTGCTTGGGGTTATGCCATAGGAGCTTTACCGCCTTCGCAGAATCCGTTTCGGGAAAGGCCACATACTCCCGTTTCCAGTCGTGGCGTACGAGGCGTGGAACAACAGTTCCGAATGGTTTACCGTTCGCTTGTAGCTGGACTTCAAACCAGGTATCCGGTGGCGTAGGAGAAGTTTTCAGCCAAAAGCCCTTGATGCGCGTGGAATGCGCCAGCGTCAACGTGAGGCTGTTTTGCGCAGTACCTGCTTGGGCGGGGAGCCAGGCGGTGTTCCAGTCGAGGTCAATCGCTTGACCGGCTGTAAATCCGGCCGCTTCAGAACTGGCGATCGCACCCGCGAAAGGCAGATTTTTGCGAGGCAAGGGTGGATTCGGACGCTCGGTGCCCGATACCTGATACGCGGAGCTCTCGACGTAGATGGGGTGTTCATCCAAGGGCCAATGCAGTGGTGTGTTGGCCTGCGTTCGCCCCTTGGGGTGACCGAGGTTATCATAAATATGCCAGGCGTGGTCAACAGCGGGCGATCGCAAAATCGCGTGTTTGGCAGCGGTTGGATCCGCCGCCCATGCGACGATGACCTCGGTCCCGTCGTGCCTGCGGCCGTGGGTGCCTCGGATGTCTCGCGTGTGGATCGCACGCAGGGACGTGATCGGCCCCAAGCGCGCCTGAGCCTGTTGGTAAGCCCAGAAACCACGGGATCGTTGCGTCAGGGTCGCCCAATCAACCAGGCCCATCTGTTGCCACGATGGATTGCACGTGGCGTAATACATCACACTCCGGACATCCGTTGCCAGTGCTGTCGCATAAAGCTTGGTGATGTAGTCTGCCTGTGTGATGGGCTCCGCAGCCGTGTAACCGGTTTCCGAGCAGGTCAGGGGTTTGTTGTAACCTGCCTGCTTCAACACGGCAGCCATGGCGTCTCTCACGTGCTCGAACGCCTGCAGCGCCTTTTCTGAGCCAGGTTTGCCATAAGCGTGAAAATCAAGCTGATCAAAATACGGCCCGCCGCCGTGCTCAAGAATCGCTTGAAGGTAATGCGGGTGTCCAAGGCCGCCGACAAGAATCTGCGATTGCGGGTCAATCCGTTTCAGCACGATGGATGCAACCTGCAACAGCCGCACATAATCCTTGGCCGAACCTTGCCAGGAACGCCGCGGGTGGGTCGATGCCTCGTGATCCCCATCCGGATAATCCGGCTCATTCCAGATTTGCCAGTGTTGGATCCGCCCCCGGTAGCGTGTGGCCATGTGCGCCAACGCATATGCCCACGTGTTTTTCGGATTGCACGCACCGCCCGCATCCGGCGTATCGGTGCCATTGGCATAGATCGGCTCGTCAAGGCCACGTGGGGGGCTGAAGCGGGCCGTTGCCTGATCCTTTGTGTTCGTCGCCGCCCATAAAGGTGTATCACTCACCATAGCAACAATGTCCATCCGATGACGCGTGATTTGCCTGACCATATCGTCAAAATCTGACAGATGCGGATGCTGGCCCGGCGCTGGCTCATAATGACGCCACAGGACCCCTTCACGACTGACCTGAACGCCCAGTTCGAGATGTTGGGCGATACCGCGCTCACGCGTACCGTCCCACGCACCCCGACCGGTACTTTCATTGAATTTGGGGACGTATTGCATGCCAAACAAGCGCTCAGTGGTCACCGGTCGCCACGCCTCGGCAACCGGTGCCGCCTGCAACGAGCGCGCAACGCCCCATCCCGATACCATCAACCCACAGGCAACGATCCACCACTTCAAGTGCAAACCCCTTTTAACCATCTTCAACGCCATCCCCAAACGATTTGGCGGCTGAATCCAAGACCGGTCGCGTCCTGCCTTTTTTCGAATCCAGGGCCTTCGCAACACCGCGCGATCAAGCCCGCTGTCACATCGTCGTGAAACGGACTCACCCCAAGGGGGTTAGCCCAACATCACTGCGGGTCAAGTCAGCCTTGGGAAACGTCATGCCGCCAACATGCGTGGTTTAGCGTAACGCCAACGTGCGCCTGCCATGTTCGGTCATACTGACCAAACCGATTGGGCTGTCACAGTCCAAATCGAGCGTCCAACGGTTTTTCAGGCGGCTTGCGATATTCTGACGTGTCGGACGGACGCGGAGTGGAAGGCCAAAATCCGCTTAAAACTTCTGTTCGACCATCTGGCTATCCAGTTGTTCCAGGTATTCTTGGGCGACCTCGTAGGAAACGAGGTCTTGGCGAATGGCGTTGAGCACGGCGCTTTTTTCGATGTGCTTGAGCCGTTGACCGATTTCTTGCAGCACATCATCCCAATGGTCCTGAAATTCGGTCCCGAGCCGTCGCAATTCGCGTTCGGCGCCGGCGATGCTGACCTGGGTGCGTGCGCGCAGGCGTTCGAAATTGGAATTGGACAAGATACCGGACTCGTACAGGGTGACCAGCTCCTGTTGCACCGCACGGCCGGTGATGAGCCGCAATTGTTCACGCTCGAACCGTTGACGTCGTGACGACGGGGTAGCTAGTCCCAAACGGCGGATGACAGGCGCCAAGGTAATGCCTTGAACCAGCAGCGACATCATCACGACGCCAAACACCACGGTGACGAGATCGCGATAGCCGGGCAGCTGCATCGGCAAAGAGGCAGCCAACACCATGGTCAGCGAACCTTTGATATTGCCCAATTGCATCAAGTGTTGCCAATTAAGGGGTACCTGTTCACGACCAAATCGACCGAGCACCCAAAATACAGGATAGATGAGCGACGCCCGTCCCAGCTGCACCGCGGCAAAGCTGATGAGAATGACGGGGAGATACTGCACCCACTGGACACTGTTAACGTTCAGGCCAACCAACAAAAATACGACGGTTGTGACACCAAAGCCCGCATACTCCCAAAACGAGCCAAGGGCCACTTGACTGGACGGTGCCAAGGCGCGACGCCAGCCGTAATTGCCGAGTACCAATCCTGCGGTCACGACAGAAATGACGCCTGAGGCGTGAAACTCCTCCGCAACGTGATAGCTGCCAAGGGCCAACAAGGTGCTGAGCATGATTTCGGTGAGGTGATCGCGGGTTTGCAGCAAAGCCAAGGAGGTCAAAATGCCAACCACCCCGCCGATAATGCCACCCGCCACAATCACCCATACGAGATCGAGGGCGCTTTTGAGGGGATCGAAGTGGCCACTTAAAGTCCAGTTCAATAATAAGCCGAACAAGACCAGGGCCGTGCCATCGTTGAGAAGGCTTTCGCCCTCGATGAGGGTGCCTAAGCGCTGCGGCACCTTCAGTTCTTTAAAAGCGGCCAGAATGGCCACCGTGTCCGTGATGGACAGCATGTTGCCCATCAGCAGGGCGATCGGCCAATCAAAGCCCAAGGCGACATGTAGCACCACGCCGGTTGTGCCGGTCATCACCACGACGCCCACCGTGGATAGCAAAAAAACGGATTCGAACGATCGTCGCAAGAGCGCGACATCAATCCGGATGGCCGTTTCAAACAACAAAACTGGCAAGAACAGGTGCAAAACAACCGTCGAATCCAGCGCAAGCTGGGGCAGCAATCCCCACGAACCCAGCAAGAACGCCGTGACGACCAATCCTGTGGCGTAAGGGATGCCCAAACGCCTGGCGAAAGCACCAACCAGCGAAGCGGTCGCCAACAGTGCCAAAATGGTCGTCAGATTAAGCAACGTTAACCCCCCCCTCTCAATTCGCAAAAAAAACTGACAAGCTGCCATGGCGCGCCGGTGGCAACAAGCGCGCGATGGAAGACCGGTCTGCGCGCTCAAAATTCAAGCACGACACTCGGTTCTATCTGGCGATCGCTGTCGCTTTGGCCACACAGGTGATGGTTCAGTTGTCTTAAAACCCGTGATACAATTCAATCATGAATTCGGGCTCATCATGCGACAAACCTACCAGTGTATCATCCGAGCGGCCCTCCACGATTTACGGGCCCGTTGATTCGTGGCGCCTTGGGCGATCGCTCGGTGTGGATTTGCTGTTCCAGTCGTCCATCTGTTCGTTTCGTTGCACCTATTGTCAGTTGGGACGCATCGAGGTTCACACCCGCCAACGTCAGGTATTCGTGACAACGGAGCGGGTGCTTGACGATCTGGCCCGTTCGGACTGGCAAAGCGCGGATGTGCTGACGCTGAGCGGCAGTGGCGAACCGACACTGGCGCTTAATTTGGGCGAGGTCATCGCGGCGCTTAAATTGCGAACCGACAAGCCTGTGATGGTACTCACCAACAGCACCCTGTTGCAGGATCCGGCGGTCAGGGCGGAACTGTGCTTGGCCGACAAAGTTTTTTGCAAGCTCGACGCAGCGACTGAACGAACGTTTCAGCTCATCGATCGTCCCGTCGATGGTTTGACGCTGGCCGACATCCAAGATGGTATTCGCCGTTTTCGTGCCGAATACCGGGGGTATTTGGCCATTCAGATGATGTTTACGACCATCAATTTGGCTGAGGTTGAGGCTTTCAGCAATTTTCTGCGCGAACTTCAACCCGACGAGGTGCAGCTCAACACGCCGCTAAGACCAGTCCCGCAGGGATGGTATCTTGACGCGCGTGGCAATCACCGTCTGGAGGACGCGCCATATCCGAGTGTGCCGCTGAAACACCTTGACCAGGACACCGCTTCCGAACTGGTTCGCGCATTGCGTGAAAAAACGGGTCTTAAGGTGGTATCGGTGTATCGGGAACCTTTGGAGCAACACCGTGCGTAATGGTGCGCCAAGCTGACATCAGCCGGTTCCTGCAAGCGCGTCCCGGATTTGCCCGAGGCCGGTTGCCTCATCTGGGCGCCGGCTTTCTTGATCCGGTGATCGGATGCTTCCGCCTTAAAATCACAGCAAATGTGAGCGTAAAAGGTTAAGAAATCAATCGAGATTGGTAAGATGCTATCAAATTGAAGCAGTCAGCCAACGAAATCGCGCGGGCTGTGTTCCTGATGGTTCAAGATTGGCATCCCACGGTGATAAGAGGAAGGGTCTTCAAATGGCCGAGAAAATTCTGCTCGTCGACGACGAGGAAATGATTGTCGAATCGATTGAATACGCGCTGTTGCAAGAAGGTTATGAAGTCGCACGGGCTTCGAATGGCCAGGAAGCCCTTCAACAAGTGCAGATAACCAAGCCGAACCTGATCGTGCTGGACTTGATGCTGCCGCAGCTCAGTGGTCTGGAAGTCTGTCGGTTGCTTCGTCGCGAACACAATGACGTTCCCATCATCATGTTGACTGCCAAAGGCGAAGAAATCGATCGCGTGATCGGACTCGAGGTTGGCGCAGATGATTATTTGATCAAACCGTTCAGTCTGCGAGAACTGGTGGCGCGTATCAAGGCTTTGCTGCGCCGGAGCAAAACCGGGGACACAGACAGCAAACAGACCAAGGTTTACACTCACCAGGACCTGATGGTGAACCTTTCCGAGCATCGGGTAACAGTTGGGGACCGGGTGGTTGAATTATCACCCAAGGAATTCAAGATTCTGGCAATGCTGATGTCGACACCGGGACGTGTCTTCAGTCGGGAAGAACTGTTGGAACAGGTATGGGGCCTTGATTTTTACGGCGACACGAAGACTGTGGATGTGCACATCCGCTGGTTGCGAGAAAAAATCGAAGCAGACCCCAGCGTCCCACGCTACGTGCAAACCGTCCGCGGCTTCGGGTATCGACTCGGCGCGTAACGACTCCAGTCGAAGATACGGTAGGGCCTGACCAGTCAAGTGTGGTCGGCCCTTTTTATGTTAAACGGGCTGAAATATGATCGCGATCACAGTCCAGATCGGTGGAAAGCGTTAACATAATGCGTTAAGATAAGCAAGCGGGATCAGGATTCGTCCGGCGCCGACGCCATCAGAAAGGAACCCACGTCCCATGTCGCCAGATCGAACGGGTATGCGTCAGGACCTAGACAGAATTGGTCCTTACGAAATTTTATCTGAAATTACCCGTTCGCAAACGGGGCGCGTCTATTTGGCGCAATCACCCGGTTCCAAGCAGATGTTGGCGATCAAGGAGATGTTGATTGAAGCCGAGTCCGGCCTTTCCGTGGCGGAACAGATTCAACGCTTTGAACGCGAGTCTGAGATCCACTTGGCATTGAAGCACGCGAACATTGTGCCAGCGATTGATGCCGGCGTGGAGACCGACCCTCGCAGTGGCGTGACGCGTCACTACCTGGTCATGGCGTATCAGGCCGGTCATTCGTGGCATTCGATGCTGGATGATGAACAGGAGCGCAAGGCATTGACCTTGCCGCGCATTTTGGATCTCGGCGCCCAATTGTGCAAGGCATTGCACTACATGCACGAGAATGGGGTGTTTCATCGGGACATCAAGCCGAGCAATTTGTTAATCTCGCCCATCGGTCAATTGAAGGTGACTGATTTTGGTATGGCGCGACGCGCTTTTGGTCCTGGGATCACGCAATCGAAAATGATAATGGGCACATTGAATTACATGGCGCCTGAGCAATTGGTGGATGCAACGGCAGTCGATGGTCGTTCCGATGTATTTGCAGCGGGTGTGATTCTTTACAAGACACTGACCGGTCAATTACCGTTCGCGGCGAAAAACGCGACTGAGGTGGCACACAACCTGCTGTATGCGGAGCCGCTTTCACCGAAAGCGTTGAACGCCTTGCTCCCCGACTCGTTGTGTGAAAAGTTGTTGAAGGCATTGAACAAGGATCCGGATTATCGCTATTTGTCGGCGGAAAGTTTGGCGCGCGACATTGAGGCGGAGTTACAGAATCCGCAACTGTATGTGTCGCAAGGCAAGTTGTATCAGATGGCGTCGAGCCATTCCGAAGCGAGTGCTGCGTTTCAGACGGCATTGAATCTGGACCCGGAGGCCGCGTGTGCGTGGTATGGTCTGGGCGAATCATTTGAGGCACTGGGTCAGGAAGAGCAGGCGCTGGAGTGTTTTTTAAAGGTGGTATCGCTGGATCCGGTGCGGGTTTCGGCTTATCAGAAGTTGGGTCACGGGTACTCCCGGCACAACAATGCGCAGGCTGCTTTGAAGATGTTGCAGCGTGCGTGGGTTTTGGATCCCAAGGATCGCGACACGTGTTTTTTGCTTGCGCAGGCGTATACAGAACTCGAGCAGTTTCAAGAAGCGTGCGATCAGTTCGTGTTGCTGGCCGAGCAATATCCGGAGTGGGCGCAAGCTCATTTTGAAGTCGGGCGCTTGCGGTATCGGATGGGTCAGACTGAAAAAGCGCTGGCTGCGTTCCGGCAGGCGTGTGCGTTGTCGCCAACGGATCCGGATATGTTGTTTAACCTGGCTTCGTTGTACCAAGAACGGGGTGATCTGATCCAGGCACGCAGCAACTACGAGGCTTTGGTTCAATTCAACCCGCATCATGGCCGTGGCCGTCATAATCTGGCGTGTTGTCTTCTGGCGCTGGGTTTGCATGCTGAAGCGGAAACGGAAACGCTGCAGACCTTGGAGGTCGAACCGGAGTGGAGTCAGACGTGGTACCTGTTGGGTCATATCTATGATGCATCGGGCCGGGGCGCGTTGGCACTCGAAGCCTATCACAAGGCTGTGGACTTTGACGCCGGCAACATGGATGCGTTGCTGACCTTGGGGCAGGCTTACTTTCGGCAATATCAGCCAAATGCGGCGGCGGATATTTTTGCTAAAGCGACCCAGCACAGTGGGGAGCATCAAGCGCAGGCGTTTTTCTTTCTGGCGCAGACGCACCGGGTGAGGGGGCGCGCAGACGATGCGATTCAAGCCGTGAATTGTTGCTTGCGCTTGCAACCGGAGCCGGAGTTGGCGCGTGCGGCACAAGAGCTGTTAAAAGCCTTGGGAGGCAACCGTAGCACGCCGTTTCCGACAAACCGTCCGGATCACCGTCTGGCGCGCTGACGGACTACACGTTTCGCCCGCCATCTGTCAACGACGCCCTTGAAGCTTGAGTCCTTTAGCGGGGCAGGTATGTCACGGTTTCAACCCATCGAAACCGACACAGGTGATGGACATACAGCAGGTGACGCGCTGCCCCCCAGAGGTGGTGGTCGCAACCAAAATCGGGTTAACGCCTGAATCGTGTCACAAGCACTGCTTTAGACAATCGAGAGGCTGTTCATCCTTCACGACCGGTCGAGACAAGCCGGTCGTGAACGGTGGTGATTGAAAGTGGGCTTAAGGCTGGGTAACAACAGTCGGTTTGACGATCGGTAACCCGGCTTCGAGCCAAGCGTTCATCCCGCCCACCAGCACGGCCAACCGACTGAAGCCGTGTTGTGTTCGGAGGGCTTCGGCTGCAGCGATCGCTGACGCCTCAGCCGGGCACGTGCAGTACAGCAGGACATAGCGATCCTTCGGCAACGCTGATGAGCGGGTCGCAATCTGGTCCAACGGAAGGCTGAGGGCTCCCTCAATGTGTTGCGTCGCATAAGATGCTGCTGATCGCACATCCACAACAACAAAACTTTCGCCGGCTTGCTTGCGGGACTGCACGTCAGCCGGTGACAACTTCAGGTATGTCCCACCTGCCGGCAAAGGGGCAGCACTGGCCTCGGCGGCTGTCACCGGCGTTTGCGGTACTAACGGTGCCTGACAGGCTGCGATACCGCCAACCAGGACCGTTCCCAAAATCAATCCCAACCATGCCTTGGCCATCATCTTCATCCTCACGTTCACGAATGCTGCTGGTTATCGGAACCCTTCCTCAGCCGATGTACCCATTCAAGGGGCATATTGAAACACAACCTGGCGGGAACGGTTCACTTCCACGATGCGGCCTTGGCCTGCGTGATGCACCACAATATGGCCATCGGGCAGCAACCACGCCGCAACCGGCGTGAGCATTTGCAAACCGAAGCGCCCCACGGTCGGCCAGCATTCGGCGTTGCCACCATATTGCCACGTCAGTTCGCGCTCTGGGTTCACTTCGATGACACGGTGGTTTTGTGTATCGGCAATCAAGGTGTTGCCATTACTGAGCCGTGAGGCGTGTTCAGGATGGGACAGCAATCCCGGTTCCACGCCGCTGCGGCCCATTTGGCCGTAGAACCATACGAGCTTCCCTTGCGCATTGAACTCAAGCACGGTGTGGCCGCCCCAATCGACAATCAGCACATTGCCGCCGGGGAGGAGTGTGGCGTAGGTTGGGGCGTACAGCGGTGTTTTGGCGCCGTCGAAACGCCAGACCAGTTCTGAGCGCTCATTGACCACCACAATGCGCCGGTTGGATTGGTCGGCAATCACGGTGTGGCCGTTGGTGAGGCGTTCCGCGCTACGGGGATTGGCCAGTGATTGCGATCCGGTGCCCAGTTTGCCTGCTTGGCCGAATTCCCAGATTGTTTGCCCTTGTGGATTGACCTCCAGAACACGGTGGTTGCCGGTATCGGTAATCAACGTATTGCCGTTGCGCAGACGTTTGACGTAGTGTGGGCGATCCAAGGCCAGTTGATTACCCAGGTGGGTGTTGAGTCCACTGAATTGCCACGTGAGCTGTTTTTGGCGATCCAATTCCCAGACGCGGTTGGACTGGCGGTCCGCATGCAAAAATCGACTCGGCAACTGAATTGGGGTTTCACTTTCGGCGCAAACCGTCAAAGGCTGACTGTTGGCTTTTGGGGCACCTTGGGTGAGTGTAACCGTGGTACGGGCAGAGACGTTGGGGGGGATCAGGTGGTATTCCCACACGATGTGCAAGTCGGGGGTCACTTCGCACAAGCCCTGACGCCCGGCGATTAGCGTATTGCCAGAAGCGAGGCGTTTCACCAGGTGGGGGTCCCGCACACCCAGGCCGCCTTGAACGAGGCTTGGCTTGTAGGTCCAGATAATCTGCCCCAGGAGATCAATCTCCAGCACACGTTGATTGCCTGTGTCGGCGATCAACGTATTACCGTCCAGCAACCGGACACTTGAGCCAGGGTCATCCAGTTGATTCACGGCACTGCCTTGCCCGCTTCCCAAGCGATTCCCGGCATTGCCATACTGCCAAACAATGCCTTTAGTCACATCCACTTCAATCACCCGATGGTTACCACCATCGGTGACCAGATAACGACCGTGGCCCAAAACATCGCAATAAACCGGTTTGAACAGACCCGTGCCGGAACAGCCCATTTCGCCGTGACTGAAGACGGCACGCCCTTCCGCATCCAATTCCACGATGCGATTATGCCCGGTATCCGTGACCAGGGTATGACCATTGGCCAGCCGAAGTGCATGGCGCGGGGCTTTCAACTTGGCGTCATCACGGGAATGCCAAACCGCCGTACGCTGGTTGGTCAACTCAACAACCCGATTACCACCGACATCCACGACCAGGGTGTGGCCGTTGCCCAAGCGCGCGGCGTGGGCAAAGCCCGTGAATTGACGGGCCAATGTATCACCTTCCGGTTGGTACGACCAGTGCACCATGCCGGTGCGGTCCATTTCAGCCACTTGGCGTTTCAGCGGGTTAATCAACAAAAAGCGATCCCCTGCCAGTTGGCCCCAGTCATCCGCCACGCGCGAACGATGCGGCTCCCCCTGACCGGGTGACTTTGTCGTTGTTGAAACATTGACCACAGCACCAACCCGCACGGTGGCACTCGGCGTAACCGGCGGGGGCGGCTTGGGCGTGCCCCCTGTTTCAACCTGGACAAAGTGCTGTTCCAGCAGGCGTGGATAGCGTTCGTCAAGGAACGCTTCAAATTCACCTGGCGTCAGCGGCAGGACGACCAAGCGGGCATCTTGGGCCAGGTCTTTGGCAAATTGCAGCACTTTGGGATCTTGGGGTTTGGATGTTGCGACAATAAACTCCCCGTTTAATAAATTGAGGGGCAAGCAATCGCGTTCGCGGATGAGCCTTTCTGGCAACTGCGCAACAATTGCGGGATTGATTGGCACCGTTTGCAAGGAAAGCAAGCTCGTCGATTGCTCACCACGCACCTGCATCCGGGCCGCGGCCACATTCTCCCGGCTTAGCAAGCCCATTTCAACCAAGACATCGCCAAGATCCGGCGGTTCCGGACACCACGTCGCCGGTGCGGGAAAACCCAACGTCAGAGGCATTGTTTTCAAGGTGGTTTGATGCACCAACCGATGCTGCCGGGTGCGATCAAACACCAGCAAGTGGTGACTCTCTCGTGTATCCGGCGCGTAAGCCAGCAAAAAGATATAAGGATCCTCGTCGGTGCCAACCAGCGCATTCAAGGGGCGATCGCCGATGCCTTTGCCCGGCAAATTGACCGTATGCTTCACCCGCAGGTCAGGCGCCGACAGCGCGATCATCCCGAGCTCGCTCGGTCCCTTCACAAAGCATACCAACAGACGTGTGCCGTCTGGAGAAAGCGTCAGCGCTCCCAAGGGCCCGGTCGGAAACATTTGATGCCGAACCTTGAAACTGGCGACGTCAATGATCGCCAGGCGCGGAGTCAGGCCGTCGGTGGCGTAAATTGTGCGGGCATCCGGTGAGATGACGCAACCGATGCCGCAGGTATGCCCTGCGGGCCGCAGTGCGATCGCCCCACGTTGCTCAAGCGAGGCCGTCAGCACCACATGCAGCGTGCCAAGCCCACGATTGACAGCGACGACAAACTCGCCGTGCGGCGCACAAATCAAATCCACCGGACCACTGGCACCGGGTGGGTTCAGCCAGGGGCTCGGCAAATTGGATAAAGACGGACTCAGGCTGCGTCTTGGCTCCTCACCAATGTACAGAAACCCGCCACGCGCCGTAGGGATGAGCCCCAATCTCGGCGCATGATCAGTTGGGAACCACTTCCGGGAACCGGCAGGGTCACCCGGTTCAAGTATCAAAATGGCGCCATCGCAATAGCGCGTCCAACCAACAGGCTGAAATGCGCCATCACCAGGGTCACCTGCAACCAACTCGAGCGTTTTGATGGTCTCACCGGTTTTCGGCGAGATGGCATGCAGCGACTTTCCATCCGCGCTGGGTACGAATGCAGCAGTGTGCGTGATGTGGTCAGGCGCATCGGCCTTGGCGAGGTGTTCACGGGCGTGTGCCAGTTGTTCCGCACCAATCAAGCCCTGCTGCAAGAGAAACTCCGCGAGGAGCTCCTGCGAGAATGGGCGCGCGTCTTGCGTGTTTGTTGGCAACTCACCCGTCATAGCCACCCCATCCAAAGCTTGAACGTGCAATCATAGCGCTGTTCCGGCGCACGGTAACCTCCCTGATTGACACCGAAGCCGGTCGTCTGTGAGGAACCCCTTGTTGGGATTGAAAAACGTGTGCTAGGGGAATTATAACTGAAGGAGGGTGTTGTCGTTGGATCAGTCGCCGGAATCCCACAATAAAAAAGGTGATCCGCGATCAGGTTGGATGGATCGCGCCGTCCCGGAAGTCGTGCGTCCCGACACCACAACGCCCGAAAAAGGGGCTTGGGACGCCCCCGTTCCCGCATCCGACCCGGTGGTGCGGGCCGCCTATTCCCGCACAGGCGCCCTTCCATCCCTGGATGCCAGACCCGCTACACCCGGTACGGACGCCTTGGTGATTCACCGCAATCACCGACAAGCCAGAGCCATAAACTTTGAAGTGGAAGGCATTCACTGGCGTGCAGGGTTCGCACCGGATCCTGGTCAATCCCCACTCAATCCCCATTATCTGGCCGCCACGCCGCCGGAAAACAATGTCTCAACGAGCACCGGCGTGCTCTTGCAGCCTGTAGAAGCCGCCTTGGAAAGTGTCCTGCGCGACCTC
>Ga0208788_1000764_pt1 | contig 15732 bp, 15 predicted proteins | sample Wag4_2014_7_11_3_FD_187363 | JGI IMG/M metagenome (GOLD analysis project Ga0208788, IMG submission 187363) | Fresh water mixed with fracking chemicals microbial communities from Ohio, USA - Utica-2 Time Series FC 2014_7_11 (SPAdes) (version 2) ...
CCCGACCAGGTGCAGCAGGCGCGCCGCTTTGGCTATCACCTGGGTCGCCTGTTCCAGATGTACGACGATCTGCTCGACTTCTCGGCGAGTGCGGTCACGGCGGGCAAGCCCGTCGGTCAGGATCTGCTGGCCGGTCAACTCACCTTGCCCGTGATCCTCACCCTGAGACATCCGGAGCGCGGGCCGCGTCTGCGGGCGCTGCTCGATCCTTATCCGGTCGAGCTGACGCCCGAACTGTCCGCCATCTTGACGGATCCGGCCGTACTGGCCGACACCGCTGCGGCTCTGGTGCGAGAAGCCGAGATGGCGCGGCGCTGTCTCGAGGTGTATCCCTCGAGTCCCGTCCGCAGTGAACTCGAGGCGTATCTCGACCGGATGGTCGAGGCCGCTCGCATGGTCGGTGGCGAAAACAGCCTCGTCACGGTGGAGCTGGCTCCTCATGGCGTATAGCCTTCCGACCCGTCAGGATAAGCCTGCCTACGTTCAGGCCATGTTCGATCGCATCGCCGGCCACTACGACCAGGTCAACGACTGGATGACGTTCGGGCGGCACCGGGCATGGAAGCGTCAGCTGGTCCGGCTGGCCGGGGCCCGTGCAGGGGGGGCGTATCTCGACCTGTGTACCGGAACCGGGGACATCGCGGCCCTGTGGGCCGAGCATGCGGCACCGGGCGGCACGGTCGAGGCCCTGGATTTCTCGCCGGGCATGCTGGAGATCGCCCGCAAGCGTCATCCGGTCGGGGCTGGCGTGCACTGGATCCAGGGCGATGCGACGGCCCTGCCTTTCCCGGATGCGAGCTTCGATGCCGTCTCGGTGGGCTTCGGCCTCCGCAACGTCGTTGACCTCGAGGCAGCCCTGAAGGAAGCCCTGCGCGTGCTTCGACCGGGAGGCATGTTCATCTCGCTCGAGACGGGCAAGCCTGCCATCGGCTTTTTCAGGCTCGGGAACGCGCTCTACGGACGCTTCCTGGTCCCCATGCTCGGACGTCTCATGTCGGGTGATCGGGAAGCCTATCGCTACCTCCCGACGTCCAGCGAGGCCTTCCCGGATCAGCGTGAGCTGGCGCGACGGTTCGAGGCCGTCGGGTTCGAGGGGGTCCGGGTTCACGATCGGATGTTCGGTGCCGTGGCCCTGGTCGCAGGTCTGCGTCCCCGCGCCTAGCGCTCAGCCTTCACTGCGGAAATGATCGGATCCGTCGGACATCGCCTGTTCGACGGCGCGATTCTCTGCCCGGCGGACGGCTTCCCGGAGGGCGCCACCGAGTTCCGCGAAGACCCAGATGGGCAACAGGCCCATGGCATAGGCCGTCACCCACGAAGCATGGGCCAGGAAGTCTGCCCGGTGAACGAGGCCCTGGGCCACCACGGTCACCACCCACCCCAGGAGGCCGACGCGCACCGGGATCCGGATGACCTGGTCGAGGTCCGCGAGTCGCAGGGCAGCCAGCAACACCGGAAGCGGGAAGCTGAGGATCCAGGCCCGACCGAACAGGGCAGGAGCGGAGGCCGTCCAGAACTCGAACGGGGACTCTCCGAGGTAACTCTGTCGCCAGGACAGCTGGAAACCGACCGCGAGGGCGATGACCATGAGCCAGCCGATGCGGTCATGGAAGACCCGCCGACGCTCCTGACGGACCCAGCGGGATACCTGTTCGCGCGTGGGGCCGGGTTCGGGGGGCTGTTCGACCACGGGCACCGGAAGACGGCGCTCGTCCGGGACGCGCCGGAAGAAGACATCGGGACCCTGGATCGACATGGCTGGACCTCGCGAGGAGCGGTGACCTTCACGAGTCTAATCCGGCCGGTGCGTCGGTGCAGGTGTCCCGATCACAATCCGCTCAGTGGTCGAAGATGCTCGTGTAGCCGAGCAGGTCGAGTTCGACCTGGGTCTCGAGGTGCGCCATGCAGCGCGTGGCCAGGTCCGTACGGCCCTCGCGGGCCAGGATCGCGTCCAGCTTCGTCTTGCAGGTGAGCAGGTGGCGCACGTCGTTGGCCGAGTAGGCCAGCTGGGCGGGCGTCAGGTCGTCGGCGCCCCAGTAACTCGTCTGCTGGGACTTGTCGAGCGTGACGCCGGCGAGTTCCTTCACGAGATCCTTCAGGCCGTGGCTCTGGGTGAACGTCCGGGCGATCTTCGAGGCGACCTTCGTGCAGTAGATCCCGTTCGTGCGGGCACCCAGGTGATGACGCAGCATCCCGACGTCGAAGCGGGCGAAGTGGATGACCTTCAGGGGGCGTTCGGCCTCGAGCAGGCGCACGAGGTTGGGCGCGTCCTTGCCCGTGATGCGCAGGACGATCACGAGGCCGTCCGGTGCGGCGATCTGGACCAGGCAGAGGCGATCGCGGTGTGGATTCAGACCCGTGGTCTCGGTATCGAGGGCGATCTCGGGTACCTCTAGCAGGTGAGCGAGCAGGTCGGCGGGCAGGTCACCCTCGAGGAGCTGGACGTCTTGGGGTGGCACCAGGGGCCTTCCTTTCGTTTGCACGGATCCGGTCCTTTCCAGGATACCGCGCTCGTTTCATGGGTGTGGTTTCAGCGGCGAATCAAATCTGGATTTTGTACCGCCTGTATCCCGTCGTGGGTTCGACACGATGGCTGGTGCGGCACGTTCACTCCTTTTCGCTGAGACAGGCTGCACGGCGCACCACGGCAGCGCCATGGCGACTTCTCAGACCGTCGATCGCCTTCAGCAGGGCCTGCTTGCCCTCGCGTCCTCCGGGGTCGAACAGCGCGAGCTGGCCGTCATGCACCAGACCCGAGGCCGACAGGCCCACGAGCCTCAGCGCGCGCTGCCCCTCCCAGGCACGTCCCAGCAGGTCCCAGGCCCGGCCATGCAGGATGTCCTCGTCCTGGGTCGGCATGGTCAGGGTCATCGAGCGTTCGAGCGTCTGGAAGGTTTTCCCGTCGCGCACCTTGACCGTCACGGTACGGGCCGCCAGGCGATACCGGCGTAACCGGTAGCCCACGTCGCAGGCCAGATCGAGCAGGATCCGGCGCAGGATGACGGGGTCCGCGCTGTCGCGATCGAAGGTCCGCTCACCGCCGACGCTCTTCGGAGGTCCGCCCGGATGGACGGGACGGGGATCGTGTCCGCGGGCCATCCGGTGCAGGTCGAGACCGGCCTCGCCGAAGTGCGCCTCGAGGAAAGGCCAGTCGAGGTGGGCCAGCTGTCCCACGGTGTGGATACCGAGGCGGGCCAGTTTCTCTTGCATCCGAGGCCCCACGCCCGGTAGCAGGCTCACGGGGCGTGGATGCAGCCAGGCTTCCTCGTCGCCCGCGGGAATGATCAGGACGCCTGCTGGCTTGGCCGCCTTCGAGGCCACCTTGGCCATGAGCTTGCTCGACCCGGCCCCGACGGAGGCACTGAGTCGGGTCACGGCGAGGATGCGCTCGCGGAGGTGTCGGGCCACTCCCTCGACGGGGCCCATGAGCCGCTCGCAGCCCGTCATGTCGAGATAGGCCTCGTCGAAGGCGACGGATTCGACCAGGGGCGAGAAGCTCTGCCAGATGACGACCAGCTCCCGGTGGACCTCGCGGTACGTCTCCATCTGGACGGGCACGCGTACGGCATGCGGGCACAGCTCGATCGCCCGGTGAATCGGCATGGCCGAACGGATGCCGTGGGCCCGGGCCTCGTAGCTGGCACTGGCCACGACGCCGCGGTTCACCGAGTGTCCCCCGACGATGACCGGGCGTCCTCTCAGCGCGGGATCGTCCCGCTGGGCGATCGCCGCGAAGAAGGCATCCATGTCGACGTGCACGATGACGCGACTTGCCATGCCGAAACGCCTCCCTCTGAAGGATGGAACATATGTTCGATTCTAAGACCCGGAGCCGCCATCAGGCAAGGGATCGTCTGCTCGAATCACATGACAGGCGTCATTTCGTGCGCATTCCGGACGTATTTTCATCCTCTAAAGCTTGTTCAAATCCCTGCAAAGTTCGTTCAGAAGGTGCGTGACCGTCAAGATAGACAAACATCATCCGGTTTCCATGCCGGATGGATGCACGGTTTCGCAGCGTCCGACCGGTTGTCTACCGTCGCCTCGGGGTATGTGAGCCGTGGAAGGCTGGTAAATCCCGGGTCGCAGGGCGACCCCACGCAGGGACGGACAAATCCATGGCCAAGATCGGAAAATCCGGTGGCGGACCTGCCCCGAAGCCGGGCGGTGGCTCCAAGCCATCCGCCAGCAAACCCGCTGGTTCCCCCGGAAAACCCGCGAACGCTTCCCATGCGAAGGGTCAGGCGTCAGGCGCAGGTGCCAAGACCACCTCGCTCGCTCCTGCCCAGGGGCCCGGCAATCGTTCGCGGACGGCTCCCCTGAACGCGGATGATCTCCGGCTACTCAAAGGATCCGGGGTCTCGGCCACGATCGGCCTCGAGGCCATCAGCCAGCCTGGCGCAGGCAAGGCTTCCGCTCCCCGGGGACAGGCCATCCAACCCAAAACCGTCCTGGCTCAGGCCTTCGCCGACGATCCCACCTTCAAGGCCGACCTCAAGGCCATGAAAGGCCAGTGGGACGACAAGGCCAAGGGCGGTGAAAAACTCGGCAGGGTTCTCGTGAACCTGCTCGACAAGCCGTCCCTCTTGCCCGGCATGGCGACCGGCAAGGACCTCGTGAAGAGCATCGTCGCCGATCTCGCGCATCCCATGCGGATCAGTCAGGGACAGGGCACGACCACCTGCACGACGGCCTCCCTGCAGATCATCCTGGCCCGCTCCAAACCGGCCGAATATGCCCGCATCGCCGGGGGAATCGCCACGCAAGGCGAGGTCGACCTCAGGGGTGGTGGCAAGCTCAAGCAATCGCCCCGGGACCTCGAGAACCTGGCCGGACGGGAGCCACTGCATGCCGCCATGCAGGAATCGATGTACCGCCTCGGGCAAACGCTCGGAAAGGACGACAAGCGAGAGACCGATTTCGGGGGGCGCTTCCTGAAGTCTGCCGGTGGCAGCTTCGCCGGACGTTTGTTCTCTGCGGCGGCCCGAAGCTTCGCGGGAACCTTCCGGACGGCCGTCAAGACCGCCTTCGCCGGAACGAGTTTCACGTCCACGCGGCGATCCTTCGCCGGGGATGGGAGCGCGGGGCTCAACATCCAGCAGTTCAACGCGCTGAACCGGATGGTGACCGGTTCGGACAAGGTCGCCATGCAGCCCAGCACGGCCGTTCTCCAGCAACTCCGCACGTCCGGCGATGACGTCACGGTGTTCCTGCGCCCCCAGAAGGGGGCCGAGTCGGGGCATGCCGTCGTGATCACGAGCTGGGACGGCGACCGGGCCGTCATCGACGACCCGGAGAAGTCGGAGAAGGTCAAGATGTCCACGAGCGATCTCCTGAAACACGCCGACTTCGTGCAGTCGCAGGCCAGTTCGGCTTCAGAATCGCAAACGACCCTGGAAGCTGTCCGCCCGAACGGGATGTACTGGCCATCGAGCCTGAGCAGTTGAGCCGGTGAACGTTCAGGGGCTCCGCCCGGACCTTCCGGGTGGAGCCCCTCCTCACGTCACATCGAGATCCGCCGTGGCTTCCTGGAGGGCCACCTCCAGACGCCTGGACAGATCGAGACGTCTGGGACGCCTGCCGGCCTGACGCTCGGACCGGATGAGGGTTCCGATGAGCTCGACCTGGTCGCGCGAAATGGTGGCCAGGATGTCCTGCATGAGGGCCACGCGAGCAGAATCGGTGGACGCGGACATCCCCTCGTCATAGGCAACCTGCGCACAGGCATGAATCGCCCCCAGGAGGGACTGCTCATGCAGGCAGACGAGCCGCAGGACCGACAGGGCGAGCACCCTGGCATCATGCTCGGAGAGACGGCCTCCTGCCAGTAACCGGAGTTCGGGTTCGTTCGACACGTCCATGTTCGTCCTTGTGCCCGACGTGCACCGAACGTAACCCGGTCTCTCGGTCAAGGCATGTCGCGGCCGCGTCCGGGTATACGACCCCTGGGCCACCCCGACCCGGAGGTTTCACCGTGAGAGCATTCGACCTGGCAGCCCTGCTCCGATCGCCCCTGTACAGCGGCGTCCGCGAGCAGGCCATGCGGCTGCTGAAGCATCCCGACGAGGCCCGGGCCCTGCTCCGCGAGGCCGCCTCCCGGCTGCAGGGGGCGATCGCCCCCGGTGGCCCGCTGACAGCCATCCGGGACGAGGTCTCGACGCTGATCCGGATGGTGACCGCCACCGTGAATCGGACGTACACCGACCTTCCGTGGCAGACGCTCGTGGCCGGACTGGCCGCCCTCCTGTACCTGGTGATGCCCCTCGATGCCCTGCCCGACTTCCTCCCGCTCGCCGGATTCCTTGACGATGCGGCGGTCCTCGGCTTCGTTCTCAAGAGCATCCGAGATGACATCCGGCGTTATCAAGGGTGGGAGGAAGACCGTCGACCCCGGTCCGGTCCCTGACGCCATCCTTCAATCTTGAGCTCGGCTTAACGTCAGCCCGTCGCGGGGATCCCGACAAGATCCTCGGTCACCCCACAGACGGAGGTCTTCGCCATGGCCATGCGTTCAGAACTTTCCGAGCTCAACCGGCGGAAGTCTCCCGTCCTCCCTGCCCGATCCGCGAAGCCGGCGACCGCACCGAGCCCCCTCCAGCCGGAAAGCCCGCCTGTCTCGACCGCCCCGGCCCGGGATACCTTCGTCTCCACGCCGCCTACCCGGGAAACCCTGGAGCGCTTGAAAGCCAGCATCCATGCTCTCGAGCGGCTGCCTTCCGTCCCGGACGGGGTGCTTCCGAAGCGCGCATGGCTCGAAGAGCAGGCCCCTCGTCTCGAAGCGGCCGAGAAGGCTCTGGCGAGTCTGACCGCGGCGATGTTCGATCATGGCGTTCCCTCCGAGGATGAACTCATGCGCCTGACGGCAACCGTGCAGGAGTCGCGGGGTCAGTTTCGCGAGATCCGTGAACGGGCGGGTCTGCAGGCCCCCGTTCCCCCGCTGGATCCGGGCCGACCGGCCTTCCAGCTGACGGATGGGGCCAGCCAGATGGCCAGATCGCCTCTGACGTCTCTGCTCGGCGTGCTCCTCTTGCCCGTCGCGATCACCGTGGATGCCGTGGATGCCGTCACGCGTCCTGCCCAGGCCGCACGATATCCGGCCGACATGAAGGCCTACCGGGAGCGTCTCGCCGAATACGAGAAGGCCAGGACCGTTCCCGTCGAGTGACATTCGTCCGGGCGGTCTGATTCCAGGGACGATCTGCACGACATCTTCCAGACCTTCAACGTCGGTTGAGCCTCTGGCGAGTGGTATGGAGATCCCATGCCGATTTCCGAATCCCGACCCTCGGGACGATCCGAGGCGTGGCAACAGCTCGAGCCCTCGTCTCACCCCTGGCGGGTGACGGCGACGGCTTGCTGGCTCTCCTGGTCGTGTCTGGTGCCGCTCGTTCCGGGATTGAAAACCCTCGAACCGCTCTGGCTGTGCGTCTGTCTCCCCCCGCTGGCCACGGGGGTGGGCGCGGTCGCCTTTCCGAGACAGGAGCATCGGCAGGCTTACATGACGGCCATGTGCTTCTGGATGCTCGGTCTTGCTGCGTTCAAGGGGGTGACGGGCCCGCTACGCGGGGTGGACTGGCTCGCCGTCCTCGGCTTTCCGGCGATCGCCGCTCTCGCATCCGAGGAGGCCGTGCTCGCCCGGGCTCTCACCGGGGTCTGGCAGGTCCCGTTGCCCGGGATGCTCGATCCCCGGGCGTGGCGCTCGCGCCTCCCCCCTGACTCGCTCCTGGAAGCGCTTCGCCGCCTCGACCGGCCGCCGTATCCACCGGATGGGAACGGCTTGCTGGCCGACAGGCAGCCCGTCGTCCAGGCTGGAGGGCTGCCGGGCCTCCCGATGGAGGCTTCTCCCGAGCAGCTTCACGAGGTCATCGACCGCCTGCGGCGAGAATGCCAGGCCCGACGGGCCACGTTGCCGAAGACGGAATGGGTCCGGCAACGGCTGGAACTGGAAGCACGGATCGAGAGCGCACTGAGCTCCGTGAGCCAGGAGCCCGTGGTCGAGCCCGACCCGGGGCTCGACGAAGTCGTCTCGAGGGCCCTCGCCTCCGGGGATCCCGAACGTCTGGATCTGGCCTTCCGGGTCATGTTCCATGCTCGCCCGTCGCGCCTGAAGCTTCACCTCGGGCGACATCGGGACCGGGTGGCCCGGGCGATCGCGCGGGAAGACGTTTCGGCCCTCCGGATCTGGAACCTGCCCGCGGGTCGCCCCCGGGCAGCGCCTGCCACCACGGCCCCGCCACCTGCGCCTCCCGCCCCACAGGGCCCGGGGGCTGCCCGTCCGGTGCCGGACGCATCGAAGGCATCCGTCCTGAGAGGGCGGATACCCCTGGTGGGTCATTCGCAGTCCTTCAAGTATCACGGTCCCGGTTGCCCATACGGAGACCGGATATCCGCCTGGAAGCGGGTGGAGCTCGGAAGCGAGGCCGAGGCGAAGTCCCGTGGATTCCGCCCCTGTCGGGTGTGTCAGGGCGGACCGTTCGAGCTGGCCCGGGACGAGGACGACCTGGACGACGAACGCGACTTTTTTGGGTGAGTTCCCCGGGCCGGGAAGCGATGAACGGCCGTCAGCGTCCCTGTCGGGCGATCGCCGCCTGCAGGCGAGCCAGGTTTTTCATCATGACGGTGTAACCCGTGTCATCACCGGCGACGGCCCGGTTGGCGGAACGCCAGTCCCCCCGCCGTGCAGCCGAGACGACGCCCCGATCCTGCCAGTACTGCACGGCGACGAGGGCGGCCACGTCCCCGCGCAGGGCGAGGTCAGGATCCTTCTCGAGCGGAAAGCCGAGTTTCTGGCCGTAATGGCGGTAGTTGGCCCGTCCCGTGAGCTGGATGTAACCACGTCCCTTGTAGCGCGGTCCGTCGCCCGGTCGATCGTTTCCGAGCCCTCTGACTCGCCCCTCGTAAGCTTCACCGCTCGCATATTCGAGGATGGGGCGCATCCCGCTCTCGCGAAGCGAGATCGCGACCAGGACCAGCAGAGCCTGTCGGTCCGTGACCCCGAGACGCGCGCAGGCTTCCTGTAACAGCGGCCAGTTGGCCCGGACATTTCGACGTGGAGCCCCCACGGCATCGGCGATCTGGTCCGCCGTGAGCGGAAAATCGAGCTTCGTGACATCGACGGAGGGACGCCACGCGGTTGCCGGGAGTTCCCCGACAGGGCGGTCGAGTTCGGTGCGTGTCCGGGCATCGATGAAGCCCGTGGGAAGAAGACCGCGGGCCTGCTGGAAGAGTTGCACCGAGACGGTCGTCTCGGGGCCGAAATAGCCATCCACACCACCTGGATGGAAGCCCAGTTCCTTCAGGCATTGCTGGAGTGCCTTCACCTCGGGGCTATGGACACCGCGATCCGTCAGGTGCAACGTGCTGCCCGGATTCGCCAGAGCGAGCCGATCCCGGTCCGGGAGCGGGGTAGAGAGGACCGGTGCGGGCAAGGGCGCGGACGGCACGGTCGTTCCGACGGCCCAGGTCGGCCAGTTCGGAAACGGGGGCAAGATGCCGATACGCAGGATCGTGGTCTTCATACAGGCCTGATCGAACCGGCACACCGGAACTTGCTATTGAGGCTTCAAGCTTGAACCGATCATAACCGCATCTTTGAACCGGGAGTCACCGGGCAGCGTGCCCACCCGCGATGGTGCGACACCACCGCGCGAGAGGGCTCGCCGGATGTCATGCTGGTTCCGGGCAGACACGCGCACCGGGGGGACATCATGCCGTGGGTTTACCTGATGGGGGCCATCCTCCTCGAAGTCATGGGAACGACGAATCTGAAGGTCTGCGAGGGCTTCACGCGCCCCGTGCCGAGCATGCTCGTGGCGATCGGATATGCGGGTGCTTTCTACCTGCTTTCCCGCTGTGTCCGGGATCTCGACATCGCCGTGGCCTACGCCGTCTGGTCGGGAGTCGGAACGGCCCTGATCGCGCTGGTGGGGAGGTGGACCTTCGGTGAAACCCTGAACGGCCCCAAGATTGCATGCATCGTGCTCATCCTGACGGGCACGATGGGCCTCCACATGCTGTCCTTGAGCAAGAGATGAGACCGAATATTTCTGATCAAGTCTGATTTCATTAAGTCCCGGTTTGGTCCGGTACGCCCTGGCGATACCCGGACGACAACCCCTTCGTGAAGCAGGTCCGGGGCGGACCTCTGGATCTGGAAAGGGGTGGCATCATGGACGTTTTCGGTGGATTAGGCAACTTGCTCGGCGGCATCGGTCGTCTGGTCGGCGGCGAGGCCGGCGACATCATGGGCAAGATCAGCCAGGGGATGGGCGCCTTCGGCAATTTCCTCGATGCCTTCAACGGGGATGAGAACCAGGCGACCGGTGCCGGCCAGCCCAGCCAGATGCAGCTTCCGGGCATGGGCGGTGTGGCTGCCGGTGGAGGGACACAGGCTGCCGGTGGGGGGATCGGCGGGATCTTCAATGCCCTCGGCAACTTCATCCAGCAGCTCGTTCCCCTCTTCGATTGAGCAAGTCGGCATGGGTTTGTTGATGGCCACCGGTCGCGAGGAGCGACGGGTAAAGGGGCTCCGGAGAGCCTTGCTCGTGGTGGCATGCTCGGCCCTGGGAGGCCACGGCTCCGTGCCGGCCGTCGCTGGCCAGCTGCCGTCAGACTCGCACGAGACCGCTCAGGATCCGGATCATGTGAAGCTCGGGCGGACCGGTGGCTGGCACCGGTCCGCTTCGTTTCCTCATGTGCTCGGAGCGATCGCCCGCACGGGGTGTTCGCAGGTCCTCGTCCAGACCGAGCCCGGTCACCTGGTCGTCCTGGATGCTTTCCGCCCGGGGGTGACCCGGAACATGCCCGCACCGGCCGGACTGAGCGGGCTGGTGGCCGCACCGTTCGAGGACGGTCCTCTCATCGCGACCACGGGGGACGGGCACCTGATTTTCCTGGACGGTCGGTCGGGTGTCCCGTCTTCGACGATGGAGGCCAGTCGGGCCAGTTTCTCGTCGGATGGAAGCCTCGTGCTGGTGGGCCGGGAAGATGGGGCCATCTTGCTCCTTGAAACGGCCACCAGGCGCATTCTTCGCCAGTTCGAACGTCATGACTGGCGCTGGTTCGGATTTGCACCGGGCGATCGCCTCGTCGTCATCCTGACGACCGACACCCCCCTGACCCGCAAGGTGAATCTCCATGACCTGACCTCGGGACGAGAGGTGGGGACCTGGTCGGGAGTGCGAGGCTGGTCCGGGCCTACCTTCGCTCGCGATGGTCTGGCAGCCCTGTTTCCCATGCAGGACCGCTCGGTCGTCCTCTGGACGCCAGGCGACCGGCAGACCCGTCATGTCTGGACCCACGCGGGCACGGTCCAGTCCGTGGCGTTCTCGGCAGATGCCCGGCGGGTGCTCACGGGCTCCTGGGATCGCACGGTCGTCGCCCGCACCGTGGAGTCGGGGGAAACCACGTGGTCCAGGACCTTCGAGGATCTCGTGGCGAGTGCTGTCTTCGATGAGACCGGCAACTTCGTCCTGGTCCAGACAGTCGCCCTGAACGCGACCCTTCTCGAAGCGGGCCAGGGACGCCCGCTCCGATCCTGGAACGGAACCATCCAGGCACGTTTTCTGCCGGGTGGCCACGAGGCCCTCTTGCAAGGTCAGGATGGTATCTGGCGGGCATTCGACCTCGAGACGGGGGTGGTCCAGCTGGAATGGCCCGAGGCTCAGGTCCTGTCGATCCAGCCGGATGGTTCGTTCGTGCTGGCCTGGACGCCTGACGGTTCGGCATCCATCCTTGTCCGGGATCGTGACTGATCCCGGAGCCTGCGCGTTTGCGGCCGGATTCTGCCTCGTTTGCTGCTTTCTTAACCGAATATTTCCCGATCGATAGGATGCCGATAAGAATTGACACCCCGGTGACGGCGGATGTCTGTACCTGTGCCAGGAGCCATCCTCATTCCAGAAACGGAGTATCGCGTGTCTCTCCAGCTCGACGATCTGTCCCGTGTCCGCGTCCATACCCGCGTCAACGCCCCGTCGACCGGAACTGAACTCTACCTGCGCCGCCTCGAGCCAGCCCGTGTTCGCCAGGAACTGGCCGCGATGCGCAAGGACGGTCTTGACAACCTCGTGCTCAGGTCGGGACAGGACACCTACGTGGCCTCGAGCCTCGCGATGGATACCGGCAAGTTTCGCCGTGGCCAGGAAGTGGTCGTCGATCAGGGTGGGCGAGGCTTCCGGGCGACGGTGCGCGAGGTCAACGACGAGGTGAACTCGGATGGCGACGTGTTCCGCCGGAGCCTCCCGTGCGCGATCCCGGGTGCCGTCCTCGGCGCATTCGTCGGAGGGGGGGCCGGAGTCGTCGTCGGCGCAGCCCTGGGTTCCACGGCCTGCATGGTTCCTCTGACGGGGCAGCAACTGGACAACACGCTGAGAAAGTAGCACCGCGCCCGTTCGTGCCGCTATTGGTCCAGCGGCGCGAGCTTGCCTGAGCGTCTTCCGAGCAGATGAACCCTGTCGATCCTGACCGATCGGCAGGGTTCATCTGCTCTTGATCCCGAATTGACGTCTCAGTAGCATGATCTGGTGGGCCTAGATCGTCCATCGGTCACGGTCCCGTTCAGGGTCCCGGATGCAACGATGCATCCTGCTGACAAAGGAGCCAGCACCCTCATGACGTCTCGTATACCTCTGGCCGAAACGGTCACCCGTCCCATCTACATGTTCGAGGAAGGTCGCGGCGACATGCGTGACCTCCTCGGGGGCAAGGGCGCAGGTCTGGCAGCCATGACGCACCTTGGCCTTCCCGTGCCTCCCGGCTTCACGATCACCACCGAGGTCTGTCGTCAGGTTCAGTCCCTCGGTGGAGAGTTCCCCGATGGTCTGGAGGCGGCGCTCTGGAGGGCCATGGCCTCTCTCGAAGCGCGTCTGGGCAAGCGCTTTGGTGATCCCCACTCTCCCCTGCTCGTCTCCGTGCGTTCCGGGGCGAAGTTCTCGATGCCTGGCATGATGGACACCATCCTGAATCTCGGCCTCGATGACACCACGGTCGAGGGGCTCGCCGCCGGGACGGAGAATCCGCGTTTCGCCTGGGATGCCTACCGGCGCTTCGTCGCGATGTTCTCCAACGTCGTGCTCGATGTCAAGCTCCATCATTTCGAGCAGGTCCTCGCACGCTTCAAGCAGCAGGCAGGAGTCAGCGCCGACCACGAACTCGACCTCGCGACGCTGCGCGAAGTCGTCGCCGCCTATCGCAAGCTGGTTCTCGATCGGACGGGGACACCCTTCCCGGCTGACCCACGGGAGCAGCTGAAGCTGGCGATCGCGGCCGTCTTCAAGAGCTGGAACAATCCGAGGGCGGTCGCCTATCGCAACCACCACGGCCTTCCTCACGATCTGGGTACGGCCGTCAACATCCAGAGCATGGTCTTCGGAAACATGGGGGAGGACTCGGGAACGGGCGTCGCCTTCACCCGGAATCCCTCCACCGGCGAACCCGAGCTGTATGGCGAGTATCTCCTGAACGCCCAGGGCGAGGACGTGGTGGCCGGGTTGCGTACTCCCCGCCCCCTTGCGACCCTCGCCGAGACGCTTCCCGAGGTGCATGCCCAGTTCAAGGCGATCGCCACCCGGCTCGAGCAGCAGGTCCGGGACGTGCAGGATCTCGAATTCACCATCGAGCGAGGCAAGCTCTACATGCTGCAGACGCGCTCCGCCAAGCGGACCACCCAGGCGGCCGTCCGGATCGCCGTGGACATGGCCCGGGAAGGCCTCATCACGCGAGAGGAAGCCATCCTCCGGGTCGATCCGCGCAAGCTCGACGACCTGTTGCATCCCCGGGTTGATCCGGTTGCTCACATGGATCGTCTGGCGAAGGGGCTTCCCGCGAGTCCCGGGGCGGCCACCGGGGCGATCGTCTTCGACGCGGACGAGGCCGAGAAGCGGGGCCGAGGCGGTGAGGCGGTCCTGCTCGTGCGCATCGAAACCTGCCCGGATGACATCCACGGCATGATCCAGGCCCGGGGCGTCCTGACGTGTCGCGGCGGCATGACCTCGCATGCGGCCGTCGTGGCGCGTGGCATGGGAAAACCGTGCGTTGCGGGTTGCGATGCGCTCGAGATCGATCTGGAGCTGGGGACGTTGGTGGTCGATGGCCGGACCTTCCGCGCGGGGGACATCCTCTCGATCGACGGGGGATCGGGAGAGGTCTTTGCCGGTGCCGTGCCGCTGATCGCGCCCGAACTCACGGAGGACTTCCGGACGCTCATGGACTGGGCCGATTCGATCCGCCGTCTGAAGGTCCGGACCAACTCGGACACTCCGCGGGACTCCGCCAAGGGCCGTGAACTGGGTGCCGAGGGCATCGGGCTCTGTCGCACGGAGCACATGTTCATGCAGGCCGAACGCTTGCCGGTCATGCAGCGGATGATCCTGGCCGCCTCGAAACAGGAGCGACTGGCTGCGCTCGCGGAGTTGCTACCCTTCCAGCGCGAGGATTTCCTGGGTATCTTCCGCGCGATGGAAGGTCTTCCCGTCACCATCCGCCTGCTGGATCCTCCCCTTCACGAGTTTCTCCCGAACCTGGTCGAACTCGCGACCGAGGTCGCCGTCCTGAAGGCCACGCGTCCGGACGATCCCTCACGTGCCAGCAAGGAGGCCCTGCTCCGGAAGGTGCAGATCCTGCACGAGTCCAACCCCATGATGGGTCTCCGGGGATGCCGTCTGGGCCTGATGTATCCCGAGATCAACGAGATGCAGGTCCGGGCCATCATGGAAGCCGCCTGCCAGCTCACCCGCGCAGGTGTGGTCGTGAAGCCCGAGATCATGATCCCGCTCGTCGGTCACGTGAACGAACTGGCCAGGACGCGGGAACACCTCGAGGCGGTCGCCCGCGAGGTCATGGAGCGGACGGACACGACCGTGCCCTACCTGTTCGGCACCATGATCGAGGTGCCGCGGGCGGCCCTCACGGCCGACCAGATCGCGCGGGAAGCGTGGTTCTTCTCCTTCGGGACCAACGACCTGACCCAGATGACCTTCGGTTTCAGCCGGGACGATGCCGAGGGCAAGTTCTTGATGATGTATGCCGACGAGCAGATCTTGCCGGCCAACCCCTTCGAGACGCTCGATCGCGACGGAGTCGTGAAGCTGATGAAGATGGCTGTCGACGCCGGACGCGCCACGCGTCCTGGACTCAAGCTGGGCATCTGCGGGGAACACGGCGGTGATCCGACGTCCGTGGCGATCGCCCATGAGCTGGGTCTCGATTACGTCAGCTGCTCGCCCTACCGGGTTCCCATCGCCAGGCTAGCGGCGGCTCAGGCAGCGATCTCCACGCCCCGGCCCTGACGGACCGTCGCCTTGACCCGCGTTCGTGCCGCGCATGTGGAAGCTGGGAGACTCCATCAAGACCTGCTGTGACCACGGTTGCCGATGCCTCACGCTGGAATGCTCCATCCCCTACCAGTATCTTGCCTGGTGGCCCTGGATGGGTCAGCCATGCTGATTCAAGCAACTGGACGAACGGCACCTGACCGGTCGGGAGCGGTCCCTGCGAGTCGGCCTCCCGTGTGCCTCAGGGAGCTGGACCGGCAGGCGAGGCCAGGACACCGGCCATCCTTTCGATGGTCGACTGGACCTCGGTCACGATGAAGTCGGGTTCGATGACCCTGGCCTGCATCCCGTAGGACAGGACCTTCCTGACGGCGCGCAGGGGGATCGTCTCGGTGATGGCGACGAGGCGGCTGCCATCGGGGGCCTCCTCGAGCACCCGGATCCGGCGCGGGACTTTCCG
>Ga0208788_1000765_pt1 | contig 15728 bp, 13 predicted proteins | sample Wag4_2014_7_11_3_FD_187363 | JGI IMG/M metagenome (GOLD analysis project Ga0208788, IMG submission 187363) | Fresh water mixed with fracking chemicals microbial communities from Ohio, USA - Utica-2 Time Series FC 2014_7_11 (SPAdes) (version 2) ...
TTGATGGCTTTTATATCGTAGGCAATCGGGCTGGACTTGCTTTCTGAATAAGGCCGAACCAGCAAGCGATTTTCCGCATCAACCCCCAAGGCCGCTCCCTCGAAAACCAAACCGCTCAGGCAATCTTGAAACCAACGTTTTTCATGCAAACCCCATAAGCCCTTCAGGTATTCGTGCAAAAGGCGCTCATCGTCCCAAAAACGGTACTCCACCCAACAATCCTGAAATACAGCACCCCATTCCCGAAGAAAATCCAATGGCGGCATCTGTGCGTCCAAATGGGCAGCATCCGCAGGCAGTTCTGGGAAATCGCTGAGGTTTAAACCCAATCCAGCTACGGTCCAGGCTGCCACACCCTGCTGCCAACCAAGTTCAATCAGCATTCCTCCCGCTTTTTTCCCGCCTACATACACGTCGTTCGGCCATTTCAAATCGATTTCAAGGGCTAAAAACCGCCGCAACGAATGTTGAACACATACCGCAAACAAACGTTGAGCCCGTACAGACCAAGCCTGTTCCCGTCCCGGCCAACTTTGAGGCTGAACCACAAAACTGCCGGTGAACGATTTGCCTGAAACCGAAATCCAAGCGTTCCCCGCTTGTCCTTTGCCCTTATTTTGCCGGTCTGTAAATACCCAGTACCCCCGAAAATCCAACACAGAACGCATGCTCCGCTTTGCATATTCATTGGTGGAATCTACCGCCGCAACAAGCTCAATGTCCTTACCAATTATTAACGCTTCCATTTCAAGTGCACGAGGAACTTATATTACCTTTGCGAATTAACATAAAATACATCAGACCCTGAAAAATACATCCCTGGAACTAACAGATTTGGTAAATTTAATCCTAGAAGGGATTGAATCCAAAAAGGCAGAAGACATTAAGGTGCTGGATTTGAGGAAGATACCCTCAGCCGTCTGCGACGTTTTTATTTTGTGCACCGGCAATTCCAATGTTCAAGTTGAAGCCATTGCCAGCGGAGTAATTGATGAAGTCCGCGACAACAAGGGTGGAAAGCCTTGGCATGTGGAAGGCCTTTCAAATAAAGAATGGGTTTTAATCGATTATGTTCAGGTGGTGGTTCACATTTTTCAGCCTGAAATCCGAACATTTTATGCCCTTGAGCAGTTATGGGCAGACGCCCCCGAATTTCCCCTTTCTAAAGATTAACATCCGCATTTATGTCCACCCCCGATAAAGAAAAAAACGCCCCTCAAGGCCCCAAAAAAAGCAAGTTCAATTTTAGCCTGTATTGGATTTATGGGCTTGCCATTCTGGTGTTTATTGCCATCAATTTTATGGGTTCTATGGAGCAAACGCTTCCAAAGACTCAGGTTAACACCCTTTTTAGTTGGATGGATAAAGGGTATGTGAAGCGCATTCAACTTCAAGAAGGCCCCTCCTCCCGCTTAGAAGTCATTCTACATAAAGATTCAATATTGGCCCACCGATCTGAATTTGCAGAGTTAATCAAAAATGAAAACCCAGACTTTATAGAAAAGGGACCTCATTTTTCCATCGACCAAGTTTCTAAGGATTTCTTTGAAAAACAAATGGTAACCCTGCAAGAAAAATCCCCCAATGCTCAAAAGGTTGATTATACCCAGATTCCTCAAAACACCATGTGGAGAGAAGTGCTTGGCTGGGTAGTGCCCATTGGGCTAATGGTTGTGTTTTGGATTTTTATTATGCGGCGCATGGGCGGCGGAGCAGGCGGGGGTCAGATTTTCAACATCGGAAAGTCAAAAGCCAAACTGTTTGATAAAGACACCAATGTGTTGGTGAATTTTGACAGCGTTGCAGGCCTAGACGAGGCTAAGGTGGAATTGATGGAAATTGTTGATTTCTTGAAAAACCCTAAAAAATACACCCAGTTGGGAGCGAAAATTCCGAAAGGAGCCCTGCTGGTGGGCCCTCCAGGAACCGGAAAAACGCTGCTGGCCAAAGCCGTTGCAGGCGAAGCCAAGGTGCCCTTCTTTAGCATGAGCGGTTCCGATTTTGTTGAAATGTTCGTGGGAGTAGGGGCCTCTCGTGTACGCGATTTGTTCAAACAAGCCAAAGAAAAAGCTCCTGTCATTGTTTTTATTGATGAAATTGATGCCATAGGGCGGGCCAGAGGACGCTCCGCCGTTCAAGGAGCCAACGACGAGCGAGAAAACACCCTGAACCAGTTGCTTACCGAAATGGACGGCTTTGAATCCAATGCCGGAATTATTATGCTGGCCGCCACCAACCGAGCCGATATCTTAGACAAAGCCTTGCTGCGCCCCGGCCGATTTGACCGACAAATCTCTGTCGATCTGCCCGATTTAAATGGCCGTGAAGCCATTTTTAAGGTGCACATGAAAGACAAAAAATTAGACGCCTCTATTGATATTGGCTTGCTCGCACGCCAAACCCCAGGATTTTCAGGAGCCGATATCGCCAACATCTGCAACGAAGCCGCTCTTATCGCCGCTCGAAAAGACAAAAAAAGCATCAGCCGCGAGGACTTCAACGATGCCATTGACCGCGTTGTGGGTGGACTCGAAAAGAAAAACAAGGTGATTAGCCCCCAAGAAAAAGAAGCCATTGCTTACCACGAAGCCGGCCATGCTACGGTTTCTTGGATGCTCAGATACGCCAGCCCTTTGGTGAAGGTTACCATTATTCCACGCGGTCAATCTTTGGGCGCCGCTTGGTACTTGCCCGAAGAACGGCAAATTACCACCACCGAACAATTGATGGACGAAATGGCCGCCGCACTCGGAGGAAGAGCCGCCGAATTCGTGGTGTACGGTAAAATAAGCACCGGCGCTTTGTCCGACCTTGAAAAGGTAACCAAGCAAGCCTATGCCATGATTTCGGTGTATGGACTCAACGACAAAATAGGAAATGTGAGTTATTACGATTCCAGCGGCCAATCCGATTACTCTTTCTCTAAACCTTACAGCGAAAAAACCGCCGAAATTATCGACGAGGAAGTCAAGAAATTAATCGATTCAGCCTACAAAAGATCCATTGATTTGCTTTTGGAACACCGCGAAAAGCTAGATGAATTGGCTCAGCGCCTCCTAGAACGTGAGGTGCTTTACCGCGAAGACCTTGAAGAACTCTTCGGCATTCGTGCCTTTGAAAACCAAGCCGATGCCACCGCCGCTTTGGTAAGCAAAGCCTCTCAATTTAAACCCGTTGCTTCCAACACGGAAACCCCCGATGCAACGGCCCCTTTAAATGAGTCCATTCCCCCAACTCTGTTCCCCGACTCCAGCAACCCCGACTCAGAAGACAAACCCGACCAAGCAGAAAAATAAATGTCAGCCAAATCAGGCAAGGAAGTGGCTATTAGAGCCACATCAGGGTTGTTTTATGTTTCCCTTGTTCTGGGACTTATTTTTTTAAAGGCCCCTTACTTCCAATTCGGAATGGTGCTCTTCTCTCTGTTGCTTGCCCGAGAATCGTATTTTTTGGTGGCCAAATTGACCGGATTAAGCCCAAACCCTTGGACGGCTCCCGTTCTCTTGATCTTGCCCGCGGCCTCTGTTTTGCCCCCCGATTCTTTGGCCTTTGACCCCTCGTTGGGCATTGCTGTTTCCCTGCTGGCCCTGCTCATGTTCCTGTGGCTTGCAAAAAAATCCACCCCAACCGCCGTATGGTTAAGCTTGGGAATCTTGCTTCAACTGGCCTTTTGGCTCCTGTCTAGGTTGGGCTGGCAAGACCCTTTCCCCGCCAAAGTAATTATGGTGCTGTTTTTCCTCACTTGGATCAACGATACCCTGGCCTATCTGGCAGGGAGTTTCTTCGGAAAAACAAAAATTGCCCCCTCTATTTCTCCCTCAAAATCCGTTGAAGGTTTTTTTGCCGGCCTCATCGGCTCGGCCCTCTTTTTGTTCTTCCTCTCCAAATACTGGCTAAACGCAAACCCCATACCTTGGATTGGGTTTGCATTGATTTATGTGCCCCTGGCCGTGGCAGGCGATTTTTTTGAAAGCCTTTTGAAGCGAAAAGCCGGTGTAAAAGACAGCGGAAACATCATGCCCGGACACGGAGGAGCCATGGATCGGTTTGATTCCTTTATATTTGCGGTACCACTAACCTACATTTATATCATTAAACTACTCCTATGAACGGCATACACAAGGAAGGACACCTTTGGATTGGGATTTCAGTGCTGCTGGTGTTTACCCTCATCGCAGGACTCATGTTTCAGCTCGGCCCAACGCACTTCCTATCCCTGGGTATCACCATTTTGGGCGCCGCTTGGTTGCTTTTGCTGATTCAATTTTTCCGAATCCCCGACCGCAAACTAAAAAAACAGCCCGATTTTGTGCTCAGCCCCTGCGACGGTAAGGTAGTGGTGGTTGAAAAGGTGTTTGAACCCGAATACCTGAAAGAAGAGTGCTGGCAAATTTCTGTGTTTATGAACCCTTTGAACGTGCACATCAATTGGTATCCCATTGACGGAGAAATAGAACATTACCAATACCACCCCGGAAAATATTTGGTGGCCTGGCACCCCAAAAGCAGTACCGAAAACGAACGAAGCTCCGTAGGCATGGTTACCCATTCAAACCAGCGGCTTTTGATTCGTCAAATTGCCGGTGTGCTTGCCCGTAAAATTTGCTGTTACGCGATCAAAGGCGTTCGAGTCGCTCAAAACCAAGAAATGGGCTTTATTAAATTCGGGTCTCGAGTCGATCTCTTCCTTCCTTTAAATACCGAAATTCGGGTGGAAATAGGCGATGTGGTTACCGGTGGAATCTCCAGACTAGCCCAATTGGCCCAAGCCGAATCAACGGAAGAGCCAGCGCTTTAAAATCCACCAAATCAAGAAAAATACGGCGGCCGATATCCCAAGCAACACCGCCGCTTCTTTCCGGTCCGGATATGGCATAACCCTTCGCTCATGCAAGCTGCGTACCGTTCCCTTTTCTAATTTTTCCCAAGCCGCTACCGCCATGAATTTTCGCACAGGAAAGGTGGCTTTGATGTTGCCCAACTCCTCAGCATAGGTAATTCTAGATGCCACAATCCCCTCGTCTATTTCTGTTCCCCTAGGCTTTTTTCGGCTCCGACTGCAAAAGTGAAGCCCTAAACTTTTGTCGGCCTGCCGGTCTAAATACAACAGCCATTCTTCTCCAGGCAAAAATACCATGGCACAGGAACTCTGGCAGTCGTACCCGATTTTCATCGGCGATGGCAAATCGCCCCACAGCAATTCCAGCCCTCGGAAATATACCCAACACCGCGTTTGATCTATGCTTGCCATGGAATCTACCCGTACGCGAGCTACAGCCCAACTGTTTTGAACGGCATCTGCCGACCAGTTTTTCAAAACCCCACCGCAATCGCAAGCCTGAACGCTTAAACCCAATAAACTGAACAAAGCCAAAAAACGACCCCTGCCTAAATTCCAGTTAGCCATGCGATTGTATAAAGGCAATTGACTTTTCAATCAGGGGACTCATTTCGGCATCTTCCTGTAAAAAAGGAACCTCAGCCCGAAATTGGGTGCGGTAGAATTCAATGCCTGTCGAACTGCGCAACGGAAGGTGAAAATCAAGCGCTTGACATACCGCCAGCCATTCCATTCCCAAAATCCTCCAAACCCTTTCTACCTGAGCTCTGGCCTGCAATGCCGCATTCGCACCCATGCTTACATGGTCTTCTTGCCCACGGCTTGAATCAATGCTGTCAACCGATGCCGGACTCGCCCCCTGCTTGTTCTGACTCACCAAGGCGGCAGCACTGTATTGAACAATCATAAACCCGGAATTTAACCCTGCATTGGGCGTTAAAAAGGCCGGCAAGCCCCTGTCTCCATTAATCAGTTTGTAAATGCGGCGCTCAGAGATGCTCCCCAATTCGGCCACTGCAATTTTTAGGTAATCCATCGCCAAGGCCAAAGGCTCCCCATGAAAGTTGCCCCCTGAAATTATTTCTTCGGTGTCACTGAAAATCAGGGGATTGTCGGTGGTTGACTGAGCCTCTACTTCAATCGTATTCCCGATAAAGTGTAGGCTGTCCAAAATGGCCCCATGCACCTGGGGCACACAGCGAAACGAATAGGGATCTTGCAGGTATTTCCGCTCTTTGCTTTGAAGTTCTGAATTCTTCAAAAGCGCCAAAACACCCTCCGCACTCCGAATTTGACCCTTATGCGGCCTAGCCGCATGAACCCGAAGGTCAAAAGCCGCTAAATTCCCAGAATACGCATCCAATCCTGCTGCCGCATTTATCTGTGCCCAATCCCACGCTTTCAACGCTCCTTCTAAGGCCACCAAACCCTGAGCCAACATGTATTGGGTGCCGTTCAACAAGGCTAAACCTTCTTTTTCACGCAGCTGCAAAGGAGTCAACCCAAACATCGATTCTATTTCAGCCCCCGAATGCCGCTTTCCTTGAAAATGGAAAAAGCCCATCCCCAGCAATGGAAGGGAAAGATGGGCTAGGGGAGCCAAGTCCCCGCTGGCACCCAGCGAACCACTCTCCGGCACCTCTGGCAGTATTCCCAGTTTGTAAAATTCCAAAAGCCGATCAACAACCTCCCGCCGTATCCCGCTAAGCCCCCAACCAAAAGAAAGTATCTTCAATCCAAGCATGCAACGCACAACCCTTTCATCTAATGGCATTCCAGTTCCACATGCATGCGATTTTACCAGATTCTCCTGCAGTTTTATGCTGTCTTCATTTGCGATTTCGGTGGTGTACAGGGCACCAAATCCTGTGTTGATTCCATAATAACGTGCACCTTCTTTCTTGAGCATGCATTCTAAGGTGGCCCTTGAGCGCTCAATCTTTTCATAAAATTCCGCAGCAAACGAGATTTCAGTGTCTGCACGTCCTAAGGCAAACAACTCGAGCAAGCTCAATGGCCTGCAATTAAATTCAACCTGCGGCATAAGCTTCCGATCTAAAGTGTTGAGGCAGGTCTTCCCAAAAAACAGTGTGCTGCACCCCGGTCTGCATGTTCTTTATTCCAACTTCTTGATTTTCCCGCTCCCGGTCGCCAATCGAAACAACAAATTTGGCCTGCCTCTGGTTGGCATACTTCATTTGCTTCTGAATTTTAACGGCCTCCGGAAACATATCACAACGTGCACCAAGTCCCCTTAGTTTTACCATAAACCGCTGTGCCGCCTTTGCTCCCTCTTCGTCAAAATGCAAGAAGAAATAATCTAGCCCCGTTTGCAAGTCCTCAGGCCAAGAATGCTGGGCTTGCAGGTAATCGTAAATGCGCTCGGCCCCAAACGATATTCCTACGCCCGACAAATCGGGAACTCCAAACATATCGGTCAGGTTGTCGTAACGCCCGCCTCCGCCAAGGCTGCCCAAACCGCTCCCCGGCAGCAGCACCTCAAAAATACAACCGGTATAGTAGTCTAAGCCTCGGGCCAGTCTAGGATTAAAAACCAAACTTGCCTTGCCGGGCAGGCTTCCCAAATCCAGGCAGCGGTCAAAAACCAGTTCCAGTTCCTCAATCCCTTTTTCGGCATCCGACAAACCGGCAAACAGCGGTTTTATGGCCTCGGGCAAAGTCCCCGGCAGCCAGTTCAGCAATGGGTCCAGCAGGGCTAGTTGTGCTTCGCTAAGTCCTTCTTTTCGGAACAAATCCAGCAAGGACTCCGTAGCAAGTTTATCGCTTTTATCCAGAATCCCAATCAAGGCAGCGGCCCTTTTGGGCATTTCTAGGCGTTCTGCCAATCCCATCAACAATCCGCGGTGGTTTATTTGAATTTGAGCTCCTTCAATTCCCAAAGCAGCAAAGCCCTCGGCAAACACCCGCACCAATTCCACTTCTTGCCACAAAGAACGGCTTCCCACCACGTCCACATCGCATTGGTAAAATTCGCGGTAGCGGCCTTTTTGGGGTTGGTCGGCCCTCCAAACCGCTTGAATTTGGTGGCGTTTAAAAGGAAAAGGCAAGGTGCCTCGGTGGGCCGATACAAAACGGGCAAAGGGAATGGTTAAGTCGTAGCGCAGCGCCTTTTCGCAAATCAAACCCAGCATTTGCTTGGAATTGGGTTCGGGCAGCTGGGCCTCTTGCACCGCCTTCATAAAATCTCCGCTGTTTAACACCTTGAAAATCAGCCGGTCGCCTTCTTGTCCATACTTGCCGGTTAAAACCTCCATCCGTTCCATGCTGGGAGTTTCTATGCCTTCAAATCCAAAGGTTAAAAAGACATTGCGCAGCCGTTCAAAAATAAAGCGGCGTTTCCGCATTTCTTCGGCGCCAAAATCCCGCATGCCTTTGGGCGGGGTTAAGGGTAGTGCTTGATTTGCCATGGAACAAAGGTAATATTTCGGGGGGCGTTTGGAATGTACAGGTTGAAATTGCTTGGCTTTCTTTTCCAAGAAAAGGTGTTGGATTGGTGCGGCAGCCGGGCTTTCCGGGCTACTCCGCAGTCCAAAACGGGCCAGCCCAGGCCCGGCAGCAGCTCCCATGGTCGCTCTGCCGGTCTAGGGCCGGCCTCCGTTTTGGCCTTTGCGGGGTAGCCTCGTCAATCCCTGCCGCAGGCCGCTCGGGGCTCAATCCTCCTCTTCCAATTTGGGCGACTCAGTCTTGGGGTTTTTAGATACCCATTCGTACTGAATTTGAATGCTTTGATGGCCAGAAAACGGTCCTGCTGAATGTTCATGTTCATCTGCCTGGCCGTCCTCCGGTTCATCGGGCTCTGTTTCCCAGCTGTATTTTGTCCGCTTCGGCAAACTAGACTTAAACACAAATGCCCAAAAAACTCCGGCCAAAGCCCCTGAAATATGGCTTTCAAACGACACATCGGGTTGAAGGGGCAAAAGCCCCCAAACCATGGATCCATACAGAAAAACAGCAAGCATTGTAAAGGCCAGCAGGCGGGCATTGTCGGCCACAATGCCGGCGGCAATTAAAAACCCTACGTACCCATAAATTAAACCGCTGGCGCCAATGTGGTATGAGGGCCTACCGATCAGCCAGGTCAGGAATCCCCCCAGCAAAATCAAGCCCAGACTCAGCCCAAAAAACCTCCGACCAACTATCCATAGGGTTAAAAAACTAAGCACGCCCAAAGGCAACACATTGCTGAACAAATGGGTCGCATTTTGATGAATAAAGGGAGCGAAAACCAAGCCCACAAGCCCTTTCCATTCACGGGGGTAAATTCCCAGTTCATACCAAGGGGCATCGTGTCCGGGCATCCACACAAACACCAACATCGGTATCAGCATCATCAGTACCGAGGCAATGGAAAAAGGAAGTATCGGATTTGTTTTCATTCGGCGGAGCCGGGGTTTACCCAAATGCAAGGCCTTTTAACCAGGCTAAAAGAAAAAACGACAGAAAGCATACCAACCTAGGCCTTTGAAACCACCATCCGTTGGGCTTTCAAATGCCGGAACAGCTTTGTTTTTTCGGCCCGATAAATCAATTGAAAAGAGGCATTGGTAAAGGCATACATCAATACCAGCGGAAACAGCCAAACCAGCACGTTCAGCCATGGGCTGGAAAAGGGTTGGGGGTAAATCCACCAATACAAGCCATACACAATACCCAGGTAAAAAACATTAAAAGGTGAAAAAGGATTTGACATTTGCAAGCGAATCAAACTGCCTCCATTTGGATTTTCCTGCCACTGTATTCGAATTTTGATTCTCCGTTGCCAAGGTTTTTTCGCGTTGCGTACCGCAACCAAACTGGAACTTCGGTACCTGCCCGAATAGGCAAATTCCTCAATCCCAGAACGCATAAAATACAGGGAATCGGGCTGAACCATGCGGTGCAAAGCCATTTTCAACTCAAGTACGCCAAAGGTAGATTGAAGCACATAGGACCGAAAAGGCAACAATCGAAGCCAGGCTCTGCGGTACCAAAAACGTAAGGCATGGACAAACACTCCCAAAGTTAGGATAATCCCATGAGTTATAAAAGTTCCAGCCCCTGCCAAACCCATCTATGCACAAACCCGACCCATTTTCAATTAGCCTAAACAGCTCTTGGCCTTCCAACCCAATTTTAAATCCCTCATGATTAACGGGCAGAACTCGCGGCAGGGATTGACGAGGCTACCCCGCAAGGGTGCCGAAGCCTGGCCCGCAAGGTGCGGAGGCGACTTTAGGAGCCCCCGCAAACAAACTGGGCCAGCTTTTCGGCAACCGCGGAGTAGCCCGGAAAGCCCGGCTGCCGCCCGCATTGCAGCCAAGCAAAACCAGCTAAATTTGGAATCTATTCCAAAAAGGTTGTGTTTTTACTTATATTTTGCTTGTGGACGACCGGATTATTGAAGATCAATTTGCCGCTCGACTTTTAAAGGAAAGTGCATAACCTTGATTGGTGCCCGGCAAACTGGAAAAACCACGGCTACGCCCCTAAACCTATTTTTCTATCTTTGATAGCTTATTTATCTATGCATGGTCCGTTTTGCTTTTGTACTTTATATTCTGCTAATTGGAGGCCCCGCTCTTTTGAGCCAAAGTTCCTGCTTGGAAACCAACCCTCAAATGCTGGAGGCCGGGCAAATTACCGAGACCAAACTGGCCGAATTGGTCAAAACCCACAAAAAAACCTTTAGCTCCTACGAAATTGAACAGCTAAAGGATTGCATACAGCGGCACAACAACGGAGTAAATACCGAACTGCTAAAATGGAAAAACAAGTACGGAGATTGGAGCTTGGCCTGGAACGAGCTTATTGATTTGACCGACATTGAAGCACTTGAAAAGCAGGTTGAGGCACAAAAAAATAAGGTCAAAGAACTGAAAACCAAGCTATCGGAAGATTTGGGCAACATCGCCACCAAAGGCATGTACCTATGTGTATTAAAAGAGTTAGACCCCTACGATTTCAACAACTCCAGCTTGCAAGAAAAGGCCAAATCGGCTGTAACCCCTGTGGCGGTTCAAAACATAAACGGGAATTTCATACAATCCTTGACCGAAACCGTTCAAACCGAGCATGCTCAGTCCTTTGTGAAGTACATCCAAGACCGGGTTTCCGGAGAGCTGACTGTTTCGCAAATGCTTCTAACAAAACCTTCTCCAACCCGAACCGCCTTTGCGTATGTGGCCTTGGTGGACGTTTTTCCGTTGCGTAAATCCAGCCTTGGACAGGGAATAATGAAACCCACAAGCGCTCCCATTGTTATGGATTTGCTGGGCAGAGATGCCGGCAGCCTGGAAGCAATAAGCGGGTACGATGCCAGTTGGAAACAAGAGGTAGAACAGCTGGTTCAAAACAACCGTGAATTGGTCAAAGAGGCAAACCGAAACGCCGAAAAACAAAGGCAACAGTTGATGGAAAAAGCGGGGGAGGATGTGTTTTCGGTGGAACAAGAATTGCAGCAGTTGCAGAACAAGTTAAAGCGCAAACGGGGCGATTTGGCCGAACGCATGCAGCAGGTAGGATTGAGTTCCTCGGGCAGCATTTCGGGCGACATCCAAAAAATCCGGGGAAAGCTAAGCCAACAGCTGGATGTGCTGTATGGAGAGTATTTGGAGATAAAGTCAAGGGAACTGCTGTTCCGTTACGACATAGCCTTATCGGGCGAACGCAGCATTCCCGAAGAAATTGGTGCTCAGGGGCTTCAGTTGGTGCAGCAATTGGAAAAAACCTATGGCAAGGCCGAGGAATTTGAAAAACTGAACGAATTGGTAAAGGGAGAGAATTTGGATTTGTTTAGTCAGCGGGTTAAGGAAGGTGGCCAAATCATTCGGGAGGTCGCAAAGGTTTGGATATTTCAAGAAATGCACGATGGAGGCTGGAAACTTACAGTTGTTGCAAAATTCAAGGTAGTTCCTGGAAAAAAAATGCAGGCAGAAAAGACGAATCAAGCGAACACTACAAATGTGGCTTCCAGCTCTTCATTCAAAGCATCTTTGCCCGGTAGGCCTGCCGTTGAATGGGTGGATATCCCTTCTGGAACTTTTACAATGGGGAGCCAGGAATATGAAAAGGGAAGAGACAACGATGAAGGGCCCATTCATCGAGTTACTCTTGATGGATTCAAAATGAGCAAATTTGAAATAACATTTAATCAATACGATGTATTTTGCCTTGCTACAGGCCGTAGCAGACCTTATGACGGAGGTTGGGGCAGGGGCAATAGACCGGTAATAAATGTAAGTTGGGACGATGCCAATGATTTTGCTCAATGGATGGGAGCTCGCCTACCAACAGAAGCAGAATGGGAATATGCTTGCAGAGCGGGAACTACCACACCCTTTAACACAGGAGGCTGTTTGAGTTCTTGGCAGTCAAATTACAATGGAAATTTTCCTTTCAACGATTGTCAAAGTGGAAATTACATTAGAACAACAATTCCGGTGGGTAAATTTGAACCCAATGCTTGGGGCCTGTACGATATGCACGGCAACGTTTGGGAATGGTGCAGTGATTGGTATATATCCTATTCCAGTACAAATCAAACCAACCCGAAGGGTCCAGATTCAGGAACTAAAAGGGTATTAAGAGGTGGCGGTTGGGATTACGATGCCAGTGGATGCCGTTCAGCCAATCGATATGCATACTTTCCCTACTCAAAGTTTTTATTTAATGGGATTCGTTTGGTTGTGAATTGATTAAGAGGAAATTCCCCTTCCCAATGAAAAACCTCCTGTTTGTTTTCCTGATTTTTCTATCAGCTCAGGTAAACGCCCAAAGCGTTAGCCAAGTTGAAATTAGCCAAATAGGAAAAACCATGGTGGTCGAATATGTTTTGGAAGCCATTGACGCTCAAGAAATTCTACTTTACCTAAGCCAAGATGGAGGAGTTACCTTTTCAAAACCCCTTGAAAAAGTGAGCGGAGACATAGGGAGAGGAGTGCTCCCAGGCAAAAAACGCATCGTTTGGAACGTCTTGGAAGAAATTCCAGAACTGGTGGGCGACAATGTGGTGTTTTTGGTCCAAATTGCCGAAGGTTTGATTTGGGAAGCTAAAAACGGAAAACCTAGAATGGAATGGGTGGTCATTCCCGCCGGCACCTTTATGATGGGCAGCCCAAATAATGAACAGGAAAGGGCCATAGACGAAGGCCCCCAGCACTCTGTAACTTTAAGCGGGTTTAATATGAGTAAATACGAGGTAAGTTTTGCCCAGTATGATGCTTTTTGCGATGCGACTGGAAGGCAAAAGCCCAAGGATAATGGCTGGGGTAGAGGTAATCAGCCGGTTATCAACGTTAATTGGTACGACGCGAGGGCTTTTGCCCAATGGATGGGCTGCCGTTTGCCCACCGAGGCGGAATGGGAATACGCTTGCCGGGCAGGTACTACGACTCCCTTCAATGCTGGAAATTGCTTAAACAATAGGCAGGATAACTACAATGGAAATTATCCATATTTAAACTGTACTAAAGGAAGTAACCTTAAAAAAAACTCTTCTGTTGGCTCTTACGCTTCAAACGCTTGGGGGTTGTATGATATGCATGGGAATGTATGGGAATGGTGCAGCGATTGGTATGGAAATTATTCAAGTAGTTTCGTGTCTAATCCAACAGGACAAGTTTCCGGCTCGTATCGGATATTGAGAGGTGGTAGCTGGTATTTCAGCGGTGGAAGTTGCCGCTCGGCCTCTCGCGGTGCTGTAGATCCCTCACGCTATAATAACTACATTGGCTTTCGGGTGGTTGCCCCGAATTAAGAGCGGATCCCATCCGAACCTTTACCCTCCAGATGTTTGGGCAAAGGCTAAATGCCCCGAGGTCCGAGACGGCATAATACCCTTGCCTGAAAGGAAAATTTCCGCACATCGGAAAATTTTTAGTTCTGATTGCTTAGGCCTCAAATCCATATTTTTCGACCTGTTGGTATAGCGGAAATTCCCGCCCAAAATCAATCAACGTCAAAACCGCCTCGATAAGGCAAACGCAAAGCCTCCCTCAACAAACAAAACCGCCCCAATCCCTACTTCCCCCCAAACACCCAATGCAGAATGTTCGCACCCATTCTCAAGGCTTTCAAACGGGTTTCTGGCGAATCCCCATGCACCTCCGGATCTTCCCAGCCATCGCCCAAGTCGCATTCAAAGGTGTACAAAACCAGCATTCTGCCCTCGTGCATCAAGGCCAAGGCCTCCGGAGCTTTTCCGTCGTGCTCATGAATCTTGGGCAAGCCCTGCGGAAAAGAGTAGGGGGACTTAAAAATCGGATGGTTGCGGCCCAAGGCCTCTAAGCTTTTGTCAGGAAACAAACGCTTTAGCTCCGCCCGAACATAGCTGTCCATGCCGTAGTTGTCGTCAATGTGCAAAAACCCACCCGCCAACAGGTAGGTGCGCAGCTGCTGTATGTCGGAATTGCTCAACTTGAAATTCCCATGCCCCGTGGCATGAACAAACGGATACCTATACAACTCGGCACTGCCCGGCTCAACCACCGCCACCTCTGAATTTAAGTTCATTCCCATTTCTTTCTGGCAAAACCGCAGCAAGTTGGGCAGCGCGGTTGGATTCGCATACCAGTCTCCACCGCCCTCGTACTTTAACACCGCCAATTGGGTTTTCTGTGCCCCAAGCCTAAACAGCAAAGCCAGCATTAACGCTATAAACAACCCGCTTTTTTTCATCGTTTTGTGGCTTTGGGGCCGCTGGCATCAATCAAGGCATACCAGGCCCAAGTGCGGCTAATGGGCAGCAGGTTGAACATCAGTTGGTCCAGTCCGTCCAGCAGGCTCAACATCGGTTTGAATACCCGAAACCGGCGAAAGGGAATGGCGAACAAGGACCAGAAATAATAGTACTTAATGTTCAGATTGCTAAAGTGTTGCGATAGGTTTTCTAAATCCTTTTTTAACAAGGGGTGCTCGTCGGGAGTGCGCATGCCCGGCGTGCGATTTCGGTAGGCATTTATCAGGGGATTGTGGCCCAAAGGTTCCATAAATAAGATGCGGCCCTGAGGTTTTAACACCCGCTTGGCTTCGGCATAAAAGGCCTCTAAATCCAAGTGGTGAATGATTCCCGAGCCAAAAATCAAGGCCAAAGAAGCGTCGGGAATCTGCAATTCTTCGGCGTTCATGACCTGAAAATCGACGTTGCTTAGGCCTGCCGCTTTGGCCCTTTCTTCCGACTGCCGAACCGCCTCTTCTGAAATGTCAATGCCTTTGATGTGGGCCGCCAATGCGGCAAATTCAGGGCTAAAGGTGGTGGGACCGCAGCCCAGTTCCAAGGCGTTTTCGCCGCGAATGCCTTCGGCCACCCGCCGCCGAAATTCCGCCCGAATTCCCACAAATATCTCGTAATAGGAATCGATTTTGCTTCGTAGCCCCGTTGAAAACGATTCGTTGTGAAAGGCTTTTTCGTTTTCTATGCGTGATGTATCTGCCATATTCCCGTTCAATGCGGTACCTTTGTTCTAAGTCCAAAGGTAGGTGAAAATAGCCGTAAATGCTCAATTGCTTCTGTTCGATCGCCTGGAAGGCATCGGCCGCTTTGCCTATGAAACCTTGGTGCGCATGGCCCGAAACCATCCGGAGCACACCTTTTTGTTGGTGCACGACCGTAAGGCAGATTCCCGCTGGGATTTTCCCAACAACGTGCAGTGGGTAGCCACCCGGTTGCCCAGCCGGCATCCCATTTTGTGGTACCTGCGCTTTCATTGGGAAATTCCGGCTTTGCTGCGCCGCCACAAACCCGACATTTTTTTCTCGCCCGACGGCTGGAGCATTCCCGGTTCCTTGCCCAAAGTGGTGGTGCTGCACGACCTGAATTTTCTGGAGCATCCGGAAAACCTGCCTTTTTTTACCCGCTTATATTTTCGGTATTTTTTCCCGAACTATGCCC
>Ga0208788_1000766_pt1 | contig 15727 bp, 15 predicted proteins | sample Wag4_2014_7_11_3_FD_187363 | JGI IMG/M metagenome (GOLD analysis project Ga0208788, IMG submission 187363) | Fresh water mixed with fracking chemicals microbial communities from Ohio, USA - Utica-2 Time Series FC 2014_7_11 (SPAdes) (version 2) ...
ATTTTAGAGAGCGTGCGTTGCCTTGCTCCAGCGATACAGCGACGCATCGATGTCTGTTCAAAACTTGAGTGGCAAACTCAAAAAATTAGGCCCGGACTCGCTGTTATTGAACACCAATCAATGAACTTGAACGATAATCCATCCATCAAGTTCATTGATTATTTGTTCACTGTTTGCAACATTCGACGGTCGGTATCACCATGACTTGGTTTCTTTTGCGTCACGATGCTGTCGCAGCAAATCAGGACGATCACCGAAATTGATGGCTTCAATCGACAATCAACGCGTTTCTATATAGCTACCCGCGGGTCAGAGTCGAAGCGCCCAGCGCCACGAAACACTGCGCGTGGTGTTTCGTGGCGTGGCTCAGGTTGGAAGCGTGCTCAGGGGTTAAACTGATCGACGTTTTCACGGGTAACAGTGATGACGCCTGTATCGATAACAGGCGGCAGTTTTTCACCTTTGAGGGCCTTATTCAGGCACTCGACTCCTAATTCGCCCATTTTTTCGGGTTGCTGGGCAATCAAGACCTGCACGACACCCGCTTTCAATTGCTTGACCAAAGTGGGGGTGACATCAAACGAAACAAGCTTGATCACGCCTGTTTTTTTGGTGGCACCTAGCGCCTGCGCAACACTCGGGCCCCCAATCGCGGTTGTGCTGAAAAAAGCCGCAACGTCGGGATTGGCTGTGATGGTGTTTTCCGCAATGGCCATTGCCTTATCCTTGTTGCCGTTGTCAGGCTGCGTGTTCAACAAGGTCAATTGACTTCCTACTGCCTTGCGAAAACCTGCTTCTCGCTCCATCAGGTTCTGCGCGCCAATCACGCCCGTGATGGTGGCCACCTTGGCATTCTTTTGCCCATCCAAGAGTTTAAGCATTTCTTGGCCCGCCACCTCACCGGCCGCAGCGTTGTCAGTGCCGATATAGCAGAGCCGATCCTTCGCTGCGGTATCCGAATCAATCGTCACCACCTTGATTCCGGCATCCACCGCTTTCTTGACTGCCGGTGACAGCGCTTTGGAATCGGAAGGCGAGATGGCAATACCTGCAACCTTTCGTTGGATGAGGCTTTCGACAAGATCAATTTGCCCCGCGATATCCACCTCCGTGGGTTGCCCCAGATACAATAACTTGAGTTTGAGTTCATCTGATTTCCGCTGAGCACCACGTTTGACCGCCAACCAATACTCCCCACCAGCGGCTTTGCCAACGACTGCGATCGTCGTGCGTCTTTCGTCCGGTTTACAAGCTACAAGGCTACCAATCAGACCTAGCCCCACCAAGGTGCAGATGCTGCGTTGCAGATGTATCACGTTAAAAACCTCCCTGACGTCGTTGCGTGCGCCATTGATCCGCCGCAACCGCCATAATGATCACGATACCAATCACCAATTGCTGCCAAAATGCAGAGACATCAAGTAAAACCAAGCCATTGCGCAAGACCCCGATGATGGTAACCCCGACGATGGTGCCCCCGATACTGGCTTTGCCCCCCATCAACGAGGCACCCCCGATGACAACGGCAGCGATCGCATCAAGCTCCATCAAGCCGCCCCCGCTCGGTTGCGCCGAAGACAGACGTGCCATCAACATGATGCCTGCCAACCCTGCTAGCGCCCCGTTGCATGCATAAATTGCCAGTTTGAAGCGGTGAACCGGTATACCGGATAAGCGAGCCGCTTCCTCGTTGCTGCCAAGTGCGATCGCCACCCGACCCAGACTGGTGCGATTGAGGATCACGGCTCCAAGAACGGCAACCACAACCATCACCAATAAGGGCACCGGGATGGGGCCAACTTGCCCCGCCAAGGCATTGAGCCCCGGCGGCAAGTCATCGATTGGCATCCCATCTGTCAGCACCAACGCGCCACCACGGGCCATGCTCATCATTCCCAAGGTCGCAATAAATGGACTGATGCGTAACAAGGTGATCAACAACCCGTTGAACAAGCCACTGAGGGCCCCAACAACAATACCACCCATTAAAGCCACTCCCAGCGGCACATGGCCCGTCATCAAGGCAGCCGCACACGCCGAGAGCGCCAGGACTGAACCCACTGATAAATCAATTCCCGACGTGGCAATGACAATGGTCATACCAACCGCCACGATCCCGTTAATGGAGATCTGTCGCGCCACATTCATCAAATTGTCGACGCTTAAAAAATTTGGCGACAAAATGCTGAGTACACAGCACAAGAGCAACAGGCCCCCCAAAGCGCCAAAACGCTCAAACCACCCACCCGCGCCACGCGACTCGGAAGTTATGAGTCCACTTCGAACAGGGCTACTCATGGCAAGTCATTCCTTTGTGGCCAGTTGCAGGATGGATTCCTGGCTCGCTTCCGAACGCTTCAATTCACCCATCACACGCCCGTAACCCATCACCAGGATTCGGTCGCTCATACCCAACACTTCAGGCAAATCAGAAGACACCATGACAATCGATTTACCCTGAGCCGTCAATTGACGCATCAATGCGTAAATCTCCGCTCGTGCCCCGATGTCAATGCCACGCGTTGGTTCATCAATCAACAGTATCTTTGCATCACACAACAACCATTTGGCCAGCACCACTTTCTGCTGATTGCCACCACTCAGATTAACGACACGCTGTTCGGCAGAAGGGGTTCGAATCGCCAGTCGTTCGATGTACTCAGCACTCGCTTGTCTTTCCGCGTCCTCCAGCCAGAAGCCGACTGGAAAAAACCGTTTGAGGCATGCCATGGCCACGTTTTCGCGAATGCGCATACCAAGGGCCAAGCCTTGATGCTTGCGATCCTCCGTCAAGAATGCCAAACCCGCTTCGACCGCCTGCCGGGGATTGCGTAGATCCTTGAACTCCCCGTTGATACGCACCTCACCGGTTGCCGAATCGGCTCTGAACAGCGCGCGTAACAACTCGGTTCGACCCGATCCCACCAACCCGGCGATCCCCAAAATCTCGCCGCGCCTTAGCGAGAACGACACGCCAAAAAGCACGCCAGGCCGGTTGAGATTGGTCACCTCAAGCGCCAACTCGTCACGCTCAAGCGGCGTTTGAGGCGGATAGACGTCGCTTAGCTCGCGCCCCACCATCAGGCGAATAAGATCATCCGGTGTCGATTCACGAATCGGCTTTGTGGTAACACTACAACCATCCCGCAAAACGGTGACGCGATCGCCCAACTCGAAAAGTTCCGGCATGCGATGCGATATATACACCAACGCAACACCACGATCCCGCAGCTTCCGCACCGTCGCAAACAAAACCTCGCTCTCTTTCTCAGACAAAGCAGCGGTTGGCTCATCCAGTGTGAGGATCCGAGCACGTTGGGTGAGCGCCCTGGCAATTTCGATCATTTGCATCTGCGCCACACTCAATCCCCGCACCACGCAGTTCGGCGCAACTGGAATCTGCAACTCTTCCAAAATTTGAGCGGCCTCGCGATTTAACGCTCCAAAGTCAATCACGCCGTACCGGGTTTTTGTGCGACCCAGATAAAGATTCTCCGCCACGGTCAAGTCCGGAACCAGGCTGAGTTCCTGATAAATCGTCGCGATTCCCAACGCTTGAGCCATCCGAGGTCCCAATAATTTAACGGGTGCGCCATCCAATAAAATGCGCCCGCTATCCGGTTGGTGCACGCCAGCCAAAATTTTCATCAGCGTGGACTTGCCCGCCCCGTTTTCACCGAGCAACACATGAACTTCACCGGCATGCAACTCAAGGTTGACACGCTCCAAAGCCCGTACTCCGGGAAAGTGCTTGGAAACGGCTTCGAGTGTGATGAGGGGTGCTGCCACGATGCGAACCTTGCAATGTTTCGGATGCGGAGGACCGGTTGCGCTGGGGACGGAAAGCTGATTGCATCATCATACCGCGTGTCACGCCCCTTCGGCACCCCACCGCATGAAACATTATTCCCATTGCCTTTTTAGGACGTCGCGTTTCGGGGTATGTAACCCATAGGCAGCGTTGTTTGGCTTTAGCGTGGGATGAGTGGGGATTGGATGCGGATTTCGTTGCCACTACGTCGTTGGCTAATGGGAATGTATGACGCTTCTGCCGATAGTCTGAAGCCCGAACGAACAGGTCGAAGCCGATGGTTGCACGATCGTTTGAACCTGACGTTGCAACCGTCAAAGGCCTTGCTGTTGCCACAAGCGCGCGTTGATTACGCGCGCTCGGCAGCGGAATTTGCGCGTGGTGTTCCGGCACCGGTCGTGGTGCCAGAACTTTTTCAACACGCGCGTTTACAGCACGGTTTAAAGTGGTTGGAGTCTGTTTGGGCAACACCAGTTGAGCCGGTCACGCTGGTCGATATGAAGTCATTGAATGCGACGCGAGTGTTTCGAGTGACAGATGATCATCGTAACGATTGGATCTTCCGACGCCTTCCCGGTAAACATTCAGCATCGACCATTGATTTTTTGAGTGAAGAGGCAAGCGAGATACGCAATGGTCGTCTCACATTGGCGGCAGCGGACTTGAATGAGGCGCTCGGTCTCACGACGGTGCCTCGGGCACGTCTTGTCCGCGTTCGCACGCCACAAGGTAGCGTCTTAGATGGTGTACGCAGTGAAATCGCACCGGGCGTTCCCGACGCCCGCTTGCGGACGAATCCGCATGCGTTGCTTCGAGAGTTGTTACCGAGCCAAGCGGCAGACATCGCCGCGTTTGAATATCTGGTGGGCAATCTGGATGTTCATGCCGGTCTCAACATGCATGTCGACAAGCGAGGACGTGCTCAGGTTTTTGACCACGGGCTTGCGTTCTGGGGTGATTTGAATGCGGTGTCAAAGACGAGCCCAATCGGCACCACATTACCAGAAAGCGGCTATACATCGACGTTTTTAAATGCCCTTGATAGCTTGGTTCCCGATCATTTGAGAAAAAAATTTGGTGACGTGCTTTGCAAAGAAGAAATCGATGCCCTTATTTTTCGTCGAGCGATGATTCTTGCCGACGCACGCCGATAGCGGCACTTCCAGGTGTTGTTTGTTACACTTTGAAGTGTGACGTCGTGGCGAAGTTGACACGCGTCTGATGAAGAGGCACTGCAATCGTGTGCGCAGACCGTCCGTTAGTCCTTGTTGCGACATCGTTACCAGGTCAAGCCCGCTTGCTGTTGCGGCTTGTCAACGAGGCCGTTGAGAGTGAATGTGTCGTCGTGACAAGCGGTCATCAGGTGTTGGATTACTCGCGCCAGCGGGTTTATGATCTGAGCATTTTAAGTGCTGACCTCACGGGAATCGATGGTCACACTGTTTGCCATCGCCTACGCCAGTTATCGGGCTGGCAGCGTGCGCCGGTGATCATACTCGGTACCAAGGGACTTGCGGAACTGAAGTATCGCGCATTTTATGTCGGTGCGACCGACTACATGGAATGGCCGTTTGACGCCCTCGAATTTGTGTGGCGGGTACGCGTGCAGCTGCGTCATTGCGTGCGTTCAACAGACGAAGCAACAATCCTCGAATGCCCGCCTCACCGGCTGGAAGCCTCCACACGCCTCGTTTACAAGGAGGGTCGTGCGATTGCACTTACCCCATCCGAGTTTAGATTGGCTTGGACTCTAGCCAGTCAAAGCAATCAGTGGATCACCGTTGGGCAATTGCTGCTGGATGCGTTAAAGCGCTCTCAAGACGGGCGATCGCTTGCTTTGCTGCACACGCATATTCGCAATCTGCGCAAAAAATTGGAATCGGATCCCCATCAACCCCAGATTCTGCTTGCTACCAACGGTGCCTACCAATGGCGCACCGTCTGACTCATACCATCGCAGGCTCCCATAATCGCAGCGCATAACGTTTGATGCACTGGGCGTCTGGCACACGCTCCGTTTCAATGGCCGTACAGATGTACTTGCCTTCAAGCCCCTCGCTGATGCGCGCACGCTGTGCACCTAGCAAATTGCCTACATTCAGCTGTGGATCCTCATCCACCTCCTGAACCAAACCATCCGAAAATACCAGTAAATACCGCCACGCTTTCAGCATGCCAAGCTCCTTTTTTCTCGTCATTATGCTGCGCGCTGCGGTCCAAACCGACATACAAACAGGAGACGCCAAGACGCGTTTGCCGACATTCGGCCCCTAATTGTCTTTACTCCCGAAGACCACTCGACATCGTTGCGGTTGCCCGAACGTAAACGCCGGGTGTCCGGCTGAGGCGCTTGCAAGGATGAATGATTGTCTCCGAGGGTAAGAATTGGTATCCGTGATTGTTGTCAAGGTCGCGATGCAGCAACTGAAGAGCATCGGAATGGGATGCAATATCGCGTCTGGGTTTTGGGGATAGAACGGTTACTGTACGGCGACGCATCGGTTGTTGCTTAAAACATTAGACACTGACTTGCTTTTATGCTGACCAACAGCCAAAACTGATCACCAATCCGCACGTTTCTGTTTAATGGAAAAGGGTCTGAAAAACCGCTTGGATATTTTTTGGGGGCACTTCGCCTGCAAGCCGACCCACATGATTTTGTAGGCAGAATGTTTTTGAATAATAAGACGATGAGTTGGTTTCCAGGAATTTTCCCCCAGGTTGTTGAATGCGCGTGATTGTGCGGTATAACGATCGGTCTGAAGCCGCGGTTGCAGGCGCCAGATGCGAAGGACGTCGTGCCGTTACACGTCTGAGTAGCTGTCGGAATCCTGACGACTTTCGCTGCCTGGTTCGGTGCGGGCCCACGCCTGGTCGCGCTGCCTGAATCCTTGGGACCACTGGTCAAACCACACGCCAGGTCCTTTTGGCAAGGTATCGTCATCCAGACGAACGACATCAACGCCGATTTCCGAACTGAGTTGCACGCGCAGGTTTTCACTCAAGACGGCATCGCGCCCGGTGGTAATAAAAATCGTGTTTAGTCTCCGGCTTTTGCCATATTCGGGTAAAACCTCCAACAACGAGCCGGGTAAGACTTTTAAACTCAAAATGAAATCACGGGAATCATAGAATTCTTCAATCTGTTGGGAAATCAGTCGTTCGAGGCCTTCAGACAGACGGGCAGGCCCGGCGCTTTGTTCTTCGGCGTGGAACAATAAAATCTCAATGTTCTCACCGAACTTTTTTAACAGGTAACTGATCTCGGTAACCAGGCGGGTCGCATTCGAGCCACTGGTACAAATCACGTACGTGGGAAGATCCGGTAAATTTTCCATTTTGCGGTACTTGCCCAGCCCCAAGCGCAAGTCTGGCAGTTGCACCATCCGGGTCTCGACCTGTCCGAGGCGATAAAAAGCCATAAGCAAAAGTACCGCCAAGAACAACTGCAGTCCTAAACCCCTTGCCTCGTGTGCGGTGATAATCAAAACGCCCTGCGCGAAAATCAGAAGGATTGCACCCAGTAACGGCGCCCACGGCAGCGTGACGTGGCGAATCTTAAAGGTCCACGTGTTGATGTAGGGCGCTCGTGCGATTTTGACGGGCTGATGCAAACGCAGCAGAAGCACGCCGGCGCAATAAAAAATCATGACCCCCAAAAACGCAATCCCATAGACCTCACCGAGGCGATCGACACTGCCGGGAAACGCGACCAACATCACCACACACAGTGCCATAAAGGGTAAAACGGCCAAGGGATAACCTTGCAAAGCCGGTCTCCAGTCTGTCCAACGCTGCAACACCAGAGCGGGCAAGTTTCCTTGCTTGCCCATGGTGGTGATCAAACCGGTCGCGCCGGCAAAGGCTGTATTGACTGCGGCAAAGAGCGTCAAACACGCATTGGTGACCAAAAGATACAGCATCGGCGTGCCTCCTTCCAGAACGGCGACACCCGATAAAAACGCGTCTTTATATTTGACGACATCGGCATCCGACAGCAAAACAATGCACAACAAGGACGAAATGGGTCCCGTAAAGCTGACGAGTATCACAATGGTTGTATAAATGCGGCGAATCGACAGCCAACGGGGTTCCGCAATCTCCTCGATAATTTGCGCCGCGGATTCAAAACCCGTAATTCCCAAAAAAGCGGCAGCAAATGCCATGACCACCGCATGGGGAGCCAGTGCACCAAAGCCTTCCGTCAAACGTTCCCAATGAGCCCCTTGGGTAAAAGCCAGGAACAAACCATACACATCCATGCCAATCAGGGTCACGAAATGAAACGCTGCGATGGCAAAGGTTAACTTGGTGGATTCGCGCAAGCCAAATACGTTCAGAATCGCGAACCCAACGATCGGAACTGCCGCAACCAATGCGATTTGCCAGTTGCTCCAAACGGTGTGACCGAGAATGGGCAAGGTGCTGAGGTATTTGGCCCCGGACAATGCACTGACCACTGCGGTAGCCAGGTAAGACAATATCGTCATGGAGCCCACAATCAACGCGGTGCGACGACCGATGGTCTGCAAGACCATCGTGTAAGCGCCGCCGTTGAGAGGGCTGACTGCGCAACCTTCCTGGTAGGTCAACTTGAACAACCACATGGCCGAACAGACAAAGGTAATGAAAAATGGAGCCGCACCGCCAACCAATGGATATAAAATGCCCGTGCTGTAAAAAACGGACGTTCCGATGTCCGCGCCCACCAAGCCGGCAGCAAGCCACCAGGTCAAAGCGGGTGCGTGCGCAGGGCGGGATTGTTGCAGTTGAGCCGTACTCACGCCTTGACTCCCACGAGCACCGCGCGGAGTTCGGCTTCGTTGCTGCGCAAGGTGATCGCGAAGACCTCATCGGCGGGCAACAGCACCGTGTTCCCATCTGGTACGACGAGTTCGCCCGCGCGCCAAATGGCAGCAATCAAGGAATCTTTGGGCAGGTCCAGTTTTCGGATGGGTAAACCGACCACTGGTGCGTCTTGTCTGAGATCAACTTCAACGACAGACATCCGTTCATGCCATGTGAAGAGGGTCATCGCCTCGTGGGGAATGATTTCATACTCAATGGCACGGGACACCAACGATGTCACACTGATCACCAGGTCGACTCCCGCCAACCGAAACAACTCTTCATTGCGCGGATCATTGACCCGTGCCAAGGTGCGTCTGACATTGAACAGATACTTGGCCATCTTGCAGATCATGTAATTGTCCTGGTCCCGCCCAGCGACCGCCACGATGACATCGGCCCGACTGATTCCCGCGCGCAACAGTAACTCCGGATTCGTTGCATCACCCGCAATGACTGACACTTCCTCGTACTCTCGATACACCGCCTCGCATACGCGTCGATCCCGTTCAATCAACGCCACTTCGTGCTGCTGTTCAAGCAATGCCCGAATGAGGTGTAAACCAATTTTGCCGCCACCTGCAATAATAATGAACATGCAGTCTCCCTGCGCACTTTCTGGTACCCAAAAACCCGGTCAAAGCTTCAACTCCAACGCACGCTCCAACGCAAGCGTTCCCTCGACAATCGGGCTGATGACCTCGAACCCTTCTTCACGATACAAATTGGCCAGTCGCGGTTCATCCACACGTACGACAATGCGCGGCACGTTAAAGATTCGGCGCGCGACATCAGCGGCCATCATATTTGTGCTTTCATCGCGAGCGACCGCTGCGAGCGCGACAGCCCGCTCGATGCCGGCACGTTTAAGCACATCATTGTCAATTTCCATGCCCTCGATGGTGCGCCCTTTAAAGTCGCGGGGCAAGTTCAAGTCAAAGTTGCGGCGCTCATGATCCACCACGACCACTTCCTGACCCGCTGCGGCCAGTTTGATGGCGAGACTGCCCCCTAGCCGTCCGCATCCGATGATCAATACCATTGCGCCTTACCTCTTCCGCGCCAAGTGCCTGTCAGAACAAACTTCCGCTCACCTGGCCCCAAGTCACACACTATACTCCTGCGCCGCACCGCTAAGCAAGCAATCCCATTTCTAGTTAAGTATGCCAACCATTGCAGCACTCAAGCACGACGCGAGCGCGCCTGCCAACATCGCGCGCGGACCCAAACGTGCGAGATCCCGCCGACGCTCAGGGGCCATTTGCCCAATGCCGCCGACGTTTTGTGCGACAGACGACACATTCGCAAAACCACACAACGCAAAGGTCGCCAACATCGCGCCACGTTCACCGATCTTTCCGTCGCGCAAGGCCTCGGACAGTTGGGCATATGACACAAACTCATTCAGAACCAACTTCTGCCCGATTAAATGCCCAACCATCCAAGCATCTGCATAGGGCACCCCAATCAAAAACGCGAGGGGAAAGAACAACACGCCAAGGATCGCTTCCAGGCTTAGCGCCGTTACACCCACGTAACTTCCAACCCACGCGATGCCACCATTCACCATCGCGACAAGCGAAATGAACGCCAACAGCATCGCAGCGACCGCCAACGCCAATTGCAGACCGTCTTGCGCCCCCTTTGCCGCCGCTTCGATCAGCGACGACTCTCGACGCGTCAGTTCAAAGTGAACATGACCCACCGTTTGCGAGGCCTCGGTCTCCGGCACAATCATTTTGGCCATGACCAACCCGGCGGGCGCTCCCATCAGTGAAGCAGCCAGCAAGTGCGGAGCCCAATTTTCACCCAACATGCCAATGTAGGCTGCCATAACCCCACCCGCGATGGTGGCCATGCCACCCGTCATCAGTGCCATCAGTTCCGATCGCGTCATCCCTGAGATGTAAGGTCTGACAAGCAAAGGACCTTCAACCTGCCCCACAAACACACAGGCCGCGGCAGACAAACTTTCAGCACCGGATACGCCGAGTGTCCTTGCCATCAGCCACGCCATCGCGCCAACCAGGCGCTGAATCAGCCCCAAATGGTACAAAACCCCAATAACGGCAGCCATAAAAACAATTGTCGGCAAAACCTGAAACGCAAAGATAAAGCCAAAGGACGGCACATCTTCAACCAATTTTCCAAAAACAAATTGCGACCCAACCTTGGAGAAGTCCAACAAGCGTGTGATACCTCGCCCCAACCACTGAAACAATGCTTGACCGGCACGCGTGTTCAAAATAAAAATTGCCAAGGTAAATTGCACACCGAGGCCCCATGCCACCAAACGCCAGCGAATCGCTTGGCGATCCACCGATGCGACGTAAGCGATCGCCAAAATGATTGCAATCCCGGCAAGGCCTATAAGGTGCTGCATACCAGTTTTAATCCCCTTTGCGGACTCAGCTCAGCAAGCCCGCGATGGTGGCTGTCAAACATGACGCCAAGGCGCCGCCAAACATCGCACGCAGACCCAGTTGCGCCAGCTCGCTGCGCCGCTCTGGCGCGATGCCGCCGATACAACCGACGTTGATGGCAATCGAGCTAAAATTGGCAAAGCCACACAAAGCATAGGTTGCAATGGTCGTGCCCATTGGGGTTAAACTCAAATTCGCCACTTTTCCGCCAATGATTTCAGATAGCCGGGCATAGGCGACAAATTCATTTAACACAATTTTTTGTCCAAGCAGCGCCCCAACCGTCTGGACATCCACCCAAGGCACACCCATCAAAAAGACCAAGGGCGCAAATGCAAAGCCAAGCAACTTCTCCAACGACAAACCACCCCAGCCCAAAGATGCACCAAACAGCCCGATGCCGGCATTTAACATTGCCAGAAGCGATATGAATGCAATCAGCATCGCGCCCACAATGAGCGCCAGGTGTAGGCCATCTTGTGCACCTTTTGCGGCGGCTTCAATCAACGATGACTCTTGACGTTCGATGGTGAGATCAACCACGCCCGCGGTCTCCGGGAGTGCTGTCTCCGGTAATAGCATTTTTGCCATCACCAAGCCCGCCGGCGCCCCCATGATCGATGCCGCCAGCAAGTGCGGTGCCCAGTCACTTCCCAGCATTCCGATATATGCCGCCATCACGGAGCCCGCGATGGTTGCCATGCCACTGGTCATAATGGTGTTCAATTCGGAGCGCGTCATCCCCTGAATGTAAGGTTTAATCAACAAAGGTGCTTCGGATTGACCGACAAAAACCGTACCCACCGCATTCAGACTTTCGGCCCCGGACGTCTTCATCGTTCGCACCATCAACCGCGCAGTCCATGTCACAACCAACTGCATGATACCGACGTGGTAAGCAATGCCCATCAAGCTGCCCACAAAAATGATGGCGGGCAGGACCTGAAAACAAAAAATGAACCCAAACCGGTCCATTTTGGTCACGAGGTCGCCAAACACAAAGGTACTGCCCTGTTTCGAAAAATCGAGCAGGGTGGTTACCGCTGCCCCCATCCATTCGAAGCACTGCCGACCAAAGGGCAGTTTGAGTATGAACAAGGCCAGTAACAACTGGAGGCCCAAGCCCCAGAGGACCAGTCGCCAGTTGATGTGACGGCGGTCCGTTGAAAAGGTCCACGCGATCGCCAAGATGGCCCCGATACCAAGCAGACCAATCCAGTTTTCAGGCATAACCAACGCTTTCAGGTATCAATCGCGGATATCATGGCTGTATGAACGACACGGGCGTTATTCTAGGTGCAGCGCCGAACAAAAGCAAGCGACCGAACCAGACCGTCACGACGCAGCAGCGGTCTCGCCTTTGCGATGGCGCCAGAGTTCGATCATCATCGGCGGTGCAAAGGTTCGCACAATCGGGACAAAGCGCGCAATAACCAGTGTCTTTGCGCCGTAGCGCTCAAAATACGCATGCGTCTTGTCCAGATGCGACCGCCTGAAATAACGGTTTTTTTCCGCAGAAAAAACTTTTGGACCCACCTTTCGCCCAATCATGTAGTTCAGATTGTCGCCCAAAACAGCCGCACACCACAGCAACAGCCACAACCCCACGACATTGAATGGCAAGGACGCGCACAAAGCGCCCGCCGCGAACAGCAACGAATCACCGGGCAAAAGGGGCGTTACAACCAAGCCAGTTTCACAAAAAATGATCCCGAACAAAATGACGTAAGTCAAACTGCCGTATTGCCCCGCCAGGTCGATTAAATGCCTGTCCACGTGGATGAAGAGATCAACCCAGGTCTTTAAAACGTCCAACATGGTCTGATTCGCCCATTGCCCTCTCAAAAAAACAGCGACACCTCAGGACTTTGAACGGGGCTCAGTCGCACTGCTGTTAGGTCGCGATTTGCGCCATACCGGTTCTGTGGGTGTTAATGGGTGCAAGAAAATCTTGATGCCGTTACGCATCAACACATCTTCCGTAAAGCGCTGCAGTTGCGCCTCATCAATGGCGTAAGCCCGATCCAGAAGCGGATTCAATTTGTGCAGGCTTGTTTTGACCTCACCGTGCAATCTGGCCAATTCGTCTGTCGTCAACGCCACTTTCGGCAGTGCTTCGAGCGCCGGTTTAGCCTTGGTCAGCAGTGCTGGCGCATGTTCACGTGCCGCTTGCGCGACCGCCCCAACATCACGCAAGATGGCAGGTGATTGGTGCGCCAATTCTGCACTGAATCGATCCAGATTGGTGACACTGCGTCCCAGGGCGGCTTTATTCTGGCTTAGCAAAGTTGCACCATCTTGACTCACACTCGCCAGGTTTCGCCCGATTGTATCAATGTTTTTTCGATTGTTGCGCAAAATATCTTCCAGTTCATCCGCGATGGCCGCTGCATTTCGAACCACCCCAGCCAGGCTTTCTTGTTCAGCGTCCAAGGTCTTGGCCAAGGTTCGCACAATGGTTGACACATCTTTGGGATTGACCTCGCGCAACAATGGCGCTGCCGCAGCCAGCAAATCATCCACTTCGACACTCGCCCGGGTTGTCTCAATGACATCCCCTGTGGCCAACAGTGCCGCATCACGAGAACGCGGCCGAAGTTCAACATATTTCTCACCCAGCAAAGACTTTGCACGTATCACCGCCTCAACGTCCTTGCGAATCTGCGCCTCAGGCTTCAGATAAAGACTCACCACGGCTTTGTCGTGCTCAACCGCCAAGCCCTCGACGTGGCCCACTTGTACCCCGGCTACACTGACAGCAGCCTGCTTGACGAGGCCAGAAGCATTGACAAAGGAAGCCTTGACCCGGACACCACCGCCGAAGGATATGTTGCCAACCATCAATGTCATGTAGGCCAATAAACCCGCAGATAGCAGAATGAAGCCGCCCAACATCCACTCATTGCGATAACTTGCCACGCCGTTGCCTTCCTGTCTGTCTCACACTACCTGAATGGGGCCATCCGCACTGCGCGAAAAGAACTGTTGCAAAATGGGGTTGTCTGAATGACGAATCGCACGTGCTTCGCCGTCGGCAATCAACTTGCTCTTATATAACATGGCGATGCGATCGGCAATCTGAAAAGTACCCTCCAGGTCGTGCGAAATGACTACAAACGTCAATCCCAATTCCCGTTGCATCTGCAAAATCAACTTGTCGATCGCATCACTCATCACCGGATCCAGCCCGGAATTGGGTTCGTCAAACAAAACCACCGCAGGCTCCAGTGCCAATGCTCGCGCGATCCCCACGCGCTTGCGCATGCCGCCTGACAGTTCCCCGGGAAATTTTTTCGCCGCACCCGGCAATCCCACCTGACTCAGTTTTCGCTGAACGACTTCCTTGATTTCCTGCGCCGTCTTGCGTGTATGCTGCTCCAACGGAAACGCAATGTTCTCTTCAACGGTCATCGAATCGAATAAAGCCCCGTCCTGAAACAACATGCCAAATTTTTTTCGAACCTCAAACAGATCCGTTTCAGCCAGTGTCGTGATATCCTGCCCGTCTACCAAAATTTGACCTGCGTCCGGTTTCAATAAACCGACCAACAACTTGATGAAGACACTTTTGCCCGTTCCGGAGGGGCCAATGATCACGGTTGTTTGCCCTTTGGGGATAACCAGACTGACATCGTCAAGCACCTTTTGTGCACCAAAAGACTTGGATACACGCCTGAATTCAATCACGGATTGCCCTCCGGTTCGAATTGGTTGAACGCATTACCATCAATACATCCACTCCGTCAGCACGTAATTCATCAATACCAAGGTGGTGCATCCAACGACTACAGCCAGGTTGATGGCGCGACTCACCCCCGCAGGGCCCGGCGCCGAATAATAGCCATAAAAACACGATACCATGCACACAATCAGCGCAAACACTTCGGCGCGCACGATACCCTTGTAAAGGTCAGATACCGTTAAAAATCGCACAACATCCGCCATGAAGACACCGGGGTTCAAGCCCAACTGGTAGACCGAGGCCAAAAATCCGCCTCCGATGGCCGACACGATGGCAACCGCCAACAAGCCCGGCGTGACCAACAGGTGCGCGAGTACGCGTGGCACCACCAGATACCAATACGGGTTAACGGCCATCACTTCGAGCGCATCAATTTGTTCTTTCACACGCATGGAAGCAATCGTCGCCGAAATCTCCGTCCCGGGTTTGGCGGCAAGAACCGCACCGACAATGATCGGTGCCAGACCAATCACGGTGGACAATCCGACATATATTCCCAACATATCCTGCGCGCCGAACTGTTTGAAAATGGCGTGCCCCACCAATGCCAAATTGGCACCGATAAAAAACAGGATGCACGCCAAAATGCCAACCGTGTTCACGCCGATGCGCACACTTTGCTTGACCACTTCGCGCCATGAAGGCGATCGCCTGACGAACGCCCGCAACACCGTGACACAAAAAAAAGCCATTCGGCCAATCAGCGCCAATAAAACAACCATCGGATTCAACAGTGCATTGCTCATCTGACCCATCACGCGAAGACTTTCATGATCAATGTGGTCAAGCAGTAATTCAAAACCGCCACTGCAACGATGGACTGAACGACCGTGTTGTTGGCGGCTTGGCCCACCCCAACTGCCCCACCGCGGACATGATAACCGTAATAACACGCAATAAACG
>Ga0208788_1000767_pt1 | contig 15716 bp, 27 predicted proteins | sample Wag4_2014_7_11_3_FD_187363 | JGI IMG/M metagenome (GOLD analysis project Ga0208788, IMG submission 187363) | Fresh water mixed with fracking chemicals microbial communities from Ohio, USA - Utica-2 Time Series FC 2014_7_11 (SPAdes) (version 2) ...
AGCGGATGACACACTGATGGATTGAACCACGGCCCTGGGCGAAAGCTCAGGGCTTTTTCTTTGTGTTAAGTTTGCCATTTTAAATGCTCACTTCGTTCGCCATACGTCGGGGGCCTATAGCTCGCATTACAACCACGCTATAAGACCCCAACAAATTGCGTTTTATAGCTGGAAAAATCGTGTAAAGGGCTAACTTAACATCAAAAAATCTCGGATTGTAACAGAATCAATGGGTTAGCCTGTAAGTTAGAACAAACTTTACAAGGTTTAATCCAACTTTACCTAGCAAAACGTAAAGGTAAAGTTTGTAACTTTACAGATTTGGGGGCGATGGAACCACCAGTGCATTGATTATATTAGATTATTTAGAGTAGAAGCTATAATATAATAATCTAATAATCTAAATCTAAATCAAAGTAACCCTTTTTCATGCGACCCCCCTGTGTAAAGTTTGTATAAAGACTGTAAACTTCCTAATACCTTACACACCCCCCATAAAAAGTAGGAAGCTAACACTTTTCCAACAGATTATTTAGATTGTTGCCGTAACCCATTGGAATATCACGCGAAAAATAATCTATTTTTCAATACTTGACAGCGTGTCAAGTTAGATTGTTCCCCCAAAAATAGATTGTGTAAATTTACATACGGCCGGGCTTGACCGGATCGGCGGAATGTGCTAGGTTTCGATCCGGCGGGCCATTCCGGCCTTGCCTTATACAAACTTTACAGAGGAGTGGAACTTATCATGCCTTACATGATCCTTAACGTGGAACTTAACGAGCCTGCTTCTGACGTACTTTACGACACCGCTCATGAAGCTTTACTCGCTCGTGGTTTGTATAGTTTCCGTACTCGCATCATGGCTATTGTAAAGTCTGATGACACCTCATGGATGGAGCGAGAACGCATCCGTCTGGAGGACGGCACCTACACACCAGTACCTGACTGGTTTCAGCAGTACTGTAAACCAGAGCACTACGTTCATGTAGCGCGGTATAAGGACATCACATCTGGCATGATTGCCTTCACCGAGAACGCTGAGAAGGGTCGGCAGGACATCCAGTTGCGCCTTACTGTCAGCCGTTACTTGTCTCGGTTTTATGGTGATGTGCTGTCATCTGACACCATCAGCCGTATCTATCAGCGTTTCATGGGTTCTAGCTCAGACTACACCCTCACCATTGAGCAGACTAGGGAGGCGTTTATCTATGCCTATGATCGGCAGGGTGTAACATCCGAAAGCTCCACATTCATCTCCTGTATGGAGAAGGACTTCAGCCATCTGCCAGAGCATCCTGCTGCTGTGTATTACACAGGCAGTAAGAGTGACAGCTTGGCTATCGCCTATATCAAGAACCCAGACACTGCTTGCCGTACCACAGAACGAGTACTAGCCCGCGCTGTTGTGTGGCCTGATAACAAGTCATTCGTCAGGGTGTATGGTCGTGATGAGACTATGCGTACTGTCTTGATAACCATGCTGGAAGAAGCTGGGTTTGAGCGTACTGATGACTTTTCTGGTGCAAGGCTGAAGCGTATCCGCTATGACAATGGTAAGTTCGTTATGCCCTACATTGACGGTGATGCTCAATGTGTTGACGAGTATGACGACCATTTTGAAATCACCCATCATGGTGACTTTCAGGCTACTGAGACACAGGGTTACATCTCAACCAGCCGCTTCTCATGTGAGCAATGTGGCGATGGTATCGACGATGAAGATGGTATCCGTTACGTTGGTGGTGAGTATTGGTGTGGGCATTGTGCCGATACACACGCTATATTCTGCCAGTATTATGACGAGTATTTCCCAGACACCGATGGTGGTAACACGGTAATCACGCTTAACTGGCGTGGTCGTCAAGAAGAACAAACGTGGTCGCAGCGCGCTATTGATAATGCTGCGTTCTACTGTGAGCATACTGAACGGTACTATTCGGACAATGACTTCAACAGCATTGAGGTTATCGTCAACAAGCGTGGTCATACTGAGACATGGTGTGAGACTGCGTGTCAGGATCATTACTTCATCTGCCCTGACTGCGACAAAGCCTATCACACAGACCTGCAGTCCACCGATACTACCAACGACGATGGTGAATGGGTGTGCCTTGAGTGTGCTGAGAAGCGCAAGGCTGAGGCCGAGGCTGATGACAACATCGACAGCGATACGTTCAAGCTGCCACCTGTGACACCTACCATTCACGATGAGCGTCAATACACACTAGCGGTAGCGGCTGAGTGACTGACAGAACGAGGAGTAAACACATGACATACAAACAACCAACACCTATCAAGCCCATGGCTAAGCCCTTTGCCAAGGCTCCTGACTTCTCTGATCCTGCTATCCGTGAGCTGGTTCAGATGCACACTACCTGTCGCCCGGCAGGTAGTAAGTCAGTCGATAGCTTCTGTGCCAAGTATCTTGACCATATCCCCGGCATGACCATTGACGAGGTGGGTAATCGCGTCATTACCGTTGGTAGTCTCGCCAAGCATCCTGTGATGTGGTCATCACATACCGACACAGTACACCGTACAGCAGGCACACAGAAGGTGCTCTATGGCGGTGGCTTGCTGTCACTACACGAGAAGTCACCATCCTCTTGCCTTGGTGCTGACTGCACCGTTGGTGTGTGGCTGATGGTCAACATGATCCGGCGCAATGTGCCGGGTCTATACATCTTCCATGCTGCTGAGGAGGTGGGTGGTCTGGGTTCTGACTACATCGCCAAGCAAGTGCCTGATCTACTGGATGGTATCCAGTATGCCATTGCGTTCGATAGGCGTGGCACCACTAGTATCATCACACACCAAGGGTCTAGGTGCTGCTCTGATGGGTTTGCCCATGCCCTTGCTGATCAGCTTGGCGGATCGTATGGCTTGGATACTGGCGGTACGTTTACCGATACGGCTAACTACACTCACCTCATACCTGAGTGTACCAACATCAGCGTTGGCTATTACAACGCTCACCAAGCCACAGAGTACCTTGATGTATCCTTCGCAGCATGGCTGCTAGAGCGTCTGTGTGCGCTTGATATCAATGCCCTGCCAGTACTACGCAACACCTCTGATAACGACTATGCCTATGCCTATGACTACGGTGATTGGAGTAGATCAATCACCAAGGCAGCGCGTAGTGTCAAGGGCTTTGGCCCTACCCTTGAGGACCTTGTGTGGGATAACCCAGAGGTAGCAGCCATCATCTTGCAAGAGTGCGGCATCACGGCTGATGACTTTCAGGATGTGCTTAACAACTACAACCGCAAGCATTGAGGAGAGAACAAATGAGCGAGAAGATACTGACGTTCCTGGAACGTGTGGAGATGAACCTTCCTGTGCAGTCACAAGAAGTGTTTGACCAAGCCGTGGGTGGTGCTGCTGTCCTCTGTGGTGACGGGCATGGAGTACACCCCGAGTATATCCGTGGTGTGGCCGAGATGATTATGATGTTCATGGGTTGGTCCGGTGATGAAGTCGCCGGTATCATCAATGCCATCCACGAGAAGGCACACCAACTGTAACAGGCCGAAACACAGGGTCCAACCCCCTGTGTAGTGCAGTCATGCTGCACCTGACGAGGCCCGTCAGTAACAACAGAGGATGGACACATGCGACCACAGCTTATGAAGGCAACGCTTGCCGCGCTTATCAAGGCCAAGCGTACGGTATGTATTGAAGGCCCGCCGGGGGGTGGTAAGACCACCATTACCCACGAGGTAGCGCATGATCTAGGTCTGCAATACATCGAACGGCATATGCCAACCATGCTGGTTGAGGACTTCGGCATACCGTACTTGGGGGCCGATACCCTGACCTATAAAATCCCTGACTGGTTCCCTGCCAAGGGCAGCAAGTATGACACGCCTGAAGGTGGTGTGCTGTGCTTCGATGATCGCAACCAAGCAAGTGCTGATCTGCAAAAGGTTCTTGCTAACATCTGTCAGGCAAGGACGCTGCACGGTGTACCCATGGCAGATGGGTGGACTGTAGTTTCTACTGGCAACAGGCAGAGTGACCGCGCAGGGGCTAACAGGGTGCTGTCTCACCTTCGTAATCGTGAGACTGTGCTTGAGCTTGAGACACACCTTGATGACAGCTCATCATGGATGCTGAGCAATGGTGTAAGGCCAGAGGTCGTTAGCTTCCTGCGCTTTAGGCCGGGCTTGCTGCATGACTTCGACCCTCAGCGTGATTGCAACCCAACGCCTAGGTCATGGGTTGAGGGTGTCTCTGCTGTGCTTGGTGTAGTGCCATCAGATGCAGAGTTCGAGTGCTTCAAGGGTGCTGTAGGTGAGGGTGCAGCGGCTGAGTTCGTGGGGTTCCTGCGTATTTTCCGTAAGCTGCCTAACCCTGATGCTATCTTGCTTCATCCCGATACGGCTGACGTACCGACTGACCCGGCGACACTCTATGCCCTGTCTGGTGCGCTGGCTACACGCGCTGTTGATAGTAACTTTGCCAGAGTGTGTACCTATGCTGAGCGTATGCCGCCTGAGTTCTCGGTACTCACCATCAGTCAGGCAGCGAAGCGTAACCCTGCGCTTGCTAGTACGGCAGCGTTTACGCAATGGTCAGTCAAGCACCAAGATGTGTTGTTCTGATGAGACGGACATACACAAGCAAGCTAACGCCTGAGACAGCACGTGAGATACGGCGTGTCTATGCTGAGGGCAACGTGTCACAGGGCAAATTGGCGAGGCGCTACGGCGTCTCCCAATCCCTAATCAACAGCCTAGTGCTGAACAAAACATATATAGAGGAGAGCAACGATGAACCTAAGTGATCGCGCTTTGCTGGTGCAGCTATCCATCTCACAATGGACAGCGCGCAAGTATGACAAGCGAGTAACGCAACAGGCACTTACCATGAACTATGCCAGCAGCGATGCGGGTAGGTTCAATAAGTCCCTGCTGCCTGCAAATGACTACCTCGATATGGTTCACGCCAAGAGCGCGGCCATTCGTCAGGACTTCTACACCAACACGCTGCCTTGGGGCATGGAAGGTACGCAGCTTCTACCTTCTGCTAACTACCTCAACTTCATGACCAAGTTCCGTACTGCTAAGGCAGAATGGGAGAGCGTGGTATCTAACTTCGTGCATCACTACGCACCGCTCAAGCTGCAAGCTAAGCGCGCTCTTGGTAATATGTATATGGATAGTGACTACCCTGATGAGCGCGATATCAGGAATAAGTTTAAGATTGACATGGCTGTGTTCCCTGTCCCGTCAACGGACTTCCGCACCGAACTGTCAAGCGATGAACTGACACGCTTACAAGATGATGTTTCATCCCGTCTCAAGCAGGCCCAAGCCGTAGCAACTCGTGACGTTTGGGAACGACTGTTCGAGCGTGTTGAACATATAGCTAAGCAACTTGGTAATCCCAAAGGGCGCATCTACGATAGCCTTATTGAACACGCCAAGGAATTGTGCGAGCTTTTGCCTAGGCTGAACCTCAACGATGATCCGAACCTTGAAGCAATGCGACAAGAAGTAGAAGCAAAGCTGGCATCACATCACCCTGACGCACTCAGGGCTAACCAGACATTGCGACAGGACACCGCTGAGCAAGCTCAGGATATCATGGATAAGATGCGCGCTTTCATGAGTGGTGTGTGATGGCTACCGTGGTGATTGTACCGAAGGCGTTTCCGGGTATGGATAAGTTCACAGCTATCCGTACTCAACTTAGGTTCCTTGGTGTACCACCACACCAAGTACCAGTTTCATATACCGAGCTTCTTCAGATGATGGAGAGGGCAATTGCGACGTACGCATCTTCTTATCGGGCTATCATGAACAACATCGAGTGCTATGTGGTGGATGACGTTTTCTCACGCAATTACTTCATCAGAAAAATGAGGTAAGGGCAATGGTCATCCTAAGAATACCACTCGATGATCCCGGTAAGGATAAGTACACCGCGCTGATGGTGCATCTACGCATACTAGGTGCACCGAAACATTACTGTACTCTACCTCATGAGCATCTTGTAATTACGTTGCGTGAGATGGTTAGGCGTAATGCTAGACCACAAGCCTTTTGGAACTGGCTAACAACTGAACGCCTATACCTTGTGTACGACTCTGACAACCAAACCTTTCACATAGGAAAGAAAGAGCAAACCAATGACTGAATGGACAGAACTGAAGCAGCGAGTTCTCCTTGATGCGCTCAAGCGCATCGACAACCTTGGTGTGCAGTACAAAATCATCGCCCCTGATGGCGCTGAGTATGGCACCCTTGTGGTTGCACAACCAGAGGTGAAGAAAAAGAAAAGCGCCTCGAAGTATCCGCATGGTGAAATGAAAACCTACGTTTCTTCCATGATCGGTGAGATGCAACCGGGTGATGAAATGTTCGTACCTGTCGGCAAGTACGATCTCAAATCAGTACAGTCGGCCTTGGCTACCTACGCTTTCGTTAATTGGGGTGCTGGTAACTACGTTACTGCACAAGAGCGGGTGCGTGGTGGTGTAACCATCTTGAGGGTTGTGTAATGGACCATATGAAACGCTTGGCTAAGGCCAAGACCAGCTTGATACTGGCGCATCCATTCGTGGGTAGTGTTGCGCTTAGTATGCCTATGCGTCTGGATGATACCATCCCGACTGCTTGCACCAACGGCAAGGAGATTAGGTTCAACCCTAGTTTCCTTGATGACCTGACTGATGAACAGGTCACATTCTTGGTAGCACATGAGTGCTTCCATCCTATGCTTGAGCACAACCACAGGCGGCAGGGTCGTAACCACAAGAAGTGGAACATGGCCGCTGACTATGTGATCAACCAGCTTCTCATTGATGAGAAGATCGGTAAGTTCATTGACGGTGGTTGCTACAACCCAAGCATCTACCAAGCTGGCGGTGGTACCAGCGATGGTATCTATAACATCCTGCCAGACAGCGACGATGGTGACGGTGATGGACCCGGTGGCACGGGTTCAGACCTTGAAGATGCACCCGGTTCTCCGGCTGAGCAGGCGCAGGATGCGGCTGAGTGGAAGGTCAAGGTAGCTCAGGCTGCACAGGCAGCTAAGATGATGGGCAAACTGTCTGCCAATATGCAGCGGCTTGTGGATGAGACACTCGCGGCTAAGGTTGATTGGCGTGATGTGCTGCGTAAGTTCGTTGAGAAGTGCAAGACCGATATGCGGAGCTTCTCACGGCCCAACAGGCGCTTCCTGTCACAAGGGCTGTACCTACCCAGCGTGACGGGCGAAGCCCTTGGTGAGATCGTTGTAGCGGTTGACTGCTCAGGGTCTATCAGCCCGCGAGTGATCAACGAGTTCGCTGCTGAGGTGCGTATGATCAAGGAGGACGGCAACCCGTCAGCCTTGCATGTCATCTACTTCGATGCCGAGGTGAGCCACTACGAACACTTCGGTCGTGACGATACGCTGCACATCGAGCCGCATGGTGGCGGCGGTACAGCCTTCAGCCCTGTGTTTAGGTACATGGCTGAGCGCAACATCGAGCCTGTTGCTACTGTGTTTCTGACAGACCTGTGTTGCAACGACTTCGGCCCGGCACCGGATCATCCTGTGCTGTGGGTGAGTAACGAGTTGGACGAAGCCCCATGGGGCGAGGTGGTGAAGATATGAGCGAGACAATGCTTGTATCACTCGGCCTTGTGCTGGCCCTGTGGTGCCTCTGGTTGGAGCGCAAGGTTCGCGCTCTGACCACCGAGAAGGACGTGCTGTGCAGTACACTCGTTGGCGTAGCCAGAGGTACGCATCGCGTTGAGATTGATGGCAGCAAAGTCACCGTGAAAACGAGGGGGTTGTGATGACTGTACCAATGATAGCATCATACGCTGATGCTGAAGCTGTGTTTGCTAAGGCGCGTAATCCTGAGAAGGGTAAGCCGCTTAAGAATACATACCGTCTGACTAAAGATGGTGATGAGTTCGTTCTAACCACAAGCAGTAAACATGTCGCCAAGATATATCGGAACAACACCATCGAGGTGTTCGTACCTAAGTACACGCCATCGTGGTTGCTGATGACCGTGCTACCACAGTTAGTACCCATTAGGGCTGGCTGGATTAGTAGGAAAATGGCGTTCATGCACACAGGTAAGTCTATTCTGATACCTCACTACAAGGGTATCACTTTCGACATGCTAACTGGTGAGTGCATAAGCCAGCCACCTACTAAACTTAATGTCAACAAGGACAAACGCAAGGAATACCTACGTGATCTGCGTGTGTTCAAGCGGCAGTTCGAGACACGACTGAAGCTCGGTGTGTTCAACGCTATTGCTGCACAGATAATGGCGGAAAAGCCTGAGCTATGGGACCTACGAGTGCGCTGGGATGGTGATAAAACCAAGCAGAGTGTAGTGCAGGAGCTACACAGCAAGACTATCAGCCATGAGTTCGCTAAGGTGCTCGTTGGGCACACGCTAAGTAATCACTATTATCGACCAGACCCGTCTCACGATGCGTTCCGGCGCACATTGACTACTGCCTTGAACCACGCGCGTGGTCTTATCCGTGTAGTATATGGTATCTATGAGGAGCCAAACGATGCCGAGGTTTAGAGCACTCAAGCAAGTGGATGTTGAAGTGCATCCACTTGTCAGTTTCATTATGACAAAGATGGAGGAGCAACGCATACCGTACGCTGAGATGTGTATCGAGGCTAAGGTGAGTGAGCGCACCCTGCGACGGTGGCGTATGGGCCAAACCACACCAGCCATTGATGATATCGAGCGCGCACTCAACGTGCTTGGGTATAGCCTTGATGTAATTCGTGTTCACAAAGGAGATGAGGAGTGAGCGACATTGTGGAACGGCTGCAAAATATGTTCTTTCGGTTTGGGGGGGAAAGCCCAGAGGATGCCGCCAACAGGCGGATACAAACCGCAAAGGACGCCGCCGACGAAATCGAAAAGCTGAAACGTGACAACGAAATTATGGTGGGGATGATAAATGACATAGCAACCATAGTCATCAAAGCCCGAGCGGCGCTGGGAGAAAAGGAATGAAGTTTACCATGAAAGTGGCGGCAGCGTTTATGGCCCCGCTCATAGGGTTCTGCTGGGTATACGCGCTGGCCAGAATGGCAATGCATCTATGGGAATTGACACATACAATTGCATTTTTCGCCGCCGTAGTAGTGACGATAATGCAAATACTATTTGTGTTTGCTGCGGATGCAGCCGGGCTTATCAACGAAGAACCGGGAGAAAAAAAATGATCGACATCGCAGATAAAATCTACGCCGCCACCGGACTGACGCTCAACGCAGAGGCGGCGGCTGCGATTGGGCAGATGATCCAGCAAGCCAAGCGCAATGCGCTGGAAGAAGCGGCGCGGTGGCATGATGAACAGGCAAAAAGATGGCAGAACACCTACGTTAAAGAAACGCTTTCAGATCTTGAGATGCAAGCGGCGCGTATAACGTGCTTGGAACGCTATAGCTTTCACATTGAATCCGCCGCCGAAATCCGCGCGCTGGGAGAAAAGCAATGAAAGTCGAAGCTATGATGGCTCTTGGTATGATCTTTCTAGCAGCGTTCCTTGGGAGCGCAGGGTGGAGGTTCGTTGAATGGCTTACAAGGTAGATGCAGATAACGAGTTTGCCAAAGCCCTTGGCGTGGTGCTGCGTACCTTACGTAAGGTGCGTGGTCACAAAGTAATCGTGGTGCACAAAGTTACAGGCTTCTCTGAGACTAGCATCACATCATGGGAGATCGGCAGGTACATGCCGTCTATACAGAACCTACGGGCATTGGCAGAGTTCTACAGGGTGCCAATGTCCACCATCATAACCAACACCGAGAGAACCATCTATCTAATGGAGAAGGGGAACAAAAGTGACCGAGATGAATGAAGGACGTAAGGATGATGCGGGCAAGCTGCCCTATCATCTGCTGCCATCCGACGCTGTTGAGGAGATACTCAAGGTATTGGAGTATGGTGCGACCAAGTACGCACCACGTAACTGGGAGAAGGGCATGGCATGGAGCCGTCCGTTCTCTGCCTTGATGCGCCATATGTGGGCATGGTGGAGAGGTGAGAACCACGACCCTGAAACGGGGCTGAGCCATCTGGCTCACGCTGGCTGCTGCATCTTGTTTCTGCTGTCATACACAATCAGAGGGAGTGGCAACGATGATCGTCCGTAAAATCAAGAAGGCTGAAACCTTTCAAGGTGTGTCGCTGTACACACTACTCGGCCAGATAGCTGCGAAGAATCAATTCATTGAACAGTCTCACCCACACTTTGAGGAGTTCTGGAATTGCCATCGTGAGCTTGCTGAATTGGAGCGCACGTTTGACCAAGCAAACAAATTATGGATGAGTCACCAACATGAAACTCGACGCACAAATCAAACGCGCTCTGGATGAAAGCCCTGTGCCATACCAGATCGTGAAGTCCAAGGATCACTACTTCGCTGAGTTTGCTAACGGTAAGCGGGTTGTCATTGCTGGCAACCACGGCAAGCAGAAGTGGGACGAAGTAGTATCCACAGTACGCAACATCAAGCAGGTAGGAAGAAGTCATGGCAACCAACACAGTCATAACGAATAGCACGGGCGGGTACGCAAACGTAATTATAGATAAGGCGCATAGTGAGGCGCTTCTATTAAATGCTATGCTGACAAGGACAAAAAACGAAATGGAGGACTATGTTAATAGTCGGACAGACCCGGTGCTGTTAGATTTTCTACAGCACCTCATACAAAACCATCCGGTGTTCAAGGCAGAGTTCGCAGCGTTCATGGCACGGAAGAAGATGGGGATTGACTCTGTGTAGTTAGACCTGTTATATGTTACCTATGAGCCCAAAGAATACACCTGAAAACTTCTGGCGCCGCGTTAATCGTGGCGCTAGTAACTTATGTTGGGAATGGCAGGGAGCCAGGACCAGCTCTGGTTATGGTAATCTAACATGGCACGGGGAGCATGTGCAGGCCCATAGGGTAGCCTATTACCTGCATTATGGTGGGGTATCTCTCCTCACCGGCTTTAGGCTGGGGGGGAAAGCTAGGCAATATAGACGCTTTGTTCTCCATACCTGTGACAATAGAATTTGCTGTAACCCAAAGCACCTTTTCTTAGGTTCTATGAGGGCAAATCTTTTAGATGCCTACCGGAAGGGGCGTAAGGTACAGCCTAAATCAGAGCATACAAACGCAAAGCTAACCTCAAAACAAATCCGCGATATTAGGGCGACGTACGACTCTGGCGGCATCCGCCAAGTAGACCTAGCATTACAGTATGGGGTAAGCCAGAGAGTAATTAGCCTAATAGTACGTCGGGAATCATACAAGGATGTTAAGTGATGGACATAGTTACTATAGACATGGAAACCTACTATGACAAGGACTACACCTTGTCGAAGATGACAACCGAAGCTTACATCCGTGACCCTCGGTTCGAGGTGATCGGTGTGGGTGTGAAGGTCAATGATCATCCTACGGATTGGTACTCGGGTAATGATCCGGGTAAGTTCCTGCGGTCGTTGGACTACCGTGACAAGGCTATCCTTGCACACCACACCATGTTCGATGGGGCTATCCTGTCGTGGCACTTCGGGATCAAGCCAAAGCTCTGGCTTGATACCCTATCCATGGCTCGACCTCTGCATAACATCGCAGTAGGTGGTTCACTCAAGAACCTCACCGCTTACTACGGCTTGGGTGAGAAGGGTGATGAAGTGCTTAATGCCATTGGCAAGCGGCGACTAGACTTCACAACCTCGGAGCTTCAGCGTTACGCAGCGTACTGCCGCAATGACGTTGAGCTTACCTACAAGCTGTTCAAGCGGATGGCACGAGGGTTCCCGCCTAGTGAGATTGCCATCATCGACCAGACCCTGCGTATGTACACCGAGCCTATGCTGGTGCTGGATCGTGCTGTGCTGAACACTCACCTGACCAATGAGGTCAATCGCAAGGAGGCTTTACTCAACTCGCTGGATACCGCTGATGGGTTCTTTGATATGGGTGTCACACGCGATACACTCATGTCCAATGACAAGCTGGCCAAGTACCTAGAGCTTGTCGGTATCGACCCACCAACCAAGACCAGCCCAACTACGGGTAAGAAAACATGGGCCTTCAGCAAGAGCGACAAGGGCTTCACCAAGCTGCTCGAACATGAGGAGCCATTCGTATCCACCGTGGTAGCTGCTAGGCTTGGGGTGAAGTCCACCATCGAGGAGAGCCGCACCCGGTCCCTGCTTGGTGTGTCTGAGCGTGGGCCGCTGCCCATCATGCTTAACTACTACGGCGCGCACACCGGACGCTTCAGCGGTGGTGACAAGATGAACCTACAGAACCTACCGCGAGGGGGTGCGCTGCGGAAATCCATCTGTGCGCCTCCGGGTAAGTTGTTGGTAGCATGTGACTCATCGCAGATCGAAGCGCGTGTGCTGGCTTGGGTGGCAGGGCAGCATGATATTGTCCAAGCCTTTGCTGAAGGGCGGGATATCTACTCTGAGTTTGCCAGCGTGGTGTATGGGCGCAAGATCACCAAGGCTGATAAGCTGGAGCGGTTCGTTGGTAAGACCTGTATCCTTGGCCTTGGTTACGGCATGGGTTCCATCAAGTTCCGTGACATGCTTGCCCTTGGTATGGGTGGTATCAAGGTTGATCTTGAGGAGCATGAGGCGCAGCGTATCGTAGCCCTGTACCGTGACAGGAACCAGCGCATTGCAGCATTGTGGAACCGCTGTAACGCTGTGCTTGCTGGCATCATAAACGGGGATGATATGAACATCTCACATGCCCTGCCTAGCCTTGTCACTTCGGCGGAAGGGATCAAGCTGCCCAACGGGTTCTTCATTCGCTACCCCATGCTGACCCAATATGAGAGTGGCTACGCCTATGCAGGGGACGCTCGGGTGTACCGTGAAGCGGTGAAGAACAAGGTCATTGGTAAGGGACCGCCGACTGAGAAGTTCATCCGTATCTACGGCGGGAAGGTTGTTGAGAATATCGTACAGGCTCTGGCCCGCATCGTCGTGGCTGAGCAGATGGCAATGATCGGACGCCGCTACAAAGTTGTCCTACAGGTTCACGATGAAGTGGTGATCCTGTGTGATGAAGCTGAGGTTGAGGAAGCCAAGGCGTACATGATCCAGGTCATGTCAACACCACCGTCATGGGCATTGGACCTACCCGTGGCATGTGAAGCAGATCATGGTCCCAATTACGGAGAGTGCAAATGAGTAAGTCGTGGCAGAAGTATTTCATGGACATGGCCGAGATGGTGGCAACACGGTCGAAGGACCCGAACACCAGGGTGGGCTGCATCGTCACATCGAGCGATAAGGTGGTGGTTGCCAGCGGGTACAACGGTATCCCCATTGGGGTGCGTGATCTGCCTGAGCGCATGGAGCGCCCGGCTAAGTACCTGTGGACCGCCCATGCTGAGGAGAACGCTGTAGCACAGGCTGCGAAGGTCGGTGCTTCGCTTCGTGGTGGGTATGCCTATGTCACCCATCAACCCTGTGCGCGCTGCGCCAGGACGCTCATACAGGCAGGGATACAGGTGGTGTACACCGGGGCTGGGCAGACTAACATGCCAGCCGAGGAGTTCGAGGTTGCTAAACAGATGTTTCTCGAAGCTGGGGTGTATGTTATACCCATGGTGTCAGAACCCGAGGAAACCTAATGCAGCTCAGCCATTCGTTCTCATCCATCAAGATGTTTGAGAACTGCCCCCTTCGTTACTACCACCAACGTATTGCTAAGACCGTAGTGGACAAAGGGGGCGAGGCTAGCCTGCACGGTGAGCGTATCCATAAGTTCTTGGAAGAACGGCTGAAGGGGGTGATCGAGGAGCTACCCCCCGAAGCTGCCAGCCTTGAGCCTGTGGTTGACACCATCGTGAAGATGATTGGGGATGGCGCACTCTACGTTGAGCAGGAGCTGACACTCAACCCCGGCCTTGAGCCGACCGGATGGTGGGATGCCGATGCTTGGATCAGGTCCAAGCTGGATGTGAACATCATCAAGGGACCGAGTGCCATCGTGATGGATTGGAAAACCGGGAAGCGCAGGCCAGACTTTACACAGTTGGAGTTGTTCGCGCTTCAGGTGTTCGCCCACTACCCGGATGTAAACATCGTCACAAGTACCTTTGTCTGGACGCAGGAGATGGCTACTGATAAAGAAGTTTACCGCAGGAGCGACGCCCACAAGATGTGGGAGAAGCTGCTTGATCGTATCCGCCGCATCGAAGTCTGCGTGGAGAATGATAATTGGCCAGCCAAACCAAGCGGTCTGTGCCGGTTCTGTCCGTGTAAAGATTTCTGCAATTACGCGAAGTAGAACTTGACAACCCTGTAAAGTTAGGGGTATATCATGGCCACACCAGAGAGTAAGGTTAAGGCTAAAGTTGATAAGATGTTGAGCCAACTAGGTGTTTGGTTCTTCAGCCCCCAAGCGGGGCCGTTCGGCAGGGCAGGCATCCCTGATCGGATCGTATGTGTAAATGGGCATTTTGTGGGGATCGAGGTAAAGGCAGATGCTAAGAACAAACCAACCAAGCTACAGGTTGACTGTATGGCAAAGATCGAGCGGGCAGGCGGCAAGTGCTTTGTCGTCTATGACGATGCCACACTGGCTCAAGCAAGGGACTACATCCAAGGGCTTGACTGATGTTGGTGCTTGAGAAGGCCAAGGCGCTCATCCTCAAGCTAAACCATCCTGGCCGGGTACTGGAAGCCATACCCACAGCGCAGATGGTCAACGTCAAGGGCAGCGAAGTGGTCGCCGTACCTCACAAGGTACATGAGGTGGCTATCCTGCGGAAGCTGGGGATCGAGGCACCGTCACCTATCAACCACTACTATGAGTGGCCGGGTCGGTTCAAACCTTACGACCACCAGCGGGAGACTGCTGCCTTCCTGACCTACCACAAGAAGGCATTGGTGCTGAACGAGATCGGTACTGGCAAGACCCAGAGTGCGCTGTGGGCGGCTGACTACCTGATGCGTACAGGCAGTATCGGTAAAGTGCTGATCATCTCTCCCCTGTCCACACTCGACCGGGTGTGGGGTGACGCTATCTTCATGGGGTTCCCTGACCGCAAGGGTGTGGTGCTGCATGGCACGGCTGAGCGGCGTAAGAAGCTGCTCAAGACTGACGCTGACTTCTTCATAATAAACCATGACGGATTCCCCATCATCGCTGAAGATGCCATGGGTATGTTCGATCTGGTTATCGTGGATGAGGCAGCGGTGCTACGCACTCCCGGCACGACCCGGTTCAAGATATTCAGGAAGTGGATGGATAAGAACCCGGACACGCACCTGTGGCTTATGACCGGGACACCGACACCCAATGAACCGACTGACGCTTGGGCCTTGGCTAAGCTGGTTGACAGCCCCTTCTGCACCCAGACCTACACGGCGTTCCGTGATCAGGTGATGTATAAGCAGGGTCAGTATCGTTGGTTGCCGCGACCCGGCAGCGTTGAGACTGTGCACCACATCCTGCATCCAGCGGTGCGGTTCACTCGGGATGAGTGCTTCGATCTTCCTGACACTATCGTACAGACAAGACAGGTAGAGCTGACACCAGATCAGAAGAAGCACTACACCACCATGATGCGCCACCTCATGACGGAAGTGGCAGAGGAAGGCAGCACGATCACGGCGGTGAACGAAGCGGTCAAAGTACAGAAGCTGGTTCAGATCGCCTGCGGTGTGGCCTATGATGAGAACGGCAACAACGTAGAGCTTG
>Ga0208788_1000768_pt1 | contig 15715 bp, 12 predicted proteins | sample Wag4_2014_7_11_3_FD_187363 | JGI IMG/M metagenome (GOLD analysis project Ga0208788, IMG submission 187363) | Fresh water mixed with fracking chemicals microbial communities from Ohio, USA - Utica-2 Time Series FC 2014_7_11 (SPAdes) (version 2) ...
AGGGGGAAGTTCTGCTTGAGCTGTTTGAATAGGAGTTCTATTTGCCATCGTTTCTTGTAAATCAAAGCAATATGGCCCGCGTTCATTCCGAGCAGGTTGGTAATAAACTCAAAACATCGCTTGTTTTTATTGTTGAAGGCGGTTTGGATTGAGGGGGCCGCGGCAGGGATTGAACCGGGTTGCCCGCAAGGCTGCCGAAGCCTGGCCCGCTAGGTGCGGAGGCGACTTTAGGAGCCCCCGCAAACCAGCTGGGCCAGCCTTTCGGCAACCGCGGACAACCGGTGAAAGCCCGCAGCCGCCCTAAAAATTCCTGTGCTTTGGAACTATGCCTTTTTGCTTGGAACGCTGGGCAAGGCAAGGGCCGGAAGGCGGAGCTGCTCCAGTTCGCGCAGCAAAACAGGCAACAACTTTGTGCTGCGCATGCCCGCGGCAGACCAGTCGTGCAGGGCGATGATGGCTCCAGGTTTTAAGGCCGAAAGGGCGGTGCGCTCTAAGCTGCGCTGAGGCAAGCTGCTGCGGTAATCGCCGGGCAATGAGGTCCAGAAAACGACTTGCTGCTGCCGAGCAATTTCGCGGTACTGCCCAGGCCATAACCTGCCGTAAGGCGGGCGAAACAGCCCACTGCCAATGCTGGACGGTGGCAGCGCGTTCTGCACCGTTCTTGCTTTGGAGGTTCGCCACCCATTCAGGTGCTGATGCCCATGGTAACCCAACTGATGCCCCAGCTCAAGCAGCGTTTTTGCAACTTCGGGATGCTGCTGCAAGCGTTCGCCCAGGCAAAAAAAGCTGAGCCCCGCCTGCCGTTCGGCCGCAATTCGAGCCAGCCGAAGGCTGTGTTCGGGGTCGGGACCGTCGTCAAAGCTCAGGTACACCGCCGCCTCGGGTCCTTGAAACCAGGCTCCCGGAAACAGAAGTTCGCCTAAACGCGGAAGGCTCATTACCGGTTGCGTTCGGTGGTGTATTCTACCAAATCGGCCAGGGCCTGCCGGGCCTCGCTGGCCGGCAGATTCTGCAAACAATCCAATGCCTGCTGCCGGTACTCCCCCATTTTTTGCCGGGCATATTCTACTCCGCCGCTGCTCCGTACAAAGTCCAGCACCTGCGCCACCTTGCGGGGATTGTCGTGCTGGTATTTTATGAGCCGAATGATGCGGCGTTTTTCAAGGAAGGGTGCGGCCGACAAGGCATAAATCAGGGGCAAGGTCATTTTCTGCTCTTTGATGTCGATGCCAGTGGGTTTGCCGATGCTGCCCGCTTCCTCCACGTCGAACAAATCGTCTTTTATTTGAAAGGCCATGCCGACCAACAGGCCGAATTTGCGTAAAATTTCAACCGTTTCGGGGCTTGCGCCTACGCTGGCCGCGCCGGCGGCGCAGCAGGCGGCCAGCAACGAGGCGGTTTTGCCTTCAATGATTTCGTAGTACACCTCTTCGCGGATATCAAGCCGGCGGGCTTTTTCGATTTGCAGCAGTTCGCCTTCGCTCATGTGCCGCACGGCCCGGCTGATGATGCCCAGGGTTTCAAAATCTCCGTTTTCGGTGGCCAGCAGCAGGGAGCGCGACAGCAGGTAATCGCCCACCAACACGGCAATTTTGTTTTTCCAAAGGGCGTTCAGGGAGAAGAATCCCCGGCGTTCGTTGGAATCGTCCACCACGTCGTCGTGCACCAGGGTGGCGGTGTGCATCAGTTCAACGATGCTGGCGGCGCGGTAGGTGGTTTCGCCGATGTGTCCGCAGGCCTTGGCCGACAAGAAGACAAACAGGGGGCGCATTTGCTTGCCTTTGCGCTTCACAATGTAGTGGGTAATGGCGTCGAGCAGGGCCACATTGCTTTTCATGGACAGGCGGAACCGCTGCTCAAATTCCTGCATTTCGGGCCGCACCACATTTTGTATTTGGTCAATCCTTGACATTGCAATCAAAGGTACTGATTATTGATTATGGGCGGTTGTGGTTTAGGGCCGTGGGGGCAAATCGCCCAGGTAGCGTTGTTTCATTTTTTGAATGCGGTCGGCCAGGGTTTCGGTGCTGAATTTTTCGCGGATGCGTTCCACCAAAATCGGGAAGGCAAAGGGCGAGGGGCGGCGGGTAGAGCAGATTTGCCAGCGTTGTTCTGAGAGGCGGCTTAGGGCTGCGTGCAAACGCTGATGCTCCAACTGAAAGTCGAGCACCTCTTGCCGGGCCTGCCGAAGCAAAATGTGGTTGGGTTCGGTTTCGCGAAAGACCTCGAAAAACAGCCGGGAACTGGCCTGCAGGTGCCTGTCTTTTTTTGCCTTTCCGGGGTATCCCTGAAACACCAAGCCAGCAATGCGCGCAATGTCGCGGAACCGGCGGCTGGCCAACTCGGTGGTGTTGAGCCCCGCTTCGATGTCGGCCAACAAGCCCCGGGGCGTAAGGAGCTGCTGCTCTTGAATCCAAGCGGCCGAAATATAGGTGTCGCTCAGCATCTCAAAGCCGTAATCGTTCATAGAAATGGAGAAGGAAACGGGGAAGAAGCGGGAAATGCGGTGGGCCAAGACCTGGGCCATGCCTTCGTGCACGAAGCGGCCCTCGAACGGGAAGAAAAACAGGTGGTGGCCCTCGCGCGACCGAAACTCCTCCACCAAAAAACAGCCCTCGCCCGGCAGGGCGCTCAATCCTTGCTGAATTTCCAACAAGGGCTGCAAAGCTAGGCGTTCGGCCGATTGTTCTGCGGGCTGTTCCGCCGAAATTTGACGGCGCAGGCGGCTGCCCAATTCCGAGGACAAAGGCATGCGGCCGCCCTGCCAAGAAGGCACCTGCCCTTTGTTTCCAGAACCGCTGCGCACCTGAACCGTCATGTCGCGGATGCGAATAAGCTCCAGCAAGCGACCGGCCAAATAAAAGGTGTCGCCCGGATTGAGTCGGGCGGCAAACCATTCTTCAACGTGGCCGAGCAGCCCGCCGCCTTGAAAGGCCACCGGCAGCAAGGCCTCGCTGCTAATGGTTCCGATGTTCATGCGGTGGCGCTGGGCAATGCCCCGGCGGAGTATGCGTATGCGGCCCTCGCAGCATTCGGCTTTTTGGAACTCTTCGTACTGCTGCAGGCTGCTGCCTCCGGTCAGAATAAACTGCAGGCATTCTTGGTACGATTCTTCATCGATGTGCTCAAAACACGCGGTAGTTCTGATTTCGTTCCAGGTGGCCGCAGGTTCAAATCCCTCGGAAATGGCGAGGGTGCACAGGTATTGAATCAGCACATCGAAGCAAAGTCGGTAGGGTTCAAGGTTTTCCATGGCACCTTGCTGCATGGCCTCGCGCAGGGCTGCACCCTCCAAAATTTCCAAGGCATGGGTGGGCACAAAGTAAATTGCAGAGGCCTTACCGGGCTGGTGTCCAGAACGCCCGGCACGTTGAATAAAGCGCGCAATGCCTTTGGGTCCGCCCACTTGAATCACCACATCGACGGGGCTAAAATCCACACCCAGGTCAAGGCTGCTGGTGCAGACCACCACTTTTAATTTTCCTTCGTGCAGGGCGTCTTCCACCCAAAACCGGATTTCTTTTGAAATAGACCCGTGGTGCATGGCCATTTGTCCGGCCAAGTCGGGCTGCCTGAGCAGCAGTTCGCGGTACCAGATTTCGGCCTGTGCACGGGTATTGGTAAAGAGCAGGCAGCTGTTGGCCCCCATAATCACCGGCAAAACCTGATCCAACAAATGAATGCCTAAGTGTCCGGCCCAGGGAAAGCTGTCGAGCTGTTCGGGCAAAATGGTTTTAACCTGCCAGGTTTTGTTGAGTTGGGCTTGGATTTGCAGGGCCGAGGGAAAAAGGTCGGGGCCCAGCAAGAAATAGGTGGCAGCGGCGGGGTCGTTTAGGGTGGCCGAAATTCCCCAGACCTGAAGCTTGGGGTCAAGGGCGCGCAGGCGGCTGTGGGCCAGTTCCCAAAGCACGGCGCGTTTGCTGCCCAGCAGAGCATGCCATTCGTCCACCACAATGGTTTGCAGGGCGGCGAAGAAATGTGGATATCCGGGAGTGGCCAGCAGCAGGTGCAGGCTCTCGGGGGTGGTGATTAAAATGTCGGGAGGATTTTTTAGGAATTTGCGCCGTTCGGCGGGTGGAGTATCGCCGGTGCGTATGCCAACCTGGAAATGGGGAGCCAATTCGGGAAGCAGGGCCAAGACCGCCGATTCCATTTCTCGGGCAAGGGCTCGAACCGGACTAATCCAAATGATTTTAAGTCCTTTTTGTTGGCTTTGCCTGCCGCGGAACAGGGCGGGAATAAAAAGGGCGTAGGTTTTGCCGGTGCCGGTGGGTGCGCAGAGCAATCCGTTTTGCCCCGATTCCACAGCCTGCCAGGTTTCTTCTTGAAAGGCTTGGGGAGTCCAGCCTCGGGTTGACATCCATGCCCGTCCGAATTCAAGGGCAGTGGTGGATTGGGTTTTTGGCATTGTGGGGTAAAATTATTGAATAAAGGTCAGATTGTGGCCGTAGGTATTGAGGCAGCCCATGGGCTGCCTTTGCCCAAAAACCGCACTACCGATTCGGGCCCCCTGGGGGGAAAACGGCCCCCCAATACAAAGGTACGAAGGCCGCATCCGATTATCCGTTCGGTAAACATTTAAACCTCACAGCCGCTTGTAGAAATCTTCACTTAGCAGTGCCAACTTTGGGTCCAACAACTAGGGAGTATTACAGTTCGTGCAGGTTACCTTCAATTTGGTCAGTCCTTAATTCCTTTTTTTGGGCGGCAGCCGGGCTTTCCGGGCTTGTCCGCGGTCCGAAAACGGGCCAGCCCATGCCCGGCAGTAGCTCCTCACGTCGCTCTGCCGCGCCAGGGCCGGCATCCGTTTCGTCCCTTGCGGGCAAGCCTCGTCAATCCCTGCCGCGGGCGGCCAGCAAGCCTAAGGGTTAATGATATGGTTGAAATCCATGTTCAAAGAAAAGCCCCCGCCCTTTAACACCCCAACCCAACTCCCAGCTCAGGAAAGTTTCTTACCTTTGAAATCCAAAAGCGAGCTATGCCTTTGGATTCCTCTTTACACTCGGTTTTAATTATTGGAAGCGGCCCGATTGTGATCGGTCAGGCTTGCGAATTCGACTATTCTGGAAGCCAAGCCGCACGCGCCCTGCGCGAAGAAGGCATACGCGTGGTGCTGATCAACAGCAACCCCGCAACCATTATGACCGACCCGGTCATGGCCGACCGCATTTACCTGAAACCTCTTACTCCTGAATCCATCGAAGCCATTCTTCAAGAAGAAAACATCGATGCTGTTCTGCCTACCATGGGCGGTCAAACCGCCCTAAATCTATGCAAGGAGTGCTTTGATGCCGGCATCTGGGAAAAGCATGGGGTTCGCCTAATTGGCGTCGATGTAGAGGCCATTGACCGCACCGAAGACCGGGAGCAGTTTCGGCAATTGATGCACCAAATCGGCGTTCCTGTAGCCCCATCGGCCACCGCAAATTCGCTGCTCGAAGGCAAAGACATCGCCCAACGCATCGGCTTCCCCTTGGTTATTCGCCCCTCTTTTACCTTGGGGGGAACCGGTGGAGCTTTTGTGAAAGACCGCTCCGAATTTGAAGCCTTGCTAGACCGGGGATTGCACGCCAGCCCCATCCACGAGGTCCTCATTGAAAAATCCATCTCAGGCTGGGGCGAATTTGAACTTGAATTGCTGCGCGACGCCAACGACAATGTGATTATTATTTGCAGCATCGAAAACGTGGACCCCATGGGTGTGCATACGGGCGATTCCATTACCGTGGCGCCGGCCATGACCTTGCCCGATACGGTGTACCAAAAAATGCGCAACATGGCCATCTTGATGATGCGCTCCATCGGTAATTTTTCGGGAGGCTGCAACGTGCAGTTCGCCGCACACCCCGAAACGAGCGATATCATGGCCATCGAAATCAATCCTCGGGTAAGCCGCTCCTCCGCCCTAGCCAGCAAAGCCACCGGATACCCCATTGCACGAATTGCCGCTAAATTGGCCATCGGATACACCTTAGATGAATTAAAAAACCCAATTACGGGCACCACCGCCCTGTTTGAACCCACCCTCGATTATGTGATTGTTAAAATTCCCCGATGGAACTTTGACAAGTTCAAAGGAGCCGATACCCGCCTGGGATTGCAAATGAAATCCGTGGGCGAGGTCATGGGCATTGGACGTTCTTTCCAAGAGGCAATTCAAAAGGCCGCTCAAAGCTTGGAAATTTCCCGAAACGGACTTGGGGCCGACGGCAAAGGAAAAACCAACCGCGATGAAATTCTACACAGCCTTGAAAACCCAAGTTGGAACCGCATCTTTCATGTCTATGACGCTTTTTTGCTCGGAATGCCCCTCTCAACCGTTCACCGAGCTACCCAAATAAACACCTGGTTCTTAAGCCAAATTCAAGAACTTGCCCTCATGGAAAAATCCATGCAGCATACCCAACTTGAATCCTACGATGCCCAAACCCTACGCATCTTAAAACAAAAAGGATTCGCCGACCGGCAAATCGCACATGTAACCGGCCGACTAGAAAGCGAGGTCAGTGCCTACCGAAAATCCTTGGGCGTAAAACGGGTGTGGAAAAAGGTGGATACCTGCGCCGCCGAATTCGAGGCTTTTACTCCCTACCTGTATTCTACCTTCGACGAGGAAAACGAGTCGGTATTGAGCGATCGACCCAAAGTAATCATCTTAGGCTCGGGCCCCAACCGCATTGGCCAAGGCATTGAATTTGATTACTGCTGCGTTCACGGTGTACTGGCCACACGCGAAATGGGCTTCGAAGCCATTATGGTGAACTGCAATCCCGAAACGGTTTCAACCGACCCCGATACGGCCGACAAACTGTATTTTGAACCCGTTTTTTGGGAGCACTTGTACGACATTATTGAACATGAAAAACCCTTGGGTGTGGTGGTTCAGCTGGGCGGACAAACAGCCCTTAAACTGGCCGAAAAATTAAACCGATTCGGAATTCCTATCCTCGGTACCACCTACGAATCCCTTGACTGGGCCGAAGACCGGGGAAGGTTCTCAAACCTGTTGAAATCCTTGGACATTCCTTACCCCAAATTCGGAACCGTTGAAACCGTCGATGAGGCCCTAGTTCTATCCAAAGTCCTAGGATTCCCCTTGCTGGTGCGCCCATCGTATGTGCTGGGCGGTCAAAAAATGAAAATCGTTCTGAACGACGAAGAAATGGAATCGCACTTGATCGATTTGTTCCGAGACATCCCCGGAAACAAAGTGCTGCTCGACCATTTTTTAGAACGAACCGTTGAGGCAGAAGTCGATGCCCTCTGCGACGGCGACGAGGTGCTGATCATTGGAATGATGCAACACATTGAACCGGCCGGCATTCACTCGGGCGACTCCTACGCTGTTCTGCCACCCTACAACCTGGGAGCGCTTGTTATGGAGAAAATGGAAGAATACGTCATCAAAATAGCCCAAACCATGCAGGTAAAGGGATTGATAAACGTGCAGTTCGCCATCAAAGACGATCAAGTCTATGTGATTGAAGCCAACCCCCGTGCCTCACGCACCGTTCCCTTTATTTGCAAAGCCTATCAGCAGCCCTACGTGAATTGGGCAACCAAACTGATGTTGGGTACCCATCGAATTTCAGATTTTACCTACGAGCCCAAACTCGAAGGCTACGCCATTAAAATTCCGGTGTTCTCCTTTTCTAAATTCCCGAACGTCAACAAAGAATTGGGCCCCGAAATGAAAAGCACCGGCGAGGCCATTTATTTCATCGACAACCTGCGCGATAGATTCTTTACCAAAATCTATTCGGAACGAAACCTATATCTAAGCCGATAAAAAATGAAATTCTGGGCCATCGTTCGAACGGCGTTTATAGCCTATCTGGTCTTTCGACTGATTTCTTGGCTGGCCAAAAGGTACGAACAACGTAAAAATCAGGCGAGAAATCCCCAGCCAAAAAGCCGCACCGATACCATCGACTTAAATTCTATGGGCCGGAAAAAAGATGCGGAAGGGAACGATGTGGAGACCTTTGGCCCTTAATTAAAAGCCAATGCCCCAACCTTTCCTGGGAATCTTCAATGCTAATTCGGTACAACTTTACAGGCAATCCTTTCCGGCCAAATGGGAATTTTTCGGCTTCGTTTTGAAGCCCCTCGCCCCGGCGAAGCGAAGGACTCCCATTTAAACACAGAGCGAAGCCCCGCGGTGCTCAACATGCCCCCCTTAGCGCATCCTGCCTTTTTGTGTTTAAATCTTCAATTTTTGCCAGGCCCAACAATTCTACGCCCAGCCCCTACCAATCCAAAAACGCTTCGTTGAAAATATCCTGAACCAACTGCTCAGATATCTCTTGCAGCAAAGCCGATTCTACCGCCGATAAAGGTTGATTGGCTTGGAAATCGGCAAACCGGCTAAAGGTTTTCTCAAAGCTTTTGTCGGGATTCAAGCGGTTGTCAAACTTTACCTTGACCGATATATTTAGGCGGGTCAAAGCCGAGGTTTCATTGCCTGTCAAGGCCAAAGATTGGGTTTGATATTGGGTTATGCTGCCCGAAAAACCTAAGTCTCCGTTCGAATTGATTACCTGCAATCGGGTTTGCGATAAAAACCGCTGCCTGACCTCTTCCGTTATTTGTTGGGGAAAAGAGGGGTTGGTTTGGGCCGCTTGGTTTTCAAAGTTCTCAACCGAAACGGTATTTGCCGCTTCAGGAATCGAAATGCCCGACAAACTTACCTTGCAGCCGGTCAACAGCAAACATAGGACTGTCCAGGTCAAGAAGCCGTTTATGGGAATTCGGCACTTCATTTTTTGGGCAAGCGGTTCATGGTTCAAAGGTAAGGAATATTGATGCGGAGCGGGCAGGCTAAAAGTCCATTAGGCATACAGCTCTCCTTGCTCCCGCAGCAATTCGGCCTCCATCAACCCATAAACCTGTTCTTTCAGTGCATGCAAATCAGAATCCTTCATGCCCTTGGTTGGTATCGCCGGCAAATACCGGCAACGGATGCGGCCCGGCCGCAAGGAAATGCCTTTCATCGGCATCACTTTGGTTGCCCCCAACACCACCAAAGGTACAATAGGCCTTTGCGATAAGATGGCTATGCGGAAAGCCCCATCGTGGAACGGAGTAAGGGCTTTGTTGCTTCTGTTTCGAGTGCCTTCCGGAAACAAAAACAGGGAAAAACCAGCCGTTAAAGTGCGTTGCAAGCGCTCTACGCTGCGCCTTCGACTTTCAGCCGAGGACCGGTCCACAAAAACACTGCTGGTTTGAAACATATACCCCAACACAGGTATTTTTTTTAATTCAAGTTTAACCAAGGCCCGTACCATTAGTGGAGAAGCTAAGGCCCCATTTAAAACATCTATGTGTGAGGAATGATTCGCCGCAATAATCGCCGGCTTTGCAGCCATTATGTACTTCCGGTTTTCAACCACTACCCAAATGCCACAAAGTAAAAACCAACACCGCGCCCAAGCCTTATAGGCCGGAAATATGATTTTTTGGCCTTTTGACCCCAGCACAGCATACACGGGAATGGCCCACAACGCGGCACCCAACATCAACACAATAAACCAAATAAAAGCCCATACCATGTACGGAATTTGGATGATTCTCCCCAAAATACCAAGTACCTGCTTCATGCTTTGTGCCCTTATTTTAGCACAAAATCATCCATGAATTTGGTGGTGTAGTCGCCTTTTCGAAACCGCTCGTCTTGCATCAGTTGAATGTGGAAGGGAATGGTTGTTTTCACCCCCTCAATCACAAATTCCTGCAAGGCTCGAAGCATTTTATCGATGGCCTCCTCCCGTGTTTGGTGCACTACAATCAATTTGGCAATCAAAGAGTCGTAATGGGGCGGAATCGTATAGCCAGCATACACATGGGTGTCAACCCGAACACCATGACCGCCCGGCACATGCAGGGTGGTTATTTTTCCGGGACTGGGCCGAAAACCATTGTAGGGGTCTTCTGCATTGATTCGGCACTCAATAGCGTGTTTTTCTGGATAGTAGTTTTTTCCTGAAATCGGAATGCCCGAAGCAATTTTGATTTGCTCTTTGATTAAATCAAAATTGATGACTTCTTCTGTTATGGGATGTTCAACTTGAATTCGGGTATTCATTTCCATAAAGTAGAAGTTTTTGTGTTTGTCCACCAAAAACTCCACAGTACCTACCCCTTCATATCGAATGGCTTCGGCCGCTTGAATGGCGGCATTGCCCATGGCCTCCCTCAGGTTGTCGTCCATAAAAGGCGAAGGAGTTTCCTCTACCAACTTCTGGTGCCTGCGCTGCACCGAGCAATCCCGCTCAGACAAATGACAGGCTTTGCCTGTTTGGTCGCCCGCAATCTGGATTTCAATGTGCCGAGGTTCCTCAATGAATTTCTCCATGTACATGCCATCGTTGCCAAAGGCGGCTCCCGCTTCGGCACGGGCTTTGTCCCACTCTACCTTTAATTCTTCGTCGCTGCGAATAATGCGCATGCCTTTGCCTCCACCGCCAGCCGTAGCCTTTATCATGACCGGATACACAATTTCTTTGGCCGCTTTCAACGCATCTTTCAACGTGTCTATCAATCCCTCGCTGCCCGGAACCGTCGGCACACCCGCCTTTATCATGGTCGATTTGGCCGTAGCCTTGTCGCCCATTGCCCGTATCATTTCGGGAGAAGGCCCTATGAATTTTATGCCGTGGTCTTCGCAAATATGCGAAAACTTGGCATTTTCCGACAAAAATCCGTAGCCCGGATGGATGCCATCCGAGTTGGTGATTTCGGCCGCCGAAATGATGGCGGCCATATTTAGGTACGATTCTTTGCTCGGAGCAGGGCCAATGCAAACCGCCTCGTCGGCAAATCGAACGTGCAGGCTTTCCCGATCGGCAGTAGAATATACCGCCACCGTTTTAATGCCCATTTCACGGCAAGTACGTATTACCCTCAAGGCAATTTCGCCTCGGTTGGCAATGAGTATTTTTTTAAACAAAATCGTTGCTTTTAGGTGAAACTTACCCCCTAATTACGAAGGGTCAATCAAGAACAAGGGTTGGTCGTATTCAACCGGCGAAGCATCGTCCACCAAAATTTTAACCACTCTGCCCGATACCTCCGATTCAATTTCATTGAACAATTTCATGGCTTCGATGATGCACAATACACTTCCAACCTTTAATTCGTCGCCCACATTCGCAAACAAGGGCTTGTCGGGCGAAGGACGCCGGTAAAATGTGCCAACCATCGGAGCCTTTACGGTGATGTATTTGCTCAAATCTTCGGTGGGCACTGCCGGTGCTGCCTGCGGCAGCACCGGCGGTGCTGCCGGTGTCGGTGCCGCCTGCGGAACCGCAGCCTGTACATAGGTTACCGTGTTTTCTGGGGCTTTATTTTGTGTTTTTATCACAATCTTAAACCCCTTTGATTCCAATTCTACCTCAGACACTCCAGCCTTGGCAACGAATTTTATTAACTCTTGAATTTCTTTTAATTCCATCGCATGTAGTTTGAATGCAAGGTTCAAAATTAAAGGAAAATTTGGTGCATTCGCATCTTCCCTGATTTTTTAGTGTTTCAACAGCCCGTTTACTTGTTCCAAATAGCGATGTGCTTGCGACGAAACCGAGTATTTTTCAACAATTCCCTGCCGTGTGTTTTTTGACAACCTCGCCAAAAGCGGGCCATTCGATGCCATTTCCCGCAGCCGCCCAAGCCATTCCTCTGGCGCTGAACACAAATATCCATTTTCAGCCTCTTGCACAATTTCTTTGTTTACCCCTACCGGCGAAACCACCGCCGGAATACCCAAAGCCAAATACTGCAAAGCCTTAAATCCACACTTGCCCTCGGCCCAGGCATCGGCCCGCAAGGGCATTACCCCCACATGAAAATCCAACAGACTTTCTACTTCGGTTTCTTTTGACCATGGCCTAAATTCCAAAAAAGAACAATCAAAACTGGGGCGAACATCCGATACCACCACCCAGCAAATCGGAAACTCTTCCGCCAATTGCTCCATTATGGGTTTTAAGTCGTCCAAATACGTTAGGGTAGAGTGGGAACCTGTCCAGCCCACTACAAACCTGTCTTTTCTTGGGCTTGATACCCGGTTGTGGTGCCCCTCGGTATCTATTGTGGTTGGCATTATCTCAATCCTTGCCCCTCCACCACAACTGCGTGCATACTCCGCTAAAAATGCATTCCCGGCAAAAACCAAACTCGACATCCGAATCAACCGCGCGGTGTTTCCATACGATCTTAATCCCAATGTCCATCGATTGTTCTGGCTGGTATTCGGAATCCAAATGGCATCGTCAAAATCAAAAATCATGGGCTTTTTTAGCACCCGTGTCAATACCCATGCTACCCAAGGCAAGCCCATCGGCGACAATTCCCGGTGTACCAAAATCACCTGAAACCGATTGGCCCAAAACACCAACCTTGTCCTTCTCCAATAGCCTCGAAGCAAGGCCCAGATCTTGGACCAAATCTGCCCCGATTGGTACAATGTTTCCCAACTCTGGGCATCCCAAAAGGGTTCCTGCTGAATTTCCCATCCATCGGCACTCAAAATGCCTATGTATTGCTCAAACCGAAAACGCTGGCTTGGCGCCGCTCCAGGTGGATACGGACATAATATCAGGAGCCGCTTGTTGCCCTGTTTCATTTCTTTCCAATAAAGGGATGCCGCTCAAACGGTTTTTCCCGATCAAACAAGTACCGATAGGTTATCAAGGTCCTTTGCCGCTGCGCATTCAAGTTTTCGCATATCCGCAACATCTTTAGGTTGAAATCCCCAATCCAAGTCAGTATTGTATCCACATACTGCCCCTTAGGTACGATGTGGTCCTCTGCGTATTTTATCATGGCCCCCTCTACCCCTCTGCCCTGCCATTCTGGAACAATCCCAAATACAATTCCATACATGGTGTGGGGCGTCTTTCTCCATTTGTGCCACAAAAACACCAGTTTCCCCCATACATTCAGATTCCCATGTACATGCTTGAATATTTGGTTTAATTCAGGCAAGTTGATGTAAAATCCAATGGGCTTGTTTTTATAAAAGGCAAACAAACTGATGTCGGGGTCTTTCACCGGTTTTATGGCTTTCATAATCGCTTGGGCTTGGGCCAGTTTCATGGGACTAAACCCAGCATGATTGCCCCAAGATTCGTTGTACACCGACACAAAATCCAGGGCCAGCTGCTCCTCCGATACCCCACGCACGCTTCGCACCTCAAAGCCTTCAACAAACTTGAGCATCTCGGCTTTCCGCACAAAAATCTCTTGAGCCGGGGCATCGGTCCGCCGCCAAAAAACATACTGCTCATAGTAGGTTTTAAAGCCATACAACTCAAAAAAGCCTTGATAATACGATGGATTGTAGTTGATTTGATAGGCCGGCTCATGCTCAAATCCCTCGGTCAACAATCCCCAAAACGCGTTCTTTTCTCCAAAATTGATGGGGCCATCCATGGCCTCCATGCCCCGTTCCTGCAACCACGCCTTGCAGCAGTCAAACAAGGCAAAGGCCGCCTCTACATCGTTTATGCACTCGAAAAAACCCAGGCCTCCCGTTGGTTGGGCAAACGATTTGGCCGTTTTTTGGTTGTAAAAGGCCGCCACTCGACCTACATCGCGCCCCGCCGAATCACGCAACAACCAACGCTGGGCCTCTCCGCCCCGAAACGCTTTGTTTTTGCCCGCATCAAATACCTTTTCCACGTCTTGCTTTAAATGCGGAATCCAGAGCGGATTGCTCTTGTACAACGCAAAAGGCAAGGCATGAAACCTCCGTATTTGCGCTTTATTTTCTACCTTTTCAACCGCATAAACCATGCTCAAAGATAAAAAATGTACTTTGCGTTGATATGAAAAATTCTGTTTTGGCCATTACCGGTGCTACTTCAGGCATTGGAAGGGCTCTGGCCATTGAAGGAGCGCGGCGTGGAGCCCGAATTGCTGCATGTGCTCGCAATGCCGATCAGCTTGAATCGCTTCGCCTAGAAGTAGAAGCCCTAGGCCAACCTTGCCTATGCATGACCGTCGATGTGAGCCAAGAATCCCAATGCCAGCAATTTATTCAGGCCATCGAGGCCCAATACGGACAACTCGATGTGCTGATCAACAACGCCGGCATTTCCATGCGCGCCCTGTTTCACGAACTCGATTTGAACGTGCTCAAGCAAGTTATGGATGTGAATTTTTGGGGTACCGCCTTCTGTTCTCGCTACGCCATGCCCCTGCTGCTTAAAAGCCAAGGTTCTTTGGTTGGCATTTCTTCGGTAGCCGGTTTTCAAGGCCTGCCCGGCCGCACCGGGTATTGCGCCTCGAAGTTCGCTGTGCACGGTCTGCTTGAAGCCATTCGCTTAGAAAACCTTGCCTCAGGCCTACATGTCCTCATTTGCTGCCCGGGATTTACCGCTTCCAACATCCGCAATACCGCCCTAAACGCCCAAGGCAAACCCCAAGGCGAATCGCCCCGCGACGAGCAGAAAATGATGACGGCAGCTCAGGTCGCCATCCACACCCTGAATGCCGTGGTGCAACGCAAACCCAAGTTGGTTTTGACTGCCCAAGGCAAGCTGACCTACTTTTTAGGCAAGTTCTTGCCAAGCTTTATCAACAAACAGGTTGTCAAGGTTTTTGACCGGGAGAACAAATCAAAATGAGTCCAGTTCTGCGCCCTTTTTTTTTCATCGGCTTTTTCTGGTTTGCCTTTGAATTGCCCGCCCAAAAAACCGCCTTTTCGCCCCTGCTCCAACTGCAAAGCTTGGAACTTAAACCCCTGTCTTCCTGCTCCGATTGGAGTGATTTGCAGCTGCGGTTTGCCCTGCAAAGCCTAGAACAAAACGAAAGCGAAAAGGCGCTGCTTTTCGCCCTGTCGGTGCGAAACGGCGAGCCCGATTGCCCTCAAGGCCACCAAACAACGGCCTGGTGCCTGTTCCGAAATGGGCAGCGCCGAGCCGGTATGCATGCCATCGATTCGGCCATTCTGCGCTTTGGTCCCTACCCTGAATTGCTGGGCCGCCGAGCCTTAATGGCCTACGAAATGGGCAGCACCGGATTGTTTCAGGCCTGGGTCGATGGCCGCTCGCAATACCAAGGCAACCCCGCCCCTTGGTCGGGCCCCGACAGCAGCTTCCGCTCCACCTGCCTGAACCTGGCGCTCAACGATTTTTCTTTCATGGAGTCGGCCGGATTTGCCGATACCGCCGAATTCCTCATGCTGGCTCGCTTGCATTTGTTGAACAAAAACCCCACCGCGGCTTGGGCGTATTTGCGGAAATCTGGGCCGCCTTACGAGGCTCCCGATTGCCCGATTTTGCTGCAAACCCTGGCCGATTTAGGCCAAATTGACTCCCTGGTTTTCTGGGCCAGCCAGCTGCAATTTCCCGACCTTAAAACGGTCCGTGGCTGCACGCAATGGGCGGCCCTCGTTTCGGGCATCTGGCCCGACAGCGCACGGATTTACGTTCAAAAAGCCGATTTTTTGAGCCGGGTTTGGCTGGGCCATACCCTCTCTTTTAACCCAACTCAGGCCGACTTTATTCAACAACTTCAAGGCAAACTGCTGAAAAAATCCCTGCCTACCCTGCAGCGCAGCATTGCTCAGCAACCCAGCCCCGAACACGCTTTTTGGTGGCTGCAGGCACTTTGCTCAGCGCCCGCCGACCGCTTCCCCGATTTGGCGGGTTTTTTGAGCCCACACAGCGACAGCCTTTGGAATTTCCTGCAGCCCACTTTGCAGCAGCCCGAC
>Ga0208788_1000769_pt1 | contig 15713 bp, 15 predicted proteins | sample Wag4_2014_7_11_3_FD_187363 | JGI IMG/M metagenome (GOLD analysis project Ga0208788, IMG submission 187363) | Fresh water mixed with fracking chemicals microbial communities from Ohio, USA - Utica-2 Time Series FC 2014_7_11 (SPAdes) (version 2) ...
TTCTTGGGCCGGGCGGCTTTGGCCAGAACGGCCTCATCTCGTTTGAGGCTGGTGGCGGGCTTGGTCGGGGCCTTGGGCAGGGGCATGGGACGTTGGATCCTCTGTAATGGTGGGCTTATTGATGGAGTGCGCGGGCAGCGCCCAGAACTTCTTCGACATGGCCTGGGACTTTGACGCCTCGCCAGGCCTTGGCCAGCGACCCCTTGGCATCAAACAAAAAGGTGGAGCGCTCGATGCCAAGCACCTGCTTGCCGTACATGTTCTTGGTCTTGATCACATCAAAGGCCTTGCACAGGGACTCGTCTGTGTCGGCCACCAGGGCCATCGTCAGGCCATACTTGGCGATGAATTTCTCATGAGAGGCCAGGCTGTCCCGTGAGACGCCAATCACCTGGGTACCGGCTGCCAAAAAGTCCGCATGAGCAGCCGAAAAATCCTGGCCCTCGATGGTGCAGCCTGGGGTGTCGTCTTTGGGGTAAAAGTAGACAACCAGCTGGTGGCCCACGTAGGCCGACAGGTTGATGGGACCCAGTGTGGTCTGGATCTCAAGCGACGGCAGGCGAATCAAGCTCAAGGGCATCTCCTAAAAAAAACAGGGCCGCCACCTGACGGCCCTCGGTGACCAACAGGTTGTAGGTGCGGCAGGCGGCATGGGTGTCCATGGACTCCACGCCAACGGGGGGTGCGTTGGCGCCAGGAGTCGCGAGTGCCAACAGATCGTCCTCATCGGGGCGAGACATCAGTGCGGCTGCCAGTTGGGGCGCAAGCAGCTGACCTCGCTTGCCAGACCCAATGATCAGAACCTGGGGGGCAGCCTGACGAATGCCGCGCAGGGTCTTGGTATCCAAATCCTGGAACCTGGCACATGGGGCGGGCAGGGGAGGCTGGCCGGGGAGCAACAGGACCGACTGGCGCCACGGTTGACCATTGAGATGAATGCTCTGGGCGTCGTAGCCCGTGACGAGGGTGACGGGGGCACCACCAGCGCTGCTGGGAGGGGCGTCGGCCTGCAATTTGGTCACCATTGGAAGTGAGACTAGCAGACTTTTGTGACTTTTTTGACAGGCCTGCTATCGGCTAAAGTACTGGTTTTACCGAATTTTCTGACTTTTTCGAAGAAGACCTCCCAAGCCATGAAGCCCTTTCCACGCATCGAACGCCTGCCACCTTACGTGTTTAACATCACCGGTGAGCTGAAAATGGCCGCCCGGCGCCGTGGTGAGGACATCATCGACATGAGCATGGGAAACCCCGATGGGCCCACGCCGCCACATATCGTCGAAAAGCTGGTCGAGGTCTCCCAGAAGGAGCACACCCACGGCTACTCGGTCTCCAAAGGCATCCCACGCCTGCGCAAGGCCATCACCAACTGGTACCAGAGTCACTATGGAGTGAGCCTGGACCCGGAGTCCGAGGCCATTGTCACCATTGGCTCCAAGGAGGGCCTGGCCCACCTGATGCTGGCCACCCTGGACAAGGGCGATACCGTTCTGGTGCCCAACCCGTCCTATCCCATTCACATTTATGGCGCGATCATCGCCGGCGCAGACATTCGCAGTGTGCGTATGACCGGCGATGTCGACTTTTTTGAGGAATTGGAGCGCGCCATTCGCGAGTCCATTCCCAAGCCCAAGATGATGATCCTGGGCTTTCCCAGCAACCCCACGGCCCGTTGTGTTGAGTTGGAGTTCTTTGAGCGAGTGGTCGCCCTGGCCAAAGAACACGACATTCTGGTGGTGCATGACCTGGCCTATGCCGACATCACCTTCGATGGCTACAAGGCGCCCTCCATCATGCAAGTGCCAGGCGCCCGGGATGTGGCCGTGGAGTTCTTTACCCTGTCCAAGTCCTACAACATGGCCGGCTGGCGGATTGGCTTCATGGTCGGCAACAAAGAGTTGGTCAGTGCCCTGGCGCGCATCAAGAGCTACCACGACTACGGCACCTTCACGCCCATTCAGGTGGCCTCGGTCATTGCCCTTGAGGGTCCCCAGGATTGTGTCGAGGAGGTTCGTCAGAGCTATCAGCGTCGACGCGATGTGCTGGCCAAGGGTCTGATCGAAGCAGGCTGGCCGGTCGAGATTCCCAAGGCCTCCATGTACATCTGGGCCAAGATTCCGGATGCCTACCTGCACCTTGGGTCTTTAGAATTTGCCAAGAAGCTACTCATCGAGGCCAAGGTCGCGGTCTCACCTGGCATTGGCTTCGGCGAATATGGCGACACCCACGTCCGCTTTGCCCTGATCGAAAACGAGCACCGCATTCGCCAGGCTGTCCGTGGCATCAAAGACATGTTCAAGAAAGATGGGCTCATCAAGGTGCCCCACGAAGAGGGGTCAGAGGCATGAGCGCATCCCAAGCATCCAAGCCTGCGCTGCGGGTCGGCCTGGCAGGTCTGGGCACGGTGGGTGGTGGCACCCATGCCGTTCTCACCCGCAACGCCAATGAGATTCGTCGCAGGGCTGGGCGGGATGTGATGATCACGGCCTTGGCCGATTTGGACCAAGACAAGGCCCGATCCATGGCCAAGGCAGTAGCGGCCAGCGGATATCCTGAGCCCAAGGTCTTCAGTGATGCCATGGTCATGGCAGCCGACGCCAATGTGGATGTGGTGGTGGAGTTGATCGGCGGCTACGGGTTTGCCAAGACCCTCGTGCAGACGGCCATTGCCAACGGCAAGCATGTGGTCACCGCCAACAAGGCCCTGCTCGCCGTTCATGGCAACGAGCTCTTTGGCCAGGCGCAGGACAAGGGCGTGAGCATCGGCTTTGAGGCTGCTGTGGCTGGCGGTATTCCCATCATCAAGGCCCTGCGTGAAGGACTCACCGCCAACCGCATTGAGTGGGTGGCCGGCATCATCAACGGCACGACCAACTTCATTCTGTCGGAGATGCGTGACAAGGGCCTGCCCTTTGCCGATGTCTTGGCCGAGGCGCAGAGACTGGGTTATGCCGAGGCCGATCCGACCTTTGACATCGAGGGCGTGGACGCTGCTCACAAGATCACGCTGCTGTCGGCGATCGCCTTTGGCATGCCCGTTAAGTTTGACCAGGCCCACATCGAGGGGATCACCAAACTGCAGTCGCAGGACATTCGCTACGCCGAACAACTGGGCTATCGCATCAAGCTGCTGGGCATCACCAAGCGCCGTAGCAACGGTGTGGAGCTGCGTGTTCATCCAACCCTGATCCCCGAAAAACGTCTGATTGCCAACGTAGAGGGCGCCATGAACGCCGTCCTCGTCAGGGGGGACGCGGTGGGCCATACCCTCTACTACGGCAAGGGCGCCGGCAGCGAACCCACAGCCAGCGCCGTGGTGGCCGACTTGGTGGACCTGGCCCGTGGCCTGGATAGCCCCATGGCAGATCGTGTGCCTCACCTGGCCTTCCAGGCGGACCAGTTGAATGACTTGGCCGTGCTGCCCATCGCCGAGATCGAGTCAGGCTACTACCTGCGACTCAGGGTGGCCGACCAGCCAGGCGTGCTGGCCGACATCACTCGCATCCTGGCTGACAGCGGTATCTCGATTGACGCCTTCATCCAGCGTGAGCCAGCCGAGGGTGAGGACCAGACCGATGTCATCCTGCTGACCCATGTCTGTCAGGAGCGGCAGATGCGACTGGCCATCTCTCAGATTGAGCAGCTCGCCACCGTGCTGTCTCCAGCCACGGTTCTGCGGGTGGAGACCTTTGCATGAGTCTGCAGTACCGCTCCACCCGAAGCGATACGCAGCTGGGCAGTTTCACCGACATCCTGCTCGAGGGCCTGGCACCTGACGGCGGCCTGGCCATGCCGCAGAGCATCCCGCAGGTCAGCCCCCAGACCTTGGCCGACTGGTCAGGCCTGAGCTACGCCCAACTGGCTGCAAGGGTCATGCATCGGTTCGCCGATGACCTGCCATTCGAGGTGATCGAGCGCCTGGCGGCCGCGGCCTACACCGAGCAGACCTTCCATTCCAAGGCCATTGCACCGCTCACGCCGCTGGGCGTGGAGCAGGGTGCACCAATAGCGCTGCTGGAGTTATCCAACGGCCCGACGCTGGCCTTTAAAGACATGGCCATGCAGATGCTGGGTCAACTCTTTGAGCATGTCTTAACCAGCCGTGGTCAGACCCTGAACATTCTGGGGGCGACCAGCGGTGACACGGGCAGTGCGGCCGAGTACGCCATGCGTGGCAAGAAGGCGGTCAACGTCTTCATGCTCTCGCCTCAGGGACGCATGAGTGATTTTCAGCGTGCCCAGATGTACTCGCTGCAGGACCCCAACATTCACAACTGGTCGGTGCCGGGCAGCTTTGATGACTGCCAGGACATGGTCAAGGCGGTCTCAGCCGACCTTGCCTTCAAAGCCAAATACCGGATTGGCACCGTCAACTCCATCAACTGGGCCCGCATCACGGCCCAGGTGGTCTACTACTTTGCCGGTTACTTCCAGGCCGTTCGTCAATACGGTCTGCAGCTTGGGGATCCCGTGGCAGTGAGCGTACCGTCGGGTAACTTTGGCAACGTGCTCTCGGGCTATGTGGCCAAGCGCATGGGCCTGCCCCTCTCCCGTCTGGTGGTCGCCACCAATGAAAACAACGTACTGGCCGAGTGTTTCAACAGCCTGGTCTATCGGCCTCGCGGGTCGACCGAGACCTATGTCACCAGCAGCCCCAGCATGGACATCAGCAAGGCGTCCAATTTCGAGCGCTATGTCTTCGAGATGCTCAATGGCGATGCCAGTGCCCTGGCAGACCTCTGGCGTCAGCTCGCGTCCACCGGCCAGTTCAGCCTGGCCGACAACCAACCGGTCCGAGATCGAATTGTCGCGTCGGGCTTGGTGGCGGGCCAGAGCAGCCATGCGCAACGCCTAGCCGCCATCTCCGACATCCATGCAAAGTATCACCGGGTCATCGACCCCCACACGGCCGATGGCATCAACGTTGGGCGCCAGTACCTTCGCGCGGGCGAGCCCATGCTGGTGCTCGAGACCGCCTTGCCAGTCAAGTTTGGTCAGACCATCGAGGACGCCCTGGGCACCCCGGCCCCGCGCCGAGCCGGCCTGGAGAACCTAGAGTCTCTGCCTCAGCGGGTGGTGGCCATTACCCAAGACGTCGAGGCCCTCAAAGCCCGCATCGCCGACCGGGCCTTGCTCTAAAAAGGACAGCGGATGAAAAGCCTCGATGACGCGCTGTGGGCTTTAATCGAAAAAGTGCCTCCCGCACCGGCGACCGAGCAGCTTCCCATCGGCCAGGCCCTGGGTCGCGTGCTGGCCGAGCCAGTGGTCTCAGGCTTCGATGTGCCCTCGTTCGACAACAGCCAGATGGATGGCTATGCCGTTCGCCGATCCGATCTGCAGGCCCTGGCCGCGGAAGAGGCCTATGGTCCATTGCCGGTCTCGGCCCGCATCGCGGCTGGCGACCCCAGCCAGTTACTGGCGCCGGGCAGCGTGGCGCGCATCTTTACGGGTGCCCCCGTTCCCGAAGGGGCCGATGCCGTCATCATGCAGGAGCAGGCCGCCTTGCAACCCGATGGCGGTGTGGTCTTCTCGATCCTGCCAGGCGCAGGCGACAACATTCGGCCCAGGGCAGGCGACTTGGCCACTGGCCAACTGGTGCTCTCACCAGGCATTCGGCTCTCGGCCGCCGACTTGGGTCTGGTGGCTTCGGTGGGTCATGCTCAAGTCACCGTCTACAAACCGCTTCGCGTGGCGGTCTTCTCCAGCGGCAACGAGCTGCGACAGCCTGGTCAGCGTCTCGGTTCAGGCCAGATCTATGACAGCAACCGACCCATGGTCATGGGTTTGGTGGCAGGTCTGGGATGCCAGGTCAGTGACCTGGGCTGCCTGCCCGACAAGTTTCAGGTCACTCGCGACGCCCTGGCTGCCGCAGCCCAAGACCACGACATCATCCTGACCTGTGGTGGGGTGTCGGTTGGTGAAGAGGACCACATCAAGGCAGCCGTGATGGACCAGGGCGAGCTCGACCTGTGGAAGGTCGCCATGAAGCCAGGCAAGCCCTTTGCTTATGGTCGAATTGGTCAGGCCAGCTTCATGGGCATGCCAGGCAATCCGGTCTCGGCCTGGGTGACCTTTGTCATGCTGGTGCGTCCCTTTGTTCTGAAAGCCAGTGGCGTAGCCGATCCCATGCCCGAGTCCGTCTGGCTGGAGGCGGGCTTTGATTGGCCTAAGCCCGATGCCCGGCAGGAGTTCCTGCGGGCCTGGATCGACGACGAAGGCCGTGTGGCCATTCATCCCAAGCAGAACTCGCAGTTGCTGTCTTCGGTCAGCGGTTCGCGCGGGTTGGTGGAGATCCCCGCCAAAACCCCAATTCAAAAAGGTGACCATGTGCGCTACTTTGGGTTTCCTGGATTACTCGGCTAGCCCCTCTGCCTGCCTATGCCTACGATTAACCTTCGCCTCTTTGCCCTGCTGCGTGAACAGACCGGTGTCGACCGCGAGTCCCTTCACACGTCCGCCCAGTCGATCTCAGCCCTGCGGGCCGAACTCGTCCAGCGGGGTGGTGCATGGGCCAGCCTTCAAGAATCAGCCCGCATCAAGGCCGCCATTAACCAGACCCTGGTGGGTGAGGATCACGCCATTGGTGATGGCGACGAGGTGGCCTTCTTTCCACCGGTCACCGGTGGCTAGTTCAGTCCAGATTCACCAAGACGCCCAGTGAGCCAGCAGCCTGCCTCAGCCCAACAGATCCCTCGCGTGGAGGTCTACGAGCGGGACTTTGATGTTGGCGTGGAGCTGCGGGCTCTTCGCACAAGGCCCGATGGCGAGCCGGACACCCGGGTAGGCGCTGTGGCGAGTTTTGTGGGGACTGTTCGCGACCTGAACCAGGGCGATGCGGTGGCCATGCTGACCCTTGAGCACTACCCCGGCATGACCGAGAAGAGCATCGAAGAGATCATCGATCAGGCCTGCGAACGCTGGCCTTTGTATGGCGTCAAAGTCATCCATCGGGTTGGGCTACTCAAACCCGCAGACCAGATTGTCTTTGTGGGAGTCACCAGCGCACACCGCGAGGCGGCCTTGCAGGCCTGTGCCTTTGTCATGGATTACCTCAAGACCTTGGCGCCTTTTTGGAAGAAAGAGGCCCTGCCGGGACAGCAGAGCCGTTGGGTAGACGCTCGCGAGAGCGACCAGCAGGCCGCCAACCGATGGCAGAAGGCCTAGCCGGCCTTGAAATCGGCACATCCAGCCCCATTTATCTGAGTAACCCGTGGCGTCGATCGCCACACCCTGATCAAAGGACACTCAGATGCGTTTAGACAAGCTCACCACAGGATTCCAGCAGGCCCTGGCCGATGCCCAGAGCCTGGCACTCGGCCAGGACAACCCTGCCATTGAACCCCTGCACCTGCTGCTGGCGCTGCTGGAGCAGGCCGATGGCCCCAGCCGCTCGCTGCTCTCGCGGGCCGGCGTCAACGTTCAGAAGCTGACCCAGGCCGCCCGCACGGGTCTTGAGCGTCTGCCCAAGGTCCAGCAGGCCTCTGGCGACATTCACATCGGCAGCGAACTGCAGCGACTGCTCAACCTGACCGACCGTGAGGCCAGCAGGCGGGGTGACCAGTTCATTGCCAGCGAACTCTTTCTATTGGCCCTGGCCGATGACAAGTCCGACGCCGCCAAACTGCTGCGCGACCACGGACTGTCTCGCAAGAACCTGGAACTTGCCATTGACGCGGTCCGTGGCGGATCAGGCGTGGACTCTGCAGATGCCGAGGGGCAGCGCGAGTCGCTCAAGAAATACACCATCGACCTGACCGAGCGGGCCTTGGCGGGCAAGCTCGATCCCGTGATCGGCCGCGACGATGAGATTCGCCGCTGCATTCAGATCCTTCAGCGTCGGACCAAGAACAACCCGGTGTTGATCGGTGAGCCTGGCGTGGGCAAGACAGCCATTGTCGAGGGCCTAGCCCAGCGGATCGTCAATGGTGAGGTGCCCGAAGGCCTCAAAGGCAAAAAGGTCCTCAGCCTGGACATGGCCGCGCTGTTGGCCGGTGCCAAGTTTCGAGGCGAATTCGAGGAGCGCCTGAAGGCGGTCCTCAAGGATGTTGCCGCCATGGCCGAGCAGGGCGCTCATCCCATTGTCTTCATCGACGAGATTCACACCATGGTCGGCGCCGGCAAGGCCGAAGGCGCCATGGATGCGGGCAACATGCTAAAGCCCGCGCTGTCACGCGGTGAGTTGCATTGCATTGGCGCCACTACGCTAGACGAGTACCGCAAGTACATCGAAAAAGATGCCGCCTTGGAGCGCCGCTTCCAGAAGGTGCTGGTGGGCGAGCCCACCGTCGAGGCCACGATTGCCATTCTGCGTGGCCTGCAAGAGCGCTACGAACTGCACCATGGGGTGGACATCACCGACCCGGCCATTGTGGCTGCGGCAGAGCTCTCGCATCGCTACATCACCGACCGCTTTCTGCCGGACAAGGCCATTGACTTGATCGACGAGGCGGCCAGCCGCATCAAGATGGAGATCGACTCCAAGCCCGAGGTCATGGACAAGCTCGATCGTCGACTGATTCAGCTCAAGATTGAGCGCGAGGCGGTTCGCAAGGAAAAAGACGAGGCCTCCAAAAAGCGCTTCGAGCTCATCGAGCAAGAGATCGAGCGTCTGGAGCGCGAGCTCGCTGACCTAGAGGAAGTCTGGAAGAGCGAGAAGGCGGCTGTCCAGGGCTCTCAGAGCATCAAGGAAGAAATTGAAAAGCTGCGCCTGGAGATCGAGCAGTTCACCCGCAAGGGCGACTGGCAGAAGGTCAGCGAACTGCAGTACGGCCGGCTGCCCGAGCTGGAGGCTCGCCTCAAGGCGGCCGATGCCAAGGAGCAGGGCGCCGAGGCCGGCAAACCCAAGCTGCTGCGGACCCAGGTGGGAGCCGAGGAGATCGCCGAGGTGGTCTCTCGGGCCACAGGGATTCCTGTGTCCAAGATGATGCAAGGCGAGCGTGAAAAACTGCTGGGCATGGAGTCACACCTGCACAAGCGGTTGGTGGGCCAGGACGAAGCCGTGCGTCTGGTGAGCGATGCCATTCGTCGCTCGCGCGCTGGGCTGTCCGACCCCAACCGTCCCTATGGCTCCTTTCTGTTCCTTGGGCCCACCGGTGTGGGCAAGACCGAGCTCTGCAAGGCGCTGGCCCAGTTTCTCTTTGATTCCGAGGAGCACCTGGTGCGCATTGACATGAGCGAGTTCATGGAGAAGCACTCGGTCTCGCGCCTCATCGGGGCTCCGCCGGGATACGTCGGCTATGAAGAGGGCGGCACCCTGACCGAGGCTGTGCGTCGCAAGCCCTACAGCGTGATTCTGTTGGACGAGGTGGAGAAGGCCCATCCCGATGTCTTCAATGTGCTGCTGCAGGTGCTCGACGATGGCCGGCTGACCGATGGCCAGGGGCGGACCGTGGACTTTCGCAACACCGTGGTGGTCATGACCAGCAACCTGGGCTCGCCGGAGATTCAGCGTCTGGCCGGCCAGCCCAGTGACGAGATCAAGGAGGCCGTCATGGCCGAGGTCAAGGGCCATTTCCGACCGGAGTTCATCAATCGGATCGACGAGATCGTGGTCTTCCATGCCCTCGATGCCGCCAACGTCCGCAGCATTGCCGATATCCAGCTGCAGCGTCTGGCTGCCCGACTGGCCGAGCGCGACCTGCGTCTGGAGATCTCGTCGGAGGCCTTGGACGAGATTGCCAAGGTGGGCTTTGACCCGCTCTTCGGGGCGCGTCCTCTCAAGCGAGCCATTCAGTCCCAGATCGAGAACCCCGTGGCCCGACTGATTCTGGAGGGCCGATTTGGGCCCAACGATGTGGTGCCGGTGGATGTCAAAGACGGAGCCTTTAGCTTCGAGCGGGTGGTGCACTGATGCAGTCGGCCGGTCTCTGGCGGCGCTTTGTCTGCATGGGCTACGAGGGCTTCTTGCTGCTGGGGCCCACCCTGGTCTTGGGCTTTCTCTATGCCGTGATCGTGGGCCAGGACCAGGGCCACCCAGGTCATCAGGAGCTCAAGCGCACTGGCCTGCAGGTCCTGATACTCACCACCTACCTGGCCTACTTTGTCTGGGGCTGGGCCAAGGGACGGGTCACCCTGCCCATGCAGACCCTGGGCCTGCGCCTGGTGGATGCCCAGTCAGGCGGCCCAGTCTCCGTCCGCCAGGCCTTGATTCGGGGCCTGGTGGGACTGGTCTCGGTTTTTTCCGGCCTTTGGCTGGTGGTCGGCCTGTTGCGGCCGGATCGCCAGACCCTGCATGACTGGGCAGCCGGCACCCGGCTTGTCTACCAGCCACGTTCTCGATAGACTATCGGGCTTGCAGATTGAACCGTCAGGGTAGGGCCCACAAGGCCCGCGCCCTGCCGATCCATCAGCTCCAAGGCCCCGTCGCAAGGCCTGTGTCGCTGGCAGGGGTCCTTCGTTTCTAAACCCTTCGCGAGTGGCGCCGGCGGTCGGGGATTACTAGAACTGTTAAGGACCGACCAAAATGGAAATGACAGGCGCAGAAATCCTGGTGAAGTGTCTCCAGGAAGAAAAGATTGAGCACCTCTTTGGCTACCCCGGTGGTGCCGTGCTCTACATCTACGACGAAATCTTTAAGCAGGACAAGGTCAAGCACATCCTGGTGCGACACGAGCAGGCGGCTGTTCATGCAGCCGACGCCTATTCGCGCTCCAGCAAAAAGACCGGTGTCTGTATTGTGACCAGCGGGCCCGGCCTGACCAATGCCGTGACCGGCATTGCCACGGCCTACATGGACTCGATTCCCATGGTCATCATCTCGGGTCAGGTGCCCACGCATGCCATTGGCCTGGATGCCTTCCAGGAATGCGACACCGTTGGCATCACCAGACCCTGTGTCAAACACAATTTCTTGGTCAAGGACGTCAAAGACTTGGCGACCACCATGAAAAAGGCCTTCCACATTGCCACCACCGGCCGTCCCGGCCCCGTGCTGGTCGATGTGCCCAAGGACGTCACTCGCGATCGCTGCAAGTTTGACTATCCCAAGTCCATCAGCATGCGGTCCTACAACCCGGTGGTCAAAGGCCATTCGGGTCAGATCAAAAAAGCCGTCCAGATGATCCTGGCTGCTGAGCGGCCCATGATCTACACGGGCGGTGGCGTCATTCTGGCCAACGCAGCCGATGAGCTCAACGAGCTGGTCGACCTGCTGGGTTACCCCTGCACCAACACCCTCATGGGGTTGGGGGCCTACCGCGCCAGCGACAAAAAGTTTCTCGGCATGCCCGGCATGCATGGCACCTACGAGTGCAACATGGCCATGCAGCACTGCGACGTGCTGGTGGCCATTGGTGCGCGCTTCGACGACCGAGTCATTGGCAACCCCAAGCACTTCGCCCAGAACCCACGCAAGATCATCCATGTGGACATTGATCCCTCGAGCATCTCCAAGCGCGTCAAGGTCGACACGCCCATCGTGGGGGATGTCAAAGAGGTCATGGCCGAGTTGCTGAGTCAGTTGAGGGACGCCATGGCCGCTGGGCAAAAGCCCGTTGCCAAGCATCTAGAGGCCTGGTGGAAGCAGATCGAAGACTGGCGCAAGCTCGACTGCCTGGGTTACAAGAACAGCACTGAGGTCATCAAGCCCCAGTCTGTGGTGGAGACCGTCTGGCGCCTGACCAAGGGCGATGCCTTTGTCACCAGTGACGTGGGCCAGCACCAGATGTGGGCGGCGCAGTACTACCGCTTTGACAAGCCCCGTCGTTGGATTAACTCCGGCGGCTTGGGCACCATGGGTGTGGGACTGCCCTATGCCATGGGCGTTAAATTCGCCAACCCCGACTCCGAGGTCGTTTGTATTACCGGCGAGGCCTCGATTCAGATGAACATTCAGGAGCTCTCTACCTGCCAGCAGTACCGCATTCCGGTCAAGGTCGTGAACCTGAACAACCGCTACCTGGGCATGGTTCGGCAGTGGCAGGAAATCGAATATGGTTCGCGCTACTCCGAGTCGTACATGGATTCACTGCCTGACTTCGTCAAGCTCGCCGAGTCCTACGGCCACGTGGGCATGCGTATTGAGAAGCCCGCTGATGTTGAGCCGGCGATTAGGGAAGCCTTGGCCCTCAAAGATCGTCTGGTCTTTATGGACTTCATCACAGACCAGACCGAGAACGTCTGGCCCATGGTGCAGGCAGGCAAGGGTCTGACCGAGATGCTGCTCGGTTCAGAGGACCTCTAAGGAGACCAGGCGATGAAACACATTATTTCTCTGTTGATTGAAAACGAGCCTGGTGCCCTGTCCCGCGTGGTGGGTCTCTTCTCCGCCCGTGGCTACAACATCGAGACGCTCACGGTGGCCCCTACAGAAGACCTCTCGCTCTCGCGCATGACCATCGTCACCCGCGGGTCCGAGGAGATCATCGAGCAGATCACCAAGCACCTGAACCGCCTCATCGAGGTCGTCAAGGTCATCGATTTGTCGGATCACCCACACATTGAGCGCGAGCTCATGCTCATCAAGGTGAGGGCGGTTGGCAAGGAGCGCGAAGAAATGAAGCGCATGGCCGACATCTTCCGTGGCCGCATCATCGACGTCACAGACAAGACTTACACCATCGAACTTACGGGCGACAGCACCAAACTCGATGCCTTCATCGAGGCCCTGGAGGCCGATGTCATTTTGGAAACGGTCAGAACCGGCAGCTCTGGTATCTCCCGTGGCGAGCGCATTCTGCGCGTCTAACGATTACTTGAAAGGAAAACACACATGAACGTGTTCTATGACAAAGACTGTGACCTGTCGCTGCTCAAAGGCAAAAAAGTCGCCATCATTGGCTACGGCTCACAGGGCCATGCCCATGCCCAGAACCTGAACGACAGCGGCGTGAACGTTGTGGTCGGCGTGCGCAAGGGCGGCCCCTCCTGGGCCAAGGTGGAGAAGGCTGGCCTGAAGGTCGCCGAGATCCGTGACGCCGTCAAGGATGCCGACGTGGTCATGCTGCTCATGCCCGACGAGACCATCGCCTCGGTCTACAACGCCGACGTGGCACCGGTTATCAAGCAAAACGCCGCCCTGGCCTTCGCCCACGGCTTTAACGTTCACTACGGTCAGGTGGTACCCCGGGCCGACCTGGACGTGATCATGATCGCCCCCAAGGCCCCTGGTCATACCGTTCGTCACACCTACACCCTGGGTGGTGGCGTCCCCTGTCTGATTGCGATTCACCAAGACGTCACCGGAAATGCCCGCAACGTGGCCCTGGCCTACGCCAGCGCCATTGGCGGCGGCAAGGCCGGCATCATCCAGACCAACTTCCGTGAGGAGACCGAGACCGATCTGTTCGGTGAGCAGGCCGTGCTCTGCGGTGGCACGGTAGAGCTGATCAAGGCTGGCTTTGAGACCCTGGTCGAGGCCGGTTACGCGCCTGAGATGGCCTATTTTGAGTGTCTGCACGAGCTCAAGCTAATCGTCGACTTGATCTACGAGGGCGGCATTGCCAACATGAACTACTCCATCTCCAACAACGCCGAGTATGGTGAGTACGTCACCGGCCCCCGCGTGGTCACCGAGGACACCAAAAACGCCATGCGTCAGTGTCTGCGTGACATTCAGACGGGTGAGTACGCCAAGAGCTTCATTCTGGAGAACAAGGCTGGCGCCCCCACGCTGCAGTCGCGTCGTCGCCTGACCGCCGAGCACCAGATTGAGCAGGTGGGCGAGAAGCTGCGCGCCATGATGCCCTGGATCAAGGCCAACAAGATGGTTGATCAGAGCCGCAACTAAATGAGCGACATCACCCAGTACCCCCATCCCATCATTGCCCGAGAGGGATGGTTCTACCTGAGCCTCTCGGTGGCGGCCGCTGTCCTGGCGACCGCCCTCGGGGCGGGGGCCTGGGCCATCCCGCTATGGATTGTCGCTGTCTTTGTCCTGCAGTTCTTTCGGGATCCCGCCAGAATCCCGGCTGCCGATCCCAGAGCCGTGGCCTCTCCGGCCGATGGCCGTGTGGTGTTCGTAGGTCCTGCGGCCGACCCTATCACTGGCGTTGACAGTCTGAAGATCAGTGTCTTCATGAACGTCTTCAATGTGCACTCCAACCGCGCGCCAGTGGCTGGGCTGATCAAGCGAGTGGTTTACTTTCCGGGCAAGTTTTTCAATGCCGATCTGGACAAGGCCTCTACGGAGAACGAGCGCAATGCCATCGTCATCCAGGACGCCAAGGGCAGGTCACTGACCTGCATCCAGATCGCGGGTCTGATCGCTCGTCGAATCCTGTGTTACGTGCAAGAGGGGGATGCCGTTCAGCGTGGCATGCGTTACGGCTTTATTCGGTTTGGCTCACGGGTGGACGTCTACATGCCCCGTGGTTCACGTCCCCTGGTGAGTCTGGACGATAAGGTGAGCGCGCACAGCACCGCGCTTGCACTCTGGCCAGACGACGCCCAAGATGCGGGACATGCAAACGCGTAACCCCCGCCGGCGGCAGAGCATCTATCTGCTGCCCAATCTGTTCACCACCGCCTGCCTGTTCAGTGGCTTCTACGCCGTTGTCATGGCCATGAACAACCAGTTTGCCCAGGCCTCGGTGGCGATCTTTGTGGCCATGGTGCTCGACAGCCTGGATGGCCGAGTGGCCCGCCTGACCAATACAACCAGTGACTTCGGGGCCAACTACGACAGCCTGGCCGACATGGTGTCGTTCGGCGTGGCCCCAGCCCTGATTGCCTACGAATGGGCCTTGCAGGGTATGGGCAAGCTGGGCTGGCTGGCTGCTTTTATCTATGTCGCGGGTGCGGCCTTGCGCCTGGCCCGGTTCAACACCAACGCCTCGGTCATTGACAAGCGGTTTTTCCAAGGCCTGCCCAGCCCGGCGGCGGCAGCCCTGGTGGCCGGGTTTATCTGGCTGGTCACCGACCTACGAGAGACGCGGTTCATCACCCATGCGGTGACCGACCTGCGCTGGCTGGTCTGGGGCCTGACCGTTTATGCCGGCGTCACCATGGTGAGCAGCGTGCCGTTTTACAGCTTCAAGGACATCAACCTGCGCAAGAGCGTGCCGTTTATCTTCGTTGCCTTGGGTGCCTTGGTGTTGGTGCTCATCTCGCAAGACCCGCCTTCCATGCTTTTCTTGCTGGTCTCGGCCTACGGCCTGTCGGGCTATGCCGTCTTCCTGTGGCAAAAATCCCACGGGGCCAAGGTGGTTTTGTTTGTAGATTCTGAAAAGAAGGACTTATAGTCTTGCCATGTTGTTCGAAGCCTTTGCCCTTTCTGCCCTTCTTCTACTGAGCCTGCTAGGTCTAGCCGCTCAGCGGGGTCGACTGCGCCGCGCGCGCTCCTAAGACCCCCTCGCTGGCCGTCCGCACCAGCCAAGCCTTCAGCGGACATACAATCTCAAACCAGTACCAAGCCCTTGCCGGACCACACGGTTTGTTGTTCCTACAGGCCATTCATGCCCTCGGAACAGGACCTAAACCGGTAGGCACCAGTTAAAAAGGACGCAGCCATGACCGAGCAATTGATCATTTTTGACACCACCTTGCGGGACGGTGAACAGAGCCCCGGGGCCTCCATGACCAAGGACGAAAAGGTCCGCATTGCCCGTCAGCTCGAGCGCCTGCGCGTGGATGTCATCGAGGCCGGATTCGCAGCAGCCAGTCCGGGTGACTTCGAGGCGGTCCGGGCGGTGGCCGAATCCATCAAGGACAGCACGGTCTGCTCATTGGCCCGCGCCACCGAGAAAGACATTCGGACGGCTGGTGAGGCTGTAGCC
>Ga0208788_1000772_pt1 | contig 15640 bp, 15 predicted proteins | sample Wag4_2014_7_11_3_FD_187363 | JGI IMG/M metagenome (GOLD analysis project Ga0208788, IMG submission 187363) | Fresh water mixed with fracking chemicals microbial communities from Ohio, USA - Utica-2 Time Series FC 2014_7_11 (SPAdes) (version 2) ...
TCACCTTCATAGTTGCAGCATTAGCTGGTGTCAGGGGAATTAATGCAGCAGCAAAAATTAGACTTAAGATTTTTTTCAAGCTAACTCCTGGGCCCGATTCTTAGCAGCACTCATAGCTTTTAAAATGATATTTTCTAAATCATTATTGGAAAAAACCTCAAGTGCTGCTGCGGTAGTACCTTTTGGACTAGTCACATTTTTACGTAATGTAGCCGCATCTAAATTACTCTCTTTTAACATTGCAGCTGAGCCAGAAATTGTTTCGATTGCTAACTTGGTGGCAATTTCATCTGTTAAACCAAGCTCAACTCCCGCTTTCACCATCGCCTCGATAAAATAGAAGAAGTAAGCAGGACCAGATCCACTTAACGCAGTTACTGCATCAATTTTATCTTCTGTGACCACAACTACCTCGCCTGTAGTTGAAAATAACTCAGTAGCAATCTTTAATTCATCACTGCTTACTTTTGCGCCAGCTGCAATTGCTGAAATTCCCTTACCGATTTGTGCCGGAGTATTTGGCATAGCTCTGATAACTGGATTATTTGTCTGTAATTGATCCTCGATAAACTTGATTGTTTTTCCCGCAGCAATTGAAATAACTACTGTTTCTGGCTGGATTGTCTGCTTTAACTCATTTAATACATCGGCTAAATCCTGAGGCTTAACTGCAAGAAAAATTACATTGCAGCTCTTTCCAATTGCTGCAATCTCTTTTACTTCAACCTGGTATTGGCTCTTTAGTTGCTCTAACTTCTCTGGGCTCTTATCGGCAATACAGATTTGATCACTAGTGATTGATTTCATCAGCAAACTCTTTATGATTGAAGAGCCCATCACACCAACGCCAATAAAGCCTATGCATTTATTTGTAAGTGATGTACTCATACTTCAAGCCTACCCAATTAGTCTTTAACCATACTTAACCCTTAAACTATGGCGTTATGGTGAGCAAAAGCAGAGATAAATCCAAGCTATCAAAGAATGAAGTTGCTCCCAATTTTGTGCGGGATTGGGTTGAGTTTGAAAACCCAGCAAATCCTGAGGAATTATTCAAGTGTGATTTGACCTGGTTAACATCTTATTGGCAATGTATTTATGGAAATGGTTGTTGTGGAATTGATGGTGACAAGCCAGATGCCGGTTGTTGCTCAGATGGTGCTTACTTCACTGGGAAAGAGGATGAAAAGAGAGTTTTTGAAGCAGCCAAAAAACTAACCAGAGCTGATTGGCAGTTTTATGATCAAGCCAGACCAAAAAAAGCTGGTGGTAAATTACAAATTACTGAAATCGGGTTGGATAAAGATCGTAAGACTAAAAAAGTTAAAGACTCCTGCATATTTTTAAATCGTGTGGGTCATGAATCACCTGGATATACCGGCTCCTTTGGCTGCGCACTCCACCATCTGGCACTTAAAGAGCAAGTACATTTTGTTGATACAAAACCAGATATTTGTTGGCAATTGCCTATTCGCAGATCTTGGGAGACCCGTGAATATGGAGATGAACAAATTACTGTTGTAGTAATTGGTGAGTACACCAGAACCGCTTGGGGTGAAGGCGGTGCTGATTTTGATTGGTACTGCACCAGTAACTCTGAGGCCCATGTTGGCAGAGTTCCGGTATATCAATCAAGTGAAGTTGAGTTAACAAAAATGATGGGTCCAAAGGGCTACGCCGAACTAGTGAAACTATGTGACAGCCGAATGGCTGCGATATCTGCCACTCGTAAAGCACAGAAAAAGCGTGAACTTCCACTCTTTGTGATTCACCCTGCCACAAAAGCTGCGCAAGAAGGTCGATAGTCAGCGGTAGCCATTAGATTAACGCCATGGCAAAAGCACCAGCAAAAGATCCATTTCGATGTGTTGAGTGTGGCTGGAGTGCAACAAAATGGGTTGGTAGATGCGGTGAGTGCCAAGCTTGGGGAACTGTTGAAGAGATCGCAGCTCCAAAAAAACTTTCACTAGTCGCAGGTTCAATAACCTCAGCTGCAAAACCTATTGGTGATGTTGATTTAGCAAGTGCGAAAGCTAGAAGCAGTGGAGTTGGTGAACTAGATCGAGTTTTAGGTGGTGGGTTAGTACCAGGTGCTGCAATTCTGCTTGCTGGTGAACCTGGAGTTGGTAAGTCCACATTACTTCTAACAGTTGCAGCAGAAACCGCCAAACAAGGAATTCTTGCTTTGTACATAAGCGGTGAAGAGTCTGCCTCTCAGGTTCGCTTGCGGGCAGAGAGATTAAATGCAATTGATAAGAATTTATGGTTAGCAGCAGAGTCTGATTTAGGCGCCGTTATTGCCCATATTGATTCAGTTAAACCTGAATTACTAGTGATTGATTCAATTCAAACTATTTCAAGTTCAACCGTTGATGGCGCGCCAGGTGGCGTTACTCAAGTTCGTGAGATCGCTGCAGCTTTGATACGAATTGCTAAAGAGCGATCAATTACCTTGGTGTTGGTAGGACATGTAACAAAAGATGGCTCTATTGCAGGCCCTCGCTTACTTGAACACTTAGTTGATGTAGTTCTTAACTTTGAAGGAGAGCGTCACTCTCGTCTTAGATTAATCAGAGCAATCAAAAATCGCTTTGGAGCTTCCGATGAGGTTGGATGTTTTGATTTAAATGACTCTGGCATTGTTGGCTTACCTGATCCGACTGGCTTATTCACATCCCGTCATACAGATCCAGTTCCTGGCACCTGTGTAACAGTTGCGTTAGAGGGCAGACGAGCCTTGCTCGCTGAGATTCAATCACTAGTTAGCGCACCAAACTCAGATGGTAGAGATTGGGGAAATTCAAGGCGAGTAACAAGTGGATTAGATAACTCACGGACTGCCATGACTTTGGCGGTGTTAGAGCTTCGCGCAGGAATTAAAATTTCAGGCCGAGATGTTTATGTTGCAACCGTTGGTGGTATGAAAATTAATGAACCATCAGCTGATCTTGCAGTGGCACTTTCAGTGGCATCCGCTGCTAAAGGTTTAGCTCTTCCAGCTGATTTAGTTGCAATTGGTGAGGTTGGTTTGGCTGGTGAGATTAGAAAAGTTACTGGAATTACTCAACGAGTGTCAGAGGCTGCGCGGCTTGGTTTTAAAAGAGCAATCGTGCCAGTAGGTAGTGATTTAAAGATTGCTGGAATTGAGATACTAGAGGCGGCCCGAGTTGAGCAAGCAATTAGTAAGGTAAAAATTAATTAGTTGGTGGGTCTACCAAGAATAAAGTGCTGGTGAAACCACCATCTACCGGGATTGCAACTCCCGTTACAAAATCACTATCTGAACTTCCTAAAAACTTTGCGATACCAGCAAAATCTGCTGGTTCTCCCCACCTGCCGGCTGGAGTTCTCTCAAGTACTTTATCTACAAAATCTGGTAAAGATCTAGTTTGTTCAGTTAGTTCTGTTTTAATCCAACCTGGAAGCACACTGTTTACTTGAATATTATCTCGGCCCCAAGCATTGGCTAGGCTCATAGTCAGTTGTACAACCGCACCTTTAGTTGCGGCATAAATTGGTGCTATCCCAAAGCCAAACACACTAGTTAGTGAACCAATAGTTATTATTTTTCCACCACCGCGCTTTTTCATTGCCGGATAAACTGCTTGGCAGCAATCAAACACTCCTGTGAGATTAACTTTGATTATTTGATCAACCTCATTAGGTAAGTAGTTTTCTGGGGCTTTGCGAATATTTATCCCAGCATTAGCAACTAAAATATCAACACCACCAAACTCTTTTTCGGTATCGGTCATTCCTTGGTTAATTTGATTTTTATCTGCTACATCAACGTTAAATGCTTTTGCATTGACCCCGAGTGACTTAAGTTTCTTAACAGCTACTTCGCTTTTTTCTATATCACGAGCCCAGATTGCGATGTCAGCACCAGCTTGTGCCAGACCGGTAGCAAATCCCAAACCGATACCACCGTTGCCGCCAGTAACAACCGCAACTTTCCCCTTAAGGGACATTAGGCAGAGGCTGGGTCTGTTAAATCTTCAAATGTATCTGGCATCGCAGATTTAGCAGTTCCCTTAAAGGTAAAGGTTGCTTCAGGCGTCTCATCTGAAACATCTACTAAAATAATCTCACCAGCTTTTAGATCGCCAAATAGCATTTTCTCTGACAACACATCTTCAAGCTCTCGCTGAATTGTTCTACGAAGTGGGCGAGCACCAAGCACTGGGTCATAACCACGCTTTGCTAGTAATGACTTAGCACCAGTTGTTAACTCAATTCCCATATCTTTTGCCTTCAATCGTTCATCTAAATGAGCAACCATTAGATCAACAATCTTGACGATCTCATTTTCAGTTAACTGATGGAAGACCACAATGTCATCAATACGGTTTAAGAACTCAGGGCGGAAGTGGGTCTTTAATTCATCTCCTACCTTTGCCTTCATCCGCTCATAACTTCCCTGCGCATCTGCCACATTGGCAAAGCCAAGCGAGAGTGATTTAGAGATATCACGAGTTCCAAGGTTGGTTGTCATAATGATTATGGTGTTTTTAAAGTCAACAACTCGACCTTGGGCATCAGTTAGACGACCATCTTCTAGTACCTGAAGTAATGAGTTAAAGATATCTGGGTGTGCTTTTTCAATCTCATCAAATAACACAACTGAGAATGGACGACGACGAACCTTCTCGGTTAATTGACCACCCTCGTCATAACCAACATAACCAGGAGGGGCACCAAACAAACGAGAGGCGGTGTGTTTTTCAGAGTACTCAGACATATCTAATTGAATTAATGCATCAGCATCACCAAATAGGAATTGTGCCAAAGTTCTAGATAGCTCTGTCTTTCCAACACCAGATGGGCCAGCAAAAATAAATGATCCACCAGGACGTTTTGGATCTTTAAGTCCAGCACGAGTTCGTCTAATTGCTTGTGACAAAGCTTTGATTGCTTGATCTTGGCCGATCACACGGCGGTGTAGTTCATCCTCCATCTTAAGCAAGCGAGCAGTCTCTGCCTCAGTTAACTTAAATACTGGAATACCAGTTGCAGTTGAAAGAACTTCAGCAATTAACTCCTCATCAACCTCAGCAACCACATCAAGGTCGCCTGCTTTCCAATTCTTCTCTTTGTCAGCTTTTTCTGTAATTAATGATTTCTCTTTATCGCGAAGTGAGGCTGCTTTTTCAAAATCTTGTCCATCAATAGCAGACTCTTTTTCTTTGCGTGCAGCTGCGATTTTGTCATCATATTCACGAATTTCAGGTGGCACAGTCATTCGACGAATGCGAAGGCGAGAGCCAGCCTCATCAATTAAATCAATTGCCTTATCTGGTAGGTGACGATCTGACACATATCGATCAGCAAGGGTTGCAGCAGAAACTAATGCGCCATCTGAAATAGAAACCTTATGGTGGCTCTCATAACGATCGCGAAGTCCTTTTAGAATCTCAATTGTGTGGGCAACAGTTGGTTCTGCAACCTGAATTGGTTGAAAGCGTCGCTCAAGGGCAGCATCTTTTTCTAGATGCTTGCGGTACTCATCTAAAGTAGTTGCACCAATTGTCTGTAACTCACCTCGGGCCAGCATCGGCTTTAAGATTGAAGCTGCATCAATAGCACCTTCAGCTGCTCCTGCGCCAACTAATGTGTGAATCTCATCAATAAACAAAATAATGTCCCCGCGAGTGCGGATCTCTTTTAGTACCTTCTTTAATCGCTCTTCAAAATCTCCACGGTATCTAGAACCGGCAACTAATGCGCCAAGATCTAATGAGTAAAGTTGTTTATCTTTTAAGGTCTCTGGGATATCACCTTTGACAATTGCTTGAGCTAAACCTTCAACAACCGCTGTCTTTCCTACCCCTGGCTCACCAATTAACACTGGATTATTTTTAGTTCTTCGAGAGAGCACCTGCATTACGCGCTCAATCTCTTTCTCTCTACCAATTACTGGATCTAACTTTCCTTCTCTTGCTGCTTGGGTAAGGTTTCGACCAAATTGATCTAAAACTAATGATGTTGATGGTTGACCCTCTGCTGGTCCACCGGCAGTTACCGCCTCTTTGCCTTGATAGCCAGATAGCAATTGGATTACTTGCTGGCGAACTCGAGATAAATCTGCGCCAAGTTTTACAAGAACTTGTGCTGCAACGCCTTCACCTTCACGAATTAAACCTAAAAGAATATGTTCAGTGCCAATGTAATTGTGGCCTAATTGCAAAGCCTCACGCAGTGAGAGCTCTAAAACTTTTTTAGCACGTGGTGTAAATGGGATATGACCAGAGGGTGCTTGTTGACCTTGACCAATAATCTCTTCTACTTGTGAGCGAACAGCCTCTAATGAAATGCCAAGGGATTCAAGTCCTTTTGCTGCAACGCCTTCGCCTTCATGAATTAAACCTAAAAGAATATGTTCAGTGCCAATATAATTGTGGTTGAGCATGCGTGCTTCTTCTTGCGCCAGCACAACAACGCGTCTGGCACGATCAGTAAACCGTTCAAACATTGCTCAAACCTTTCTTACTCGATGTAAATAGCCTAATACCAAGTTGGGACATTGTGCACTTCAATTAGGCTGTGAATAACTCACCCATATGTTGGGCCTGTCATGGCTCTATAACCCCACAATTGGGGTGTTTATGCCCGAAAACTTAGAGAATTTTTAGCATTCTGGTGTTTCCCAGTGTGTTGGGCTTAACACTCTCAAGATCTAGGAACTCGGCAATACCCTCATCATAGGAGCGAAGAAGTTGTGTATAAATCTCCGGATCAACTGGTGCTCCTTGTATTTCATTAAATCCATGAGATCCAAAAAACTTAGTTTCAAAGGTTAAGCAAAACACTTTCTTAACCCCAACCTCTTTTGCTCTAGCTAATATATTTTCTAAAATTAAATGACCAACGCCTTTGCCATGCATTTGCTCTACTACCGCGACAGTTCTAACCTCGGCGATATCCTCCCAAAGCACATGTAATGCACCACAACCAACCACTTCACCATCAACTTCAGCAACTACAAACTCCTGCACGCTTTCAAACAAAGTAACTGTTTCTTTGGAAAGCAGTTTTCGCTCCACTGCGTAGGTGTCAACAATTGCTCTTATCTTTTTAACATCAGTTGTCTTAGCAGCTCTAATTACAACTGACATTACTCATCTCCAGCAGTTGGTTTTACTAGTGGAAATAAAATGGTCTCCCTGATTCCTAATCCAGTAAGTGCCATCAATAATCTATCTGCGCCCATTCCCATGCCGCCCATTGGTGGCATGCCATGCTCCATTGCCTTTAAGAAATCCTCATCTAATCCCATTGCCTCTAAATCACCAGATGCACCAAGTTTTGCTTGCTCAACCAATCGCTCACGCTGAATAACTGGATCAACTAACTCTGAGTAACCAGTTGCCAACTCAAAACCTTCAATATAAAGATCCCACTTCTCCGCAATACCAGGTGTCTCGCGATGAGCCCTGACCAGGGGTGAAGTGTCAATTGGAAAGCCCATAACAAATGTTGGAGCTGTTAACTTCTTTATTGCTGTATGTTCAAAAATCTCTTCAGCAATTTTGCCCTTAATCCATTTTGGATCAAGCTTTATTCCTAACTTTGTGGCTATTTTCTTAAGCTCATCTACTGTGCTCTCGCCAGTAATTTTTTCACCAACGGCTTCAGAAATTGCCTCAAAGAGTGAAATTTGATTCCAATTACCACCAAGATCTAACTCTCTACCATCATGGTGCTTAACTATGTGAGAACCAAAAACAGCTTTAGCAGCATCTTGAACAAGGTTTTTAGTTAACTGCGCCATGGTATGCCAATCACCATATGCCTCATATGTTTCAATCATGGCAAACTCAGGTGAGTGAGATGAGTCAGCGCCTTCATTTCGGAAATTTCTATTGATCTCAAATACCTTTTCCAGGCCGCCAACTACACACCGCTTTAGATACAACTCTGGGGCGATTCGCAAAAATAGATCCATCTCATACGCATTACTAAATGTTTTAAATGGCCTAGCTGCAGCTCCACCATGCATTACCTGCAACATTGGAGTTTCAACCTCGATAAAGTTTTTGTCGCTAAATGTCTGGCGCAGTGATTTCATAACTGCTGGGCGTAATCTGGCATTACTTCTTGCCTCTGGTCGAACAATTAAGTCCACATAACGCATTCGAACGCGGCTCTCTTCAGAGAGTGGTTTATGCTCAACTGGTAGTGGCCTTAAGGACTTTGCCGCCAACATAAATGAGTTTGCCAGGATAGATAACTCACCACGTTTGGAGGTAATTACTTCACCCGTTACCGAAACAATATCTCCTAAATCAATCTCAGATTTCCAGATCTCAAGTTGCGCCTCGCCAATTTTGTCTAATGAAAACATTGCTTGTAGCTCAGTGCCATCACCTTCACGCAAATTAGCAAAACACAATTTGCCAGTGTCGCGCTTAAAGATAACGCGGCCAGTAACTGATTCAATAATTCCAGTTGCTACATCAATTGGTAACTCTTTATGTTTGGTTCTAATTTCTAATAAAGAGGTAGTTCGCGGAACAGATACTGGGTAAGGCTGGCCACCCCGACTTAATATTGCAGCCCGCTTTTCTCGTCGGATCCGCAGTTGTTCGGGTAGATCATCCTCATCAGCCATGATGTGTTAAATCTTAGCGTGTGCAGTGCGCAGTTATGAATTAATTTCGCTCATGTACTAAGCGCAATCCGATCAATGTCAGATCTGGTTCATGAAATTCGATCATCTCGCTTATTCCAAGTACTAATGGTGCAAGCCCACCAGTTGCAATTACGCAGACATCGCCAGAATCTGGATATAAATCAGCTAGCTCATCAATTATTCGATTGACCAATCCATCTACTTGGCCAGCAAATCCAAATATGGTTCCAGATTGCAGGGCCTCAACAGTATTTTTACCAATTACTGACCTTGGTTTTACTAATTCAACTTTACGAAGTTGAGCAGCTCTTGCAGCTAAAGCATCAACTGAGATCTCAATCCCAGGAGCTAGTGCGCCCCCCAAGAACTCTCCTTTTGGCGAAACCACATCTAGATTTGTTGAAGTTCCAAAATCAACCACAATGGATGGACCATCAGCTCCATAAAGAGTAAATGCTGCCAATGAGTTAACAATTCGATCAGCACCAATCTCTTTTGGATTATCTACTAATAGAGGCACTCCGGTTTTAACTCCTGGCTCAATTATTGTGGTCTTTACATCTTGAAAATGATCATCAAGTAATTTTCTAATTTCTCTAAGGACTGCAGGCACAGTTGAACAAATTGCCACCCCGGTAATATCAAAACCTGCAACTAGAGCTGAGTACTGAAGCCAAAGCTCATCTGCAGTATCCCGTGGGTCAGTTTTTACACGCCAGGATTGTTCTAACTTATCCTTATTAAAAATTCCCAAAACGGTATTGGTATTTCCAACATCTATTGCAAGTAACATTATTTTCCCTTTCGAAAATCTAGGCCAATATCTAACACAGGGGATGAATGAGTTAGTGCCCCAACCGCTAAATAATCAACTCCAGTATTTGCATAAACTTTTGCATTTTCAATTGTTAAGCCACCTGATGCTTCTAGCTTTACACTCCCAGCTGTAATTGCTACCGCCTCCTCGCATATTTTCGCACTCATATTGTCAAGCAAAATCAAATCTGGTTTTAACCCAAGTGCTTCTTTGAGTTGCTCAAGTGAATCAACCTCAATCTCAATAAACTTTCCAGGATACATTTTTTTAATTGCATTAAATGCGGAAGTGATCCCTCCTGCTGCTGCAATGTGGTTATCTTTGATTAATGCAGATTCAGATAGTGATTGGCGATGATTTACTGCGCCCCCCATCCGAGTGGCAAATTTTTCTAAGCTGCGCAATCCAGGGGTAGTTTTGCGGGTATCTCTAATCTGACATTTTGTGCCAGCAACCTCAGTAACCCACTTACTTGTTAAGGTAGAAATTCCACTTAGGTGGGATAGGAAATTAAGCGCAGTTCTTTCGGCAAGTAAAATCTTTTGAGTGTTGCCTTGAACAGAAATCAACACTTTACCTGCAGAAACCTTGGCTCCCTCATCAACTAAGACTTCATAATGATTAACACCGCAGTACTCAAGGACGGCAGCGGCCACATGCAATCCGCTGATAACACCTGCTCCTCGGGCTACAAACTCACCAGTTGAAACTTGCGATGATGTAATTGTTGCCATTGAGGTTAAATCCTCACCACCTGCTAAATCTTCACTAATTGCATCTTTTACCTGTTGGAAAATGTGATTGGGTGATAGACCTAACTTCTTCAAATTATCTCGAAGCTGATTCACTTAAATCACCTCCAATTCATTTTTCCAGTTACCAGATGAATCTATCTGTTGAATGATTCTACTCAACCATTTAACTTCACTATCTGGGTAATCACTACGCCAATGTGAGCCTCTAGATTCAGTTCTTTGCAACGCTGATTTCACAATCACAGTTGCTAGTAAATGAAGATTTGTTGCCTCCCAAGCCTCAATACATGGCTCTGTGCTTGTTAACTTAGATAACTCACCTAAGGTTTGCAAAGTTTTAGTTAATGAAGCCTCTGATCTTAAAACTCCAGCTCCTTCACTCATCGCAATCTGTAGCGGTAAAAGAATTTTAGGATCTAGTAGAACACTTTTTTGATCATCTATTGCCTCTTGCTGAGCAGGTAATTCTTTGGATAAGGCTGCAGCAATTCTTGCGCCAAATACCAACCCTTCTAACAGTGAGTTAGAGGCAAGTCGATTTGCGCCATGAGCACCAGTGCAAGCTGATTCACCACATATATAAAGCCCATCAATAGATGACTTTCCATTTAAATCAACTAACACGCCTCCTGATGCGTAATGTGAAGCAGGAGCAACTGGAATCTTTTCTTTAGTAGGGTCAATTCCATTTTGCATGCAGGAGGCATAAATTGTTGGAAATCTATTGGCGAAATCTTTAATTCTTGTTGCATCTAACCAAACATATGGTTGACCACTTAATCTCATTTGATTGAAAATCTCAATTGCTACTACATCTCTAGGGGCTAAATCAGCTTGCGGATGTTTGCCAACCATGAATCGTTCATTTTTTGCATTCAATAATATTGCGCCTTCACCGCGGACTGCTTCGCTGATTAATGGTTGCTGCCCTCTATTTGCTAGATCTCGCCACAAAACAGTTGGGTGAAATTGAATAAACTCAACATCGGCAACCTTTGCACCCGCTCTTAGGGCTAGTGCCACACCATCTCCAGTTGATACCGCTGGATTAGTAGTTTGTGAGTAAACCTGACCAAGTCCGCCAGTAGCAACCACCACCGCTCTAGCTAATGCTCTGCCAACGCCATCGCGACTTCCAGCTCCAATTACATGCAAAGTTACGCCGCAAACTCGACCTGTTGCACTCTTTAGCGCGTCAATAACAAGTGCGTGCTCAATAACCTCAATACCTGAATCCTCATTTACCGCAGCAAGCAATGCTCTAGAAACCTCTGCGCCAGTGGCATCGCCCCCTGCATGCAAAATTCTATTTCTTAAATGTCCGCCCTCTCGAGTTAATGCAATCTCACCTGTTTCAGATTTATCAAATACTGCTCCTTGTGCAATTAATTTTCTTACCGCCTCTGGTCCTTCTGAGACTAAAACATCCACCGCTTTGATATCGCACAAACCAGCACCTGCTGCCAAAGTGTCTTTTTTATGTTGATCAGGTGTATCACCGGGTCCAAGCGCTGCTGCGATTCCTCCTTGTGCCCACTTTGTTGAACCTTCATCAATTCGCGCCTTAGTAACTAATAAGACTGACAAACCATATGAGCGCAAATTTAATGCAGTGGTTAGTCCTGCTACACCAGAGCCAATAACAATTACATCAGCTGATGTACTCCAACCAGGTAAGCCGGTTAGTAGTTTCATTACCTACCCCCAATGGCTTTATTGTCGATCAAGCGCACCTGATTCACCCAACCGGCAATAATTAGACGCTTATTTTCAGTTGATGGGTGAGCATCTGCAAAAGTCTCTTCATCTATTAGATTCAGATAATCCAATTTGAATAAAGGTTGGCTCTGGATTACTTCCTTAGCTTGTTCCAAATTCTCAGTACTCAGAGCCTTAAAAATCACACTTGCTGTTTTCTTCTCACTTTCTGTAAGTTTAATGTTTCTTGAAGATAAAGCTAGGTTATTAAGATCTCTAATTGTTGGGGCAGAAACTATATTCACAGGTATGTGAAGCTTTTTTACCATCTCTTTAATTAAGAAAATCTGCTGAAAATCTTTTTCGCCAAAGACTGCATGCTTTGGCATTACTAAATCAAACAATCTTTTAACAACGGTTAATACCCCAGAGAAGTGACCACTTCTAGCTGCGCCTTCATAGAGATCCCCCACTGCTCCAGCATCAATTCTTTTTATCTCCCCTGGGTATATCTCTTTTTCGGAAGGGACAAAAACCGCAGTCGCACCAGCCTCTTTGGCCATCTGCAAATCAGCTTCAGTAGTTTTTGGGTAAGTATTTAAATCAGTTTTATTCTCAAACTGCAGCGGATTAACAAAAATACTAACCACAATCTTTTCGCCATAATTTTTGGCGAGTTTAATTAAAGATTGATGTCCAGGATGAAGTGCGCCCATAGTGGGGACTAAAACGTCCCATTTTTGGCGCGCTAAATCATCTGCAGATTTAAGAACTTCAATCATGGCTCCAGTCCTTTCCGGGTACCGGGCTAGAAGGAGAGTTTAACTTGTGCTTTGAATACTTGCCAACAAAGATTTAACCGCTCCAATACCTGGGATTTCACCTTCTGGATCAATAGCTAACCAAGGTATTAGTACAAACTCTCTTGAGTGAGCAAGTGGGTGTGGCAGCTTTAAAAAAACTGTATCTACGACCTGCTCTCCATAAACAATCAAATCTAAATCAATGATTCTGGGCCCCCACTTAATTTCACGCACACGACCCATTTGGTCTTCAATTTTTAACAATTCAGCTAGCAATATTTCAGGAGCCAGATCGCAATTTCCAATTACAACTGCATTTATAAAATCATCTTGATCTGGCCCACCAACCGGTGTGGTTTCAACATAAGGTGACACCTTTAAATCCTGAAGTAATACCTCCAGGTGAGTTATTGCAATATCTAGATTTAATTTACGATTTTCAAGATTTGAGCCAAGTGCTACAACAGCCTTCATCTACTTCTTTCAATCTCAACTGAAACATCTTTAAATTTTAAAGGAATGTGGGCATGAGGTTTATGTACTGTGACCTTAACTTTTTTGATCTTCTTAAACTCTTTTAAAATTTGCTTTGCTATGTCCTCTGCCAAGCTCTCAATTAACTGACGAGGTTCACCAGTTATCTCATTGTTTACAACTTGAGCAACTTCAGCATAATTTACAGTTCTACTAAGTTGATCATTTAGATTTTTCAGTGGCAGGTGTAACTCCACATCAACGCGAAACTTTTGTCCACGCCTGCGTTCTTTTTCTAACACACCGTGAAAGCCTTTAGCTTCTATGCCAGATATTTTTATAACATCACTCATTTGCGCATTTGCTCCATAACACTAATAGCATCCTGATGAGCTCTGACTGCATGGGTGCGCACACCCCACACCTTAAGCCTTGCCATTTCAGATGTTAAAGCAATTGTTGCCGACTCTCGTTTATCCGGCTCTGGTGCGTTAATTAACTCACCTAAGAAGCGTTTTCTAGAGACACCGATTAGCAGTGGATAACCAAGAAGCTGCAAGCGCTCAATATTCTTAAGTAATTGCCAATTATGTTCACTCTCTTTAGCAAATCCAATTCCGGGATCTAAAATAATTTGCTCAGGATTTACACCAGCTTTTAGTAATGCAGATACTCGATCATCTAATTCATCTTTAACCTCTTTGACCACATCTTTATAAACTGCCTGGCTCTGCATATCTTTAGAGTGACCACGCCAATGCATCACGATGTATTGAATTTTTGGATGAGCTGCAATTAACTCTGCCATTTTTTCATCAGCTAAACCACCACTTACATCATTGACATATGTTGCACCTGATGCAATAGCTTGTTTTGCTACTTCAGCCCGCATAGTGTCCACGCTGACTGTGGCACCATCTTTTACTAGTTCAGTTATCACTGGAATAACTCTGGCTAACTCATCTTCCTGACTTACCCGCTCAACACCTGGCTTGGTTGATTCACCACCGACATCAATAATGTCAGCTCCTTCTGCAATTAATCTTCGCCCTTGGGCGATTGCATCCTCTTTTGCTAAGTACTTTCCGCCATCAGCAAAGGAGTTTGGAGTGACATTTAGGATTCCCATTACCAGGGTTCGTGACATCTACTTACCTGCTTTGATTAATTAAGGAGATTGCTTCGGCTCTAGTGGTTGGATTTAATAACTGACCACGCACTGCGCTAGTGGTAGTTCTAGCTTGAGATTTTTTTACTCCACGCATTGACATGCACAGGTGCTCGCAATCAATAATCACAATCACGCCCCCTGGCTGCAAAATTTCTACCAATGCATCAGCAATTTGAGATGTTAGTCGCTCTTGAACCTGCGGCCTTCTGGCGTATAGATCAACAACTCGTGCTAACTTTGAAATTCCAGTGATCCGACCACTTTCTCCTGGTATGTAACCAATATGTGCAACACCATGAAATGGCGTCAAGTGGTGTTCGCAATGAGAGAAAACTTCAATTTCCCTGACAATAACTAGCTCTTTATGGCCGATATCAAAGGTTGTAGTTAAAACATCCTCAGGTTTTTGCCAAAGACCTGCAAAGTTTTCAGCCAGTGCTTTTGCAACTCGTTTAGGAGTGTCTTTTAAACCTTCGCGATTGGGATCTTCTCCAATTGCATGTAATAACTCAGTTACTGCTTTTTCTGCTCTAGCTTGATCAAACTCCTTCTTAGCACCACCATCATGTGGTCCCATTGATACGGAGTTAATCTCACTCATTTACATCCTTACTAATTTCTTTATCAACTTTTTTCGTGCCAGCTTTCTTTGCTGGTTTTTCCTCTTCAATCACCTTAACTTTGGCAGGCTTTAATGAAACTGGTGGTTGATTTGAAGGAATGCGCTTTTGAGAACCAGTCCAAGCAGCTCTTGGCTTTACCTTTCTAACTTTCTTAAACACTGCTGCAATTTCCTCTTTATTTAGAGTTTCATTCTCAAGCAACTCTTCAACTAAGCGATCTAGAGTTTCCCGATTAGCAACCAAGATATCAAAAGCTTCCTGGTGTGCATTTTCAATCATCTCTCTTATTTCACTATCTACTACTGCGGCAATACTTTCAGAGTAATCTCTTTGATGACCGTAATCTCTGCCAAGGAATGGTTGCGAATCTGAAATACCAAGTTTGATTGCACCAAGGCGTTGGGTCATTCCATACTGCGTAACCATTGCTCTGGCCAAATTAGTTGCTTTCTCAATATCGTTTGAAGCACCTGTTGTTGGATCATGGAAAATCAACTCTTCAGCGGCTCTGCCACCCATTGTGTATGCAAGTTGATCTAGCATTTGATTTCTAGTTACTGCATATCGATCCTCATCAGGTAAAACCATTGTGTAACCAAGTGCTCTACCTCTTGGCATGATTGTTACTTTATGAACTGGATCTGTATGTGGAAGTGCATGCGCAACT
>Ga0208788_1000775_pt1 | contig 15587 bp, 15 predicted proteins | sample Wag4_2014_7_11_3_FD_187363 | JGI IMG/M metagenome (GOLD analysis project Ga0208788, IMG submission 187363) | Fresh water mixed with fracking chemicals microbial communities from Ohio, USA - Utica-2 Time Series FC 2014_7_11 (SPAdes) (version 2) ...
CTATGTCGCCGACAATAATGGAACCATCGGTTTTACTGAATCGTCATTTGTTACCGACTCAGCTCGTGCCGCAAAGGGTATGCAGTCAGCACTTATCAAGAATGCTGCTGGTATCTATGTTGCACCAACCGCAGCAGCCGCTGCTTCCATGATCGGCGCATCATTAATTGATGCACAGGGCTACGTGACCTTCGATTACAAGCAAGCAAGCAACAAGACTGCATACCCAATCGTTGCAGTTACCTACTTGCTTGGAAAGACAGCAAAGAGCGCCAAGAACGCGGTTGTTGCTGACTTTGCAAAATGGATGATCAACGATTACGGCCCAGCCTCAGCAGATGCTCTTGGATACACACCCCTCGCAGGAGCAATCAAAACTGCAGCACTTGCTCAGGCAGCAAAAGTAAATAGCAAGTAATTCAGACAGACCTTTGGTCAAAGAAAAGCCCCGGTCGAAAGACCGGGGCTTTTTGCTTGTTTGGATTACGTAGTTAATTGAGGCTGATGGATAAATCAGCAATCAAGTCTTCAACTCGTCTCTTTATGTCGTCGCGAATTGGACGAACCGCCTCAACGCCTAGACCTGCAGGATCCTCTAATGCCCAGTCTTCATAGCGTTTGCCAGGAAATATCGGGCAGGTGTCACCACATCCCATAGTGATGACCACATCCGCAGCCTGCACAATTTCAACAGCAAAAGGCTTCGGGAACTCGTTAGCAATGTCGATGCCAACTTCACGCATCGCTTCGACGGCGGCTGCATTCAGATCTTTGCCCGGAAGAGATCCTCCGGAGTACACCTCAACCTTTCCTTTTGAAAGATGTCGCAACCATCCAGCGGCCATTTGCGAACGGCCTGCATTGTGAACGCAGACAAACAGGACTGAAGGCGGAGCATCGGTTATTAGGCCTTCAACTTTTGCCAATGCGCGTAATCGGTCGTCTGCGTAGCGAGCAGTGAATACTGCGACGAATGTTCGCACTTTCGCATCTGCAAAACTTCCGTAGGCTTCACGAACAATTGGTGTAATCGTTGATTCGTCAAACTTGCCCGCGTATTTCCGGGCAAGTTGTGTTACCGCATGCTGAATTATTTCATTTTCTTCAATTGGCTCTATTAATGACATTCTTTTCTCCTTTTCTGGTTATGTGTTTACAAGCGACCGCAAGCGCTCGCTTAGATCGTGAATCGTTTGCTCAAATGCCTCAAGAGTGTTGGCTTCTGCTGGGTCGGTAATTGACCAGTGGAAGTGGCGAAATGGAGGCTTTAGTTCTTCGTACGATTGGTCGCAAACAGTGATGATTGTTTGGCCATTAATGGCTGACGGTTCAAACATTCGAGGCGCTGCATTGTCTACGTCCAGTTGATGTAGCGCCGCAATTTTTCGTGTCAATGGATGAACATCGATTGCAGGCTTGGTTCCTGCACTTGTAACATTTGGACCAAGGTGCAATCGCCACAGTGCTTCTGCCAATTGCGAGCGAGCCGAGTTTTGTCGGCAGACAAAAATGACCGATTTTGGAATGGCAAATCGGGGAATGTTTGGCAAATTGTTACGAACTATTTGAACGAATCGTTTTCGTTTGTCTGCACTCGACGCAATGCGTCGTATAAGACCAGCGTCTTCTAGAACATCTAGATGGTGGGCCAAAAGAGCCGAAGGAATCTCAAACTTTTGAATGAGTTCGTTGGGAGTCCGATCCGACATGCTCAGTTCATCAACAATCTCCAGCCTCCGCGGGTCGCCGAGAGCCGAGAAGATTCTTGCGCGGTCAAAAACGCTGTCCATTTGATCAGTATATATCTCTCAATATAAATTGAGAGATATATCAGACCTGTTTGGGGAGCTGATTTATGCTTCGTCGCCGTCTTGTTGTTCGCGCAAGAACTTTTCAAATTCTTCAGCGAGCGCGTCGGCTGAAGGAAGTTCCGATTCGGTGCGGCGGTCGTACTCATCTTCAAGCATGGTGAGATAGCTGACGGTTTGATCGTCGCCCTCAACCGCAGCGTCGTGCAGTTCTTCCCAGCGCTGTATCTCTTCGTACATTTCACCGTGACTGGTAGGAATGCCCAGCACGTGTTCTAGGTGGCGCAACAAGGCTGCAGAAGACTTCGGGTGCTGCGCATTGGTCAAATAATGGGGCACACCTACTCGCAGCGATACTCCCGCAATTCCCTCGCGGTCGAGTCGCTCTTGAATGACCCCAACAACTCCGGTTGGCCCTTCGTATTGTGGACGCGACAAACCAAGTCGACGAGCGAGCGACTGGTTGCTGCTACTGCCCACCACTTGTGGAGAGCGCGTATGTGGAACACCCTCGGCAGCCGCGCCAACGGTAACCACCACTTCGCAGCCAAGTTGTTTTGCGCATTCCACGATGCAGTCCGCAAACACGCCCCAGTGCAGGTGTGGCTCCACGCCAGACAAAATGACCAGGTCGCGAGAACCCTCGGGGAAGCGCGCAATTAGGAAGTCATTTTCGGGCCAGCGAATGAGTCGCTCGCCGTCTTCGTCAATAAATGTTTCAGGGCGTTCCTGGGTGAAGTCGAAAAATGGGTCGGGGTCAACTGAAGCCACCACGGTCACTGCACGGTCTTGAATTGCCCACTCAAGGGCGCCTGTAGCCACGCCACACACGTCAAACCAGCCTCGAAGCGCAACCACCAAAACAGGGTTGCGCAGCGTTCCTACGGCCTCCCAGTCGGCGTCTAAAACGTCATCGACGTTCATGCCTGAACCAGCATTGTTTTCGCTTCGGCCAACTCCACTGTGTAAGCATGGCAGGCGTGACCACGCATCAAAACCCCCAGAACCGTGTTTCTGCACGCCTCGCAGCCATCGCCGAATCGGCCACTCTTGCCGTTGACGCAAAGGCAAAAGCGCTGAAGGCAAAGGGCGAAAACGTTATTGGTTTCGGCGCTGGTGAGCCAGACTTTCCAACGCCAGAGCGCATTGTTGAAGCAGCAGTTCGTGCAGCGCGTGACCCAAAGTTTCATCGCTACACACCAGCTGCTGGTTTGCCAGAGTTGCGTGAAGCAATCGCAGTAAAGACAAAGCGCGATAGCGGATTCACGGTAGATGCTTCGCAAGTGTTGGTGACGGTCGGTGGCAAGTACGCGGTGTTCGTTGCTTTTGCGGCATTGTGCGATCCGGGCGACGAAGTCATTGTTCCTGCTCCGTATTGGACAACGTATCCAGAAGCAGTTTCGTTGGCTGGCGGTGTTTCCGTTGTGGTTGACACCACAGAAGAAACAGAATTCAAAGTGACCGTTGAGCAGTTAGAAAAAGTTCGCACGCCACGCACGAAGGTTCTGTTGTTTGTCTCTCCAGACAACCCAAGTGGTGCGGTGTATTCGCCAGAAGAAACTATTGCCATTGGTAAATGGGCAGTGCAGCACGGTATTTGGGTAGTGACCGATGAAATTTACGAACACCTCACTTATGGCAAGCACAAGTTTTCGAGCATGCCAACTCTTGTTCCAGAATTAGCCGACAAGTGCGTCATCGTAAACGGCGTTGCAAAAACATATGCCATGACGGGTTGGCGAGTGGGCTGGATGATTGGTCCAAAAGATGTGATGAAGGCTGCAATCAACTTTCAATCACACACCACGTCAAACGTTTCCAACGTTGCACAAATTGCAGCGCTTGAAGCGGTGAGTGGAGACCTGTCAGCAGTTGCCATGATGCGTGAAAGTTTCGAACGCCGCGGAACACTGATGCACAAAATGCTCACTGCAATTCCTGGCGTCACGTGCATGGAGCCGCAAGGTGCGTTCTATTGCTTCCCAAATGTGCGTGGCCTGCTTGGTCGTGACATTGGTGGCAAGGTTGCAACGAACAGCATGGAACTTGCCGACTTGGTGCTTGACGTGGCCAAGGTTGCCTTTGTTCCGGGAGAAGCCTTCGGCGCACCCGGTTACGCCCGGTTTAGTTTCGCGCTCGGCGACGCCGATTTGGTCGAAGGCATGGAACGTCTCGCCGCGTTATTTGCATAACACCCGCGCACATGCGCTAAGGTAACCCCACTTCGGTAATAGCCGAAGGGCAAAACATTCAGCGAAGTCCGGTGAGATTCCGGCACTGTCCCGCAACGGTAATGCAGATTTTTTCTGCAAGTCCGGTCGCCTAATGCGTAGCTACATCAACCGCTCTCGCAAGAAGAGCAAGGAGACCATATGAACAAGTTCATCAAGGCCGGCATCGCCGGTCTTTTTCTTTCCCTCACCGCCGTTGTGGCAGGTTGTGGCGGATCTTCAACAAGCACAACCGATACCGCAGCAGTTAATGCAGATGTGTATCCAGTAACTGTTGGCGACCTCACACTCGAGGCACAGCCAGTCAGAATTATTTCGCTGTCGCCAACGGCAACCGAAATGTTGTATGCGATTGGCGCAGGATCACAAGTGGTTGCAGTGGATGAGTATTCAAACTTTCCAGCAGAGGCTGTAGCCCTTGGCACCAAGTTGTCGGGTTTCGAGCCAAACATTGAGGCAATTAGTGGATATACGCCAGACCTCGTCATCATTTCGTATGACCCTGGCAGTTTGGCCGAGCAACTCGGCACGTTGAATATTCCAGTGTTTACTGCAGGTGCAGCAATGAGTCTGGAAAATGTCTACGAGCAAATTGAGCAACTTGGAGTCCTCACCGGCCACAGTCAAGCAGCAATTGAGTTGTCAAAGACTTTGCAAACTGGAATTGAAGATGCAGTTGCTTCAGTGAAGTTCACTGATCCGCCATTGTCGTATTACTACGAACTTGACAACACGTATTATTCGGTGACGTCAAATACATTTGTTGGTCAAATTTTCAACTTGTTCGGCATGCGCAACATTGCCGACAACGTTGAATCAGGCAATGACTACCCGCAGCTCTCGGCCGAAGTAATTGTTTCCTCGGATCCAGACTTCATCTTCCTTGCCGATACAAAGTGTTGCGCTCAAGATGCAACAACCGTTGCCGCACGCGATGGTTGGGGCGGTTTGAAGGCAGTAACAGCGAACCAAGTAGTCGAGCTTGACGACGACGTTGCGTCGCGTTGGGGACCACGAGTACTTGACCTCATCACGGCAATACGTGACGCGGTAGTAACTGCCAATTCGTGAACCGTAACCGCACTTGGTTCGCGCTCAGCGGAGTACTGCTGTTTCTTGCGATGATCGTGGGAACGATGATTGGGCCTGCCGGTCCAACATGGTGGAGAATCCCGCTTGAGTTCGCGAACCGATTGCCGTTCATTCATGTCAACAGCGGTGTATCAGAGGCTGACTGGAACATTGTTTGGCTCATTCGAACGCCGCGAGTAGTACTTGCGGCAATCGTTGGTTCAATGCTTTCGGTTTCTGGAGCGAGTTATCAGGGTGTTTTCCGAAACCCCCTTGTTGATCCGTATTTGTTAGGTGTGGCCGCCGGTGCGGGACTGGGTGCCACCTTGGTGTTTGCGTTTCAACGAGGGGCTACGGAGAACTGGATTATTGACCCACTGCCGCTTGCTGCATTTATCGGTGCGTTGGTGGCTGTGGCAGTTACCTATGTGGTGGGAACAGCATTTGGAACAACGCAGTCGAGCACCACGCTCATTTTGGCGGGTGTTGCTGTGACTTCACTTGCAACGTCAATTCAGGCATTCATTTTGCAACGCAATACCGATGTGGTGCGCCAGGTGTACTCCTGGATTCTGGGTCGTTTGTCTAGTGCAACATGGGGTGATGTGCGTTTGATTCTTCCGTACGTTGTATTGAGTACGGGAGTGTTGTTGATGCATCGTCGTTTGCTCGATGTGCTTCGCGTTGGAGACGATGAGGCGAGCGCATTAGGCACCAACGTGCGCCGTGTGCGACTTGTCGTTGTGCTTGCTGCAACGTTAGGAACTTCTGCCGTTGTTGCAGTCAGCGGCCTGATTGGATTTGTCGGCATCATCGTTCCACATGCTGTTCGCTTGCTTGCAGGTGCCAGTTATCGCGTGGTGCTTCCACTCAGCGTGTTGCTAGGCGCAGCGTTTCTCGTATTCGCAGATATACCAAGCCGAGTATTGGCGAACCCCGCAGAGACCCCAATTGGTGTTGTCACTGCGTTCTTTGGCGCACCGTTCTTTTTATTCCTCTTGCGCACAAGGAACACTGCGAAATGACCGCGCTCGGGTTTTGCGATGTGCGTGTGTCATACGACGGCGTTGAAGCAGTGCAGAGCTTTAATGATCTGTTGCGCTCGGGAGAATGGCTGTGTCTCATTGGGCCAAATGGCGCCGGCAAGTCTTCGGTTCTGCGCGCAGCTGCAGGGCTCGTTTCGTACACAGGGTCTATCGCTATCGATCAAACCGAGATCCCTGCTACGTCTGCGCGTTGGCGCGCACAACACATTGCGTATGTACCGCAGTCTCCGCTCATTCCTCACGACATGAATGTTCACGACTATGTGTTGCTCGGACGTAATCCATATGTTGGCCATTTCTCATCAGAAACTAAACAAGACCGCGAAGTCATTCGCGGCGTGCTGGAACGGCTTGATTTGCTGAATTTCTCGCAACGAACATTGGGCACGCTGTCAGGTGGTGAATTACAGCGTCTTGTGATTGCGCGCGCACTTGCACAAGAGGCACCGGTGCTGTTGCTGGATGAACCAACGAGTGCACTCGATATTGGGCATCAACAACAGGCGCTAGAGCTTGTCGACAAACTGCGTCGCGAACAGGGCCTCACGGTTGTTTCCGCTATGCACGACCTCACGCTTGCGGGCATGTACGCAGACCGTCTGGTGCTCATGCATCAGGGTGCTCGAGTGGCGGAGGGCTCGGCGAAAGAAGTGTTGCAGCCGAACATTCTCTCCGAGTTTTACGGTGTTTCTGCACGCGTGCATCACGAAGACGATGGCACGGTCGTTGTTATCCCGCAGCGCATCAGTTCCCGCTAAACGAACCACTACCTTTGTCGGTGATGGACGATTTTGGTCGCACGCTCAATATTCATGTTGCGGGCTGCGCAGAGTCGCATCAGCGGCTACTGCAATCACTTGATTCATTGACCGACGCTCGGTGCCGTGAACCATCGGCGCTTCCGGGGTGGACACGAGGTCATGTGCTTTCACACTTGGCTCGCAACGCAGAAAGCCACGTGCATGTTTTGCAATGTGCAGCGCGTGGCGAAGTAGGTGAGCAATATGTTGGTGGTGCACAGGCTCGCAAAGAGGGTATTGAGTCTCACGCTCACGATTCAGCAGAGTCATTGGTTAGTGCTGTTCGCAAAAGTATCTACGCACTTGAAGGGCAGTGGGCTGCAACCAATAGTGAAGGTTGGCAGGGACACGGAGTGAATAGTGCTGGTGCATCCATAGCCATGAGCGACATCGTGTTCTTAAGGTGGCGCGAGGTTGAAGTGCATCATGCCGACTTATCACTTGCGTTTACATTTGCGGATTGGAATTCCACGTATGTGCGCTACGAACTTGATCGACAAGTCATGATGTGGCGAGCAAGTAAGCCAATGGGGCTTACACCTGTACCTGCACAAGCGTTACAGCTTTCGCCTAACGAACGACTTGCTTGGTTTTTAGGAAGAACCGAAGTCGAAGGTCTGCCAAAGGCGCCCTCTTACTAGTATTTCGCTGTGAACAAGCGCGTGAAGAGCACATGGCTTATTGCGTTGTTTGCAGTCTGTTTCTCAGTATTTCTCCCTGCTGGATCAGCCAGTGCACATGCCGGACTTGAGGAAAGCGAACCAAAGCCAAGTTCGTGGTTGGCTACTTCACCAACCGAAGTGGTGCTGTATTTTGACGAGCCTGTCGGAGTGGTGTTTGCCCGTATCCAGATTCTGGATCAAGACGGCAAAGAGGTATTTGAGACACGACCCACTCGTGACGAAGACGATCACTCGACCGTTCGAGCAAACATTGACGAGCTTGGTGAAGGTACCTGGGTGGTGCTGTGGCGCATTGCTTCTGCAGACTCTCACCCCGTACAAGGGTCGTTTGCATTTTCAATTGGAACAAATGTCTCTGATGTAACAAACATTCTGAATAACGATGCTGGTCAGGGGCATGGCTTGAACAATCTGTTCAACATCATTCGGTTTGTCATGTTTGCGGGAATTTTGACGCTGCTTGGTGGCGTTTCCATGGTGATGTTTGGTGCGCAAAAGTCTCCATCAATTCGTACGCGAATGAGCCTGTGGGGGGCATGGACGTTTGCGACTGTTGCAAGTATCCAGGCCTTGTTTGCGTATGGCCCGCACGCGTCTGGGGTGAAGGTCTACAACGTCACTGATCTTTCACTACTGAGCGACACCATGACGACGACATTTGGTCAGGCGACCTTGATCAGAATTGCTTTGCTCTTGAGTTTCTCGTTGTTGCTTATAACCATTGCTCATCGAGGCAAGCGACTATGGAGGGTCATCGCAGTTGGAACTTCCGTTGCTATTGCTGCCACGTTCTCTGCTGTTGGTCATCCGAGCGGAGAGTCACTAGTTGCACTCAGCCTCACGCTTGACGTGGTTCACTTGCTCGCGGTATCTCTGTGGGTTGGTGCGCTATTCCTCATCACCGTCGATCGCAAGTTTTGGCTGCGATCCACACAATCCATGCTCTGGTTCTCTCGAACAGCAGGGTATTCAGTTGCAGTAATAGTGGTTACAGGAATTGCCCAAGCACTGTTGCTCATGGACGGACTACGAAATGTGTTCGTCCTTGAATACGGCCAAAAACTGGCAGTCAAGGTTGTACTCGTGGTCGTGCTCGTTGCGATTGGCGCGCTCTCACGTTCAACGCTGCGCAAGAGCGGCCCAGCCAAGTTGCACCAATCTGTATTGGTGGAATCTCTGATTGCGCTCATTGTGGTGGGTATCACCGCGCTGATTGTGGCGCTACCTCCACGCGAGCAAGCATCAAACGCACCAGTTCAGTTTTCGCTGAAACAGTCTGATCTCAGTGCAGAAATCACGGTAACTCCGGCTCGAGTGGGGTCAGCAGAAATACATGTAGCTATTGATTCGTTGGTGGGTTCATTCGCTCAAATGACTTCGATTTCTGCACGAATGTCATTGCCAAGCGAGAGCATTCCAAATGGGCCAATAGAACTGGTCCGAACAACCCCAAATCACTACACGGCTGCGGTGAATTTCCCGTTTTCTGGATTGTGGAACCTTGAAATTCTGGTGAAACCAGACCCTTCACGAACAGTGATGTTTAGAACAGATATCAAGGTTGGCGAGTAGTCACTTTCATTACTAAGTGGTGGCCCATGCCAGTTGCTTCGTCCACAAACTGTTCGCCGAAAACTTCAAATCCATTATTTGTGTAAAACTCGAGAGCGCTGTCACGTGCTCGCGCCCAGATGTAATGCGCGTTGTGATCTTCAGCGTGGCGAACCCCGGCGCTCAGCAATTCGGCACCAATTCCACTTCCTTGCAAACGTTTGGCCACAGCCATTCCCTTTAGCTGAATTGCGGGAAGAGTTTCATCTAAAGGCCACGCCTCAGGGATCCACGAGGAACACGCAATAAGTTCTGTACCTTCGTGGATTCCAAGATGAACGCACCCGGGAAAATTGTCTTGTTTATAGGTGGGATCTTGCGACGGAGTGCCATCGCGAAGTACTGCCATTCGCAAAGGCAAAAGATCGTCAGTTGTAATGCGCACCACTCTGCTTGGGCGGTGCAACGAACGAATATCAACGATGCGATCGGCGAACTGGCTTGCCTCGTTTCGGTCGTGGGTCACGTGAACAACTGTGGTGTTGCGCTGGGCAAGCAAAGTGGAAAGATCGCGCAATAAGCGATCATGCAACTCTCCATCGAGGCCGCTCAGTGGCTCATCAAGAAGCAGCACTTTTGGGTTTGCGGCTAATGATCGAGCAACCGCAACACGCTTAGCTTCTCCACCGGAAATGACAGTCACATCGCGATCTGCTAAACCTTCAAGACCAACGAGTGCAAGTAACTCATTTACACGCAGTTGTTGCTCATGTTTGCTCATGCCACGCAGTGCGTAAGCAATGTTTTGACCAACAGTGAGGTGCGGGAAGAGTTGGTTGTCTTGAAACACCAAACCAATGCCTCGTTTATGAGTCGGTAAGTGCGTTACATCAATTTCATCAACGCTTACCGATCCCGATTCGGCTCGTTCAATTCCGGCAATCACGCGAAGCAGGGTGGTCTTTCCCTCTCCGCTTGGGCCAACGAGCGACACCACTTCTCCGGTGCCAACTTCAAGGCATACGCCATCAAGAATCACTTCGTTTGCATAGTGAATAGTGAGGTCTTGAATCTTGAGCATTAATGAGTTCTCGTTCGTGTGGCGCGCACAGTTTCTGCGATGTATACGGCACCAATGCTAAACACGAAAAACAGTGTTGAGAGCGCGAATGCTTTGGCGTGTTGAGTATCGCCAGGGCGAGAAAGCAGTCGAGCGATTGAAACGGGGAGTGTTTCATGGGTTTGTCGGGTGAGAAAACTGGTGGCACCAAATTCACCCAGAGATACTGCAGCCGAAAGCGCACATGCAGTGGCCAAGCAGCGACGCAACAGTGGCAAATCAATCCTCATCCATTGATCCTTTGCACCTGAGCCGAGCGTTGCCGCTGCATCGCGAAGGTCTTGAGGAATTGCTTGCACAACGGGCAACACCGTGCGAACAACTAAGGGGATAGCAATGAGAGAGTGCGCAACGGGAGTGATCCACCAGGTGGAGCGAAACTCAATCGGGCTCTGATCAAAGGTAATCAGAATTCCAAGACCAACCGTGACCGCGGAAATCATGAGTGGGAGAGAAGTGATGGTTTCCAAAAGCCGCGATGATGTGGTTTTGTATGCGATTGCAAGAGCAATCATGGTTCCCAGCGTGGTGGCAATGATTGAGGCGGTGATCGCAAAACGTGTGCTTACCGCTAGTGAACGCATGGTGTCGCTGGACAAAACCTGCGACCAGCCAGAGGTCGACTTCCAAGCGACTGCAAGTAATGGCAGCAATGCCAGGAATCCAGTCACTGCAGCAATGCCAACGACAGCAACTTTTTGCCCAGATCCGGTCGGCTTTGGTGCCTGAATGTTGACGGTGAGCGGTGATGTGTGATGACGGCCAAACTTCGTCATGACATACAGCACACCAATCAGAAAAATTGCCTGGATAATGCCAATGGCAATTGCTCCGTCTAGGTCACCAAGCTGAACTGATCGAACATAGATCTCGGTTTCAAGAGTTGAGTATGCAGGTCCACCCAGTATGCGAACGGCACCAAATGATGTGAAACAGAACAGCGCTACTGCTGTACTGGCAAAACCGAGTGCGGGTCGAATAAGCGGAAACGTAATGGTGCGAAATGTGTGCACAGTAGAAGCACCAAGCGTGTGTGCAGCGTGAATCAGCTCTGGATCAATTTGCGACCATCGTGGCATGACGAGACGTACGACAACCGCCATATTGAAAAAGATATGAGCGGCAATGATGGCAAATGCGGTGTAGTGCATGCGGTCGGGGAGCAGTGCAAACAATGCAGAACCAACGACAACAGTGGGAAGCAGGAATGGCGCAGTGATGAGCGCGAGCAAGAGACGTTTTCCGATAAAGGAAAATCGCGCAAGTATGAACGTGACGGGAAGAGCGCATGCAACAGTGAGAACAGTGCTCAAAATGGTTTGCCACAGGGTAAACCATGCGACTTTTCTAAAGCCATTGTTTGCAATGATGTTTGCGAAAGCAACCACGCTCGCGCCACGTTGAACGATCACCACCGTTGGGATTGCCAAGAAAACCAACAAATACAGGGCTGGAGCAATGACTAACCACCGTGTGCTCTTGGGATACGGCGATGGGGTCATGTAAACGAATTACTTGAAGACGATGGTTGACCACTCATCAAGCCACGCGGCGCGGTTCTCTGCGATCACGTTGTATTCAATGGTGAGCGCACGCTCTGGGCGTGAGATGTATCGAGTAAACGATTCTGGGATAACTGCATCCACGTGTACAGGAAATACAAACTGTGTTAGCGGAAGATCGCTTTGAAACGTTGTACCAGTGAGGTAGTCAATAAGCAGTTGCGCTTCAGCTTTGTGTTTGGTTCCGCGAAGAATTCCTGCGTATTCAATTTGCTCAAAGCAGGTCAGTGGAGCAACTCCGGTTGGGGCAACATCGGTTGGAGGGTCTGCAAACAGCACCTCAGCAGCAGGGCTGCTGCTGTAACTGACCACAATCGGTCGGTCGCCTTTACCAGACGATCCTGAAAACTCCGTGCTGTATGCCTGGGTCCAACCGTCTACAACCAGTACGCCATTTTCACGCAACGATTTCCAGTAGCTCTGCCAACCATCTTCGCCAAATTCGGCAACCGTGGCAAGGAAGAAAGCAAGGCCAGGTGAAGAAGTAATTGCGCTAGGCACAACAAGCAAATTTGCGTACGTACTGCTGACGAGAGCATCAAGCGACATTGGTGGCGCAATGTTGTTTTCTGTAAACCATGCGATGTCGTAGTTGATGCATACGTCTCCGGTATCAACCGGGGTGACTTCATGGCCTGGAATGTTTCGCATGAGCGATTCGTCCATGAACGCAAGATTTGGGGTTTGATATGACTCAAACATGTCGGCATCAAGAGCGCGTGAAAGCAATGTGTTGTCTACTCCCCACAACACGTCTCCCTCTGGGTTGCCAGCAGTAAGTGCGGCTTTAGAAACGAGTTCGCCAGCATCGCCGCTGCGAACGACATTCACCGTTATTCCGGTTTCGGCAGTGAATGCATCAAAAATGCCCTCGCTAGGAGTAAACGAGTCGTGTGCAAGCAGTGTCAGCGTTACTGGTTCATCACTGCTTGACGAACCTTCATCAGAACTTCCCGAACACGCTGCGAACAACAGCATGCTGAGTGTGATTGCCACAATTTTCTTCATTGGGGTACTTCTTTCAGTTACTGAGGGCACTTGACTGAACAACAAATAGCGAACCTGTCTGCACTGAAATTGTTGCAGTTTCCTCGATGAGTTGGTTGCTTATTCCACGTGATGAATGGGGGGTAAGAGATTCATTGGTAAGAGCCCATTTCAAACCAGCTGTTGAGATTCCCGATGCAGTGCCACCGGCAGCAATGAGCCCAACATTGGAGCCAATATTTCCTGTGATGGTGACTGATGCAGGCCCATGAATGAGATGCAGAATTGAGTTATCCCACAGTGCTTCGATAGTGCAGTGACGAAGGCTTGGATTTTGCAGTACCGCAAAAACACCAAGTTCGTGATCAAGACGACCGCCACCTTTGGTGATCAGCACAATCTTGTTGGCGCCCATTTCTACCGCCTTCAGCAAAGCAAGCTCGGCATCTGTTGAGTCCTTGTCACGTGGCAGTTGAGTGACAGTGGTGCCGTTTGCTTCTACGGCGGCGAGAACAGCTTTGTCCACTGAGTCCATGTCGCCAATTACAACATTCACGCGCAGCCCGAGATCAATTGCACCGTGAAGTCCAGAGTCAGCGGCGATGACAAGTTGATGTGCAGGAATGTGTGGCTTAATTGCTCGCGTTGGGGGATTTCCGCCCAACACGACGATCGCGGTCTTGCCTTCACTCTGCACGTGTAAAGGATGCCACAGTTAGGCGCTCCTAACCCTCATGACGGTAGCCTTTTTCCCGTGAGCCCTTTCGCTAGCACCACATCAGAGATCGACAAGACAGACACCATCGTTTCCATCACGCCTGAAGCGCATGTGAAGTTGCTTGAGCTTCGCGACGCAGAAGCAGAAGGCGCACAACTTGGTTTGCGTCTCGAGATTTTGTCCGAGCCAGGCGAAGATTTCCGTTACGACCTGTCATTTGATTTTTTCACGAAAGCCGCATTCAGCGATGAAGTTCGCACGATAGATGGCCTGAAGATCATTGTTCCCGCAAAAGACTTAGACGCATTTCAAGGTGCAACGATTGATCATTCAGAAACACAAGGCCTGCTTATTCGTAATCCGAATAAGCCAAAGGCTCCACAGATTGAAGGTTTGGTTCGCGACGATGCAATGTCGGCAGAAATTGAAACCATCGTTACGGCTGAAGTAAACCCAATGCTTGCTGCACACGGAGGTTTCGTCACGTTTGCAGGCCACGACACTGAAGGAACCGCATACTTCACCATGGGTGGTGGGTGTCATGGTTGTTCAATGAGTCGTCAAACCATGCTTGAAGGTGTGCAATCAATGGTGTCGGCAAAGGTGCCAACGATCACCAAAGTTCGTGACCTCACCGATCACTCAACAGGCGAGAACCCGTTCTTTAAATAAATTCGGTTGACTCGCGTACAGCGGTAAAAATCGGGTTGAGTGCCGCGAACACATCGCCAGCATCAATCAGTTTTTGGTGATCACCAGTAAACACAATCAAGCCTTTAATGAATGCTTCCTGAGCATTGATCTGCTCGGTAGCAATTCCAACTGCCGTTTCATATGTTTCGGTAAATCGCACGTCTTCGGCTGGTGCCGCACCAGACGCGAATGAAACAACTCCATCACGAACTTGCAGATGATAGGTGACATCTCCAAATGGAGTTCCCGTGACTACTTGAGTGAGTCCAACGGTGTGCTGAGAAGCAAGTGTCGAAAGTGTGGAGTCTGCGCTCACACCGGCCGACATGGCCGAGATCCATTCGGCGCTGAGATATCGAAGTGACGACATCTCAGCGCCGATTTGGAACGCCTAGTTACTTACGCTGCGACCATGCTCTCGGTCTTGCGACGCGAGAACGAGATTGCGGCAACCAAGATCGCAAGTGAGATGCCCGAAATGACGAAGCGCACACCGTCGTTGTCTTGGTACTTAATGATTGCTGGGAGAATCAACAATGCAACCAAGTTCATCACCTTGATGAGTGGGTTGAGTGCTGGACCAGCGGTGTCCTTGAATGGGTCACCAACGGTGTCACCGATAACGGCTGCCTTGTGTGCATCTGAACCCTTGCCACCATGGTGGCCGTCTTCGATGTACTTCTTCGCGTTGTCCCATGCTCCACCAGCGTTGCTCAAGTAGTTAGCCATGAGCTGGCCGGTGAGGATGACGCCTGCAAGGAAGGCACCAAGTGCTGCGTAACCAATACCGAAACCAACAACTACTGGCGTAAGTACTGCCAAGAGTGCTGGGGTGGTGAGTTCGCGAAGCGATGCTGCGGTGCAGATGTCGATAACTGGGCCGTAGTCAGGCTGCTTGGTACCGGCCATGATGCCGCCATCTTTGAACTGACTGCGTACTTCCTGAACAACAACACCAGCGGTGCGTCCTACTGCACGAATGGCAAGTGCAGAGAACATCATGGCAACGGAACCACCGATGAGCAAACCAATGAAGGTCTTCACGTCGGAAACGTTGATTTGTGTTTCTGCTGCCTTGAAGATTGCTGAACCTTCAAGTGGTGCACCAGCAGCATCTTTCAAGCCGAGTTCACCAGCAATGGTTTCGATGTACGAAGCGAACAACGCAACTGCTGCAATAACTGCAGATCCAATTGCGAAGCCCTTGGTCACAGCCTTTGTGGTGTTACCTACTGCGTCAAGGCTGACCAAGATCTTGCCGGTTTCACCGTGCAATTCGCCAGCCATTTCAGCAATACCTGCTGCGTTGTCCGAAAC
>Ga0208788_1000777_pt1 | contig 15572 bp, 14 predicted proteins | sample Wag4_2014_7_11_3_FD_187363 | JGI IMG/M metagenome (GOLD analysis project Ga0208788, IMG submission 187363) | Fresh water mixed with fracking chemicals microbial communities from Ohio, USA - Utica-2 Time Series FC 2014_7_11 (SPAdes) (version 2) ...
CCCCGGGGGTCAGAGCTTCGAGGACGATGACGACGAGGGGTAATCCTCGAACGTGTTGACCATAGAGAGCGCTGCCCGCTCCAGGTAGTCCCATAGCTCGCCCTCGTCCAGCGGAGAGAGCTCCAGGCAATCGAGCGCTGTGCGCATGTGAGCGAGCCATCGCTCTTTGGCATCTGGATTGACGTGAAAAGCAGCGTGCCGCATGCGCAGGCGCGGGTGGCCACGCTGATCGCTGTAGTCGGTGGGGCCACCAAAGTACTGCTGGAGAAAACTCGAGAGTCGCCAGATCGCGCCCTCTAGGTCGCCCTCGGGATACATCGGGCGAAGCCGCTCATCCGCTCGGATTCCCTCGTAAAACTTGGCGACAAGGGTGTCGAAAGTTGCCGAACCACCAATCCGCTCATACAGGCCAGAACCGCGGGAAAGATCGGTCATGCCTAGCGCTTGGGCTTCTTAGACTCGGTGGTGGTTGATTGCGCGCCATCAGCCAACCGTGCTTGGCCCTGTCGGTGGGAATCGGTGTTGTCGACGATCATGCGGTTCAGAGCCGGGATATCGATTTCCCTCGTGTCGAGTGCGTCTTTCAGCGCGCGATAGAGGGCACGCTCGGCATCCCACTGTTCCCCAGCTCGCACCTTGACCACCAGGCGCAGGGTAATCGCCTCAGCGGAAAGCGACTGGATGCCCCAGACCTCAGGTTCTTCGATGACCTTTCGGCGCCACTGAGGCGAGTGGGCAAACGTCTTCGCGGTCTCCAGAAGCAGGTCTTGAATGTCGTCGATATTGGACTGGTAGGGAACAGGAAGATCCATGATGACTCTGGACCAGTCCTGGGTTTGGTTCCCCACGCGCAGGATCTCGCCGTTGCGGACATACCAGAGGGTTCCCGACACATCACGAATCTCGGTGACTCGGATTCCCACTCGCTCGACTACTCCGGATGCGACGCCTAAGTCGACGACATCTCCGACACCGAGTTGATCTTCGAAGACCATGAACAAGCCATTGAGCAAGTCTTTGACAATGCTTTGCGCCCCAAATCCAAGTGCTGCTCCGATGATTCCAGCACTGGCCACCAACGCGGTCACCGAGAAGCCGAGCTCGCTCAGGACAAGAATGACCACGACGGAAGCTATGACCCAGGTGGCCGTGTTGTTGAACACGGAGCCCAGCGTTCTTGTTCGTTGGACAGCGCGCAGAGCTTCGACCGGGCTGGCCGTGAGCTCCCTGGTGTCATCGACGTTGTGAGCCTTTTTGACTCCCGTGACAACCTGATTCACTACTCGCTTGATAACGCTGCGAATAATGATTCTGCCGATTAAGCCGGCGGCAATCACTCCGAGAATCCGGAAGAACGTCCCATAGGTGGCAACTGCCTCAACCAGCCACGACCAGAACTCTCCCAGATCCATACCCCCATGTTACGCCGGTGTTGCAGCAGAATCGCTGGCCTGGACTCGAAGCGCTCGTTTCACCCCGGCAAGGTTTTCTTCCACGATGCGACGAAGGGCCGGAATGCTCGGGTGAGTAGCGAGCCATTGCTCGCTCGCTGCGACCAAACTCTCACTCACGAGCGAGCTCGGATAGAGGCCCTCCACGATGTATTCGGCAATCTTGTAGGTCCGCTCCTCCCAGATCTTCTCGAGCATGGCGAAGTAGGGCTCGACTAACCCCTCAAGGTCGCGCTGATCATTGACGAGGTCATAGCCGAGGGTGAGAGAGCGAACGATTGCGTTGGGAATAGTGGCATCGCCCGTGAGGCGATCAAAGATCGCCCTCTTGGACGCGGCCCCGGGCAGAAGCGACTCTGCCCGTGCTGCAGCTTGTTGGCCATTGGAGGTGTTGTCGGTGGAGAGGGCTTCTGCAATATCCGATGGTGTCGCCCCACCACACAGGGCAAGTCCGGCCAGCAATTCCCATTCCAGGTCGGTGTCGATTGCGAGCCCTGGCAGGGTTGTCTTTCCTGCGCGCAGCGCGCGCAGGAGCTCGAGGTGTTCGGGGGTGCTGGCCAGCCCGCAGAAGGCTTTCACCAGCTGGAACTGGATGTCGCTTCCGGCCACAGCGCTCTCGGCGAGCGACCAGATAGCGCTTCCCGCCTGAGCGAGAGCGGTGGTTCGCCTCGAGGGTGTCACATAGTTCCGCACGACCAGGGCTAATTGCCCCAGTGCTGTTCGCACGGTGGTGCTCTCGGTCTCGGCGCCTATGTGCTGAAGCACCAGGTCGATGAAGTTCTGGGGCGGGATTTCAGCGTCTCTCGTTGCATCCCACGTGCTTCCCCACACCAGGGCGCGGGCTAGTGGGTCTTCGATTGCTGAGAGGTTCTTGATCGCAAAAGCGTGAGATTGCGGGTCCAGGCGAATCTTTGTGTAAGCCAGGTCATCGTCATTGATGAGGATGAGATCCGGTCGTGGCAGCCCAACAAGCTCGGTGATCGATGTCTTTGCCCCATCCGCGTCGAGTTCGATGCGCTGGTGGCGTCTTGTGACGCCGTCCTTGTCGGCGTGGTAGAGGCCAACCGCGAGTCGGTGGGGTCGAAGTGTTGGCCATTCCTCCGGAGCGCTCTGGAGCAACTCGGCTTGGGTGATAACACCCTGGTCGTCGACCTCGATTCGGGGAATCATGGTGTTCACCCCGGCTGTTTCCAGCCACACAGAACTCCAACCCCCTAGCTCGCGACCGCTGGTGGCTTCGAGTTCCGTGAGTAAATCGGCGAGTGTGGCATTACCCCACTGGTGCTTGACGAAGTAGTTGTGAACGCCCGAGAAGAAGGCCTCCTCACCGACCCACGCCACCAATTGCTTGAGCACCGAGCCGCCCTTTGCATAGGTGATGCCATCGAAGTTGACCTGAACGTCTTCGATGTCTCGAATGTTTGCCACAATCGGGTGAGTCGAGGGCAATTGATCTTGCCTGTATGCCCAGCTTTTTTCCATGGCGTGGAACGTCGTCCACGCGTGGGTCCATTCGGTGGCCTCAGCGGTGGCGATGGTGGAGGCCCACTCCGCAAATGATTCGTTGAGCCAGAGGTCGTTCCACCAGGTCATGGTCACTAGGTCGCCAAACCACATGTGTGCTAGTTCGTGGAGGATTGTGACGACTCGACGCTCGCGAATCGCATCGGAAACCTGGGAGCGAAAAACATAAGTTTCCGTAAACGTCACCGCTCCGGCGTTCTCCATTGCCCCGGCATTGAACTCTGGAACAAAAAGCTGGTCATACTTCTCAAACGGGTAGGGGACGCCGAATCTCTTCTCGAAATACGCGAAGCCCTTCTTGGTGATGTCGAAGATGTAGTCCGCATCGAGAAATTTAGACAGCGATGCCCTGGCGTAGAGGCCAAGCGGAATAGTTGCTCCGCTCGAGCTGGTCAGCTCGTCGCGCACCACTGTGTAAGGCCCGGCAATGAGGGCTGTGATGTAGGAAGAGATTCGGGGGGTGGGGGAGAAAGACCAGGTCGCTGATGCCCCCTCAACCTCGGGTGTTGGGCTTGGTTGGTTCGAGACAATCTGCCAGGTGGCCGGTGCCTGAATAGTGAACTGGAAGGATGCCTTGAGGTCGGGCTGCTCAAAAACTGGGAAGACACGGCGCGAGTCTGGAACCTCAAACTGCGTGTAGAGATACACCTCTCCATCGACTGGGTCAATGAACCGGTGGAGTCCTTCGCCGCTGTTGGTATACGAGTGCTCCGAGACCACAACCAGGGTGTTCCATTCCGACAGGTTCACAAGCGCAATCCGCGAGTCGGAAAATACGGTGTCTGGGTCTAGCGAGCTGCCATTGAGGCTGACCTGGCGCACCCGCTCCGCAATGACGTCGATGAAGCTTGAGGCGCCAGGGCTCGCCTGGAAAGTGACCTCCGTGGTGGTTGTGAACCTCGGGGAGTCGCCAACCTCGCGCAGGTCGATGTCGATGAGGTAGCTCTCCACCTGGATGAGCCGAGACCTGGCGGCGGCCTCATCGCGGGTTAGATTTTCACCGGGCACCAGGAACTCCTTGAGGACACTCGGGGATGGATCCCCTGGGGCAACGCAACGCTGTGGAGGCTAGCTCAGGGAACTAAGCGCGACCTTTTTTGGCGTTAATGGTGACAGTGACCTCTTCGGGTAGTTCCTCGGCTGATTCCCCGGCCTGAGTAATCGGCTTGAAGTCAGCTGGCACCTTGGGGAGTTCGATGGAGTTGATGGCCATGACAATGTCAGTCGAGGACGTCCGCATGCGCTGCAGAAAGTCATTCACGTATGACTGCTGGCGACGAATATCGTCGAGCTGCCGCTCCAAATCGGAGCCCAGGGAACCCACCAATTCGTTGGCATCGGCAGCGAGATCGCGTGCGCGCTTGACTGTCGAGGTAATGATTGTCTCGGACAATGATCGAGCGTTGCCCAAGACTTCTTCCTCGCGTGCCAAGGCTGACCGAAGAACACTATCTGCTTCTTGGGTGAGTTCTTCTGCTCTCTTAGCAGCTTCCTTGACAACCGTGTCAGCCTGCTCGTAGGCCTTCCGCTGGTACTCGTCGGCCTCTTCGTGGATCGTGGCGCGCGCGCTTTCTGCCTCCTGGATTTGCCGACGAATACTGGCGTCGGTGCTCACAGCGCTTTCTTGGGCTGCGTGGAGAATCTCGGCGGCTTCACGCTTGACCTGCTCAGCCTGGCGGGATGCCTCGGCTGTGATGTCAGAGGCCGTCTTCTCGGCTTGGCTGATTGTGGTTGAGGCGGTGCGCTCCGCACGGTCTCGAGTCCTGGCGGCTTTTCCCGCTTCTTCGGCAATCTTCTGACGCAACTGAGAGGCTTCGCTCTCAACCTCAAGACGAAGCTCATCAGTTTCGCGTTTCGCATCGGAGCGAACTTTGCGGGCATCTTTGTCCGCTGACTCGCGAATCAGAGCGGCTTCGCTCTGGGCCTTGCTCACCGTAGCGGACGCCTCGGCGGCAGCGTCGTCGACGAGCCTCTTTGCTTGCTTCTCAGCCGTACTCAGCGTTTCTTGAAAAGCAACGCCAAATTTCGAAAAGTTAGGCTTTACAGACTCGACCTGGGCACCCGCGATTTCGCGCGTCAGGCGTTGTATCGTTCGCTGGTTCTCGCCGCGCTCTTGTTCCAGGCGTTCGAGGCGTTCAGTGAGCTCGCTAACGTGACGAGCTACATCCTTGCCGTCCAAACCGCCGACTGCACGACGAAAACGTGGAATGCTCACAGTGGTTGCCTTTCCCAAAAATTCATATGCCCATTACTATAACGCATCTCGAGCCAACATTTCAGTTTCCTTGGGGAACACCGCACTGAGGATTCTCTTACCCCGACAGTAGATTTAGACTGAATCAATGAGAATCCACGTTGCCACAGACCATGCAGGACTTGAGTTTAGTCGCGATCTGGTGGATCACCTGGGCCACGAGGGCCACGAGGTCGTCAATCACGGCCCCGTTGAATTCGACCCGGTTGATGACTACCCCAGCTTCTGCATCGCCGCGGCGCGAGCGGTGGTCAGTGACCAGGCCGCCGGCGTTGACGCCTTGGGGGTTGTATTTGGGGGATCGGGCAATGGCGAGCAAATTGCTGCCAACAAGGTCCGTGGCGCCAGGGCTGCTCTGGTGTGGAGTGTGAACACGGCGGTTTTGGCTAGGGAGCACAACAACGCGAACATTGTCGCCATTGGTGCGCGCCAGCACAGCATTGATGAGGCCCTGCTCTTCATCGACACCTTTATTCGCACGCCCTTTAGCGGTGACGAGCGGCATGTTCGCCGTATCGCTCAGATTGCCGACTACGAACAGACCGGAGCCATCAGCGGATTGAGCATCGGCTCGTAAGCTGCTATGCCTGAAGGCCACACCGTCCACAGGGTTGCCAGGCTTTTTGGCGCCCTTTTTGTAGGGCGGACTATTGAGGCGTCCTCCCCGCAGGGTCGCTTCAGTCAGGGCGCAGCGAGCATCTCCGGCCGCAGCATTGTTGCGGTTGACGCGGTGGGGAAACAGCTGTTTATGGACCTCGATAACGATCTGATCGTTCGGGTGCATCTGGGAATCTACGGCGCCTGGGATGTGACAACACATCCGGATAACGCCGAGGTCGCACAGGTCCTCACCTCTCTCGGGGCACCCAGGTCCAGAGCCAGGCGATTTGGCGAGTGGGAGGGTGATCACGATGCGCCGGATGTTTTCCCACCGCCACCCGTTGGGCAGGTGCGCCTGAGACTCGTGGCTGATGACGTCGTGGCGGATCTTCGCGGGCCCACCGCGTGCGAGGTGATTACCCGCGAACAAGCAGACGCCATCCGGCACCGCCTCGGGCCGGATCCACTGGTCATGACCGGCGCGAGAGGGCAGAGGGTCTTCACTGAGAGATTGCTCGCGACTAAACGCCCCATTGGCCTGGTGCTAATGGACCAGTCAGTGGTGGCAGGAATCGGCAACGTCTACCGAGCTGAAATCCTCTTTCGGCACCGGTTAGACCCCTACCGGCCGGCGTCCGCCCACTCGCCGGAGGTCGCGGGGGCGCTCTGGAAAGACTGGGGCTCCCTCCTTCGAGATGGCATTGCCACCGGGGTCATGCTCACCCGAGATGATTTGAGTCCCAGCGAGAGAAAAAAAGCTCTGCGCTCGGCCCAGAATCGCCACTGGGTCTATAAGCGCGAGGGCAAGGAGTGCCGTGTGTGTGGAAGTGTTGTTGCCATGGACGTTATGTCTGCCAGAAAGCTCTACTACTGCCCGTCCTGCCAGGCCTCCTAAAACAACACTGAGCGAGGAACCATGATTATCACGAACGCGAAAATCTATGGCGGATCGTCGCGTTCACTGATGGATATCGCCCTGGAGGGCGATGCGATTGTGGCGGTGGGCCCCGCGGGGTCTCAGGACACCACCGGCCACGAAGTCATAGACGCGGATTCCCGAATCGTCATGCCCGGGCTGTGGGATGAACACGTGCACTGTGGATTGTGGGCGCAGCGGCGTCGCTGGATAGATCTCTCACCAGCCACCTCCGCTGCGGAAGCCGCCGCCATTATGGGCCAAGCGGTGCGTGAGAGTTCCGACACCACCGGCGATGCGGTCCTGATTGGTGCGGGCTACCGTGATGGTTTGTGGACTGATCGAAAGTCAACGGCCCTGTTGGATTCGGTGACGGGGAGCGCTCCGGTCTTGCTGCTCTCGGTCGATGTCCACTCGTGTTGGGTGAACACGGCAACCCTCAGGGCCTTCGCGGTCAGCGGTCACGAGCTCGATGGCTCATTGACCGAGCAAGAGTGCTTTGACTTGACGGTGGCGGTTGGGTCAGTGGACGAGAAAACCTTGGACGCATGGGTCTTAGAAGCCGCCCACGCTGCCGCGGCACGCGGTGTCGTTGGAATTGTCGATTTGGACATGGCCTACAACTCGAGCGTGTGGAGCAGGCGGGCGGCCCTGGTGAAGGGCCGCTACCCGCTGCGTGTTGAGGCTGGCGTTTATCCCGAACACTTGGAGCGCGCCATCGCCGATGGTTTACACACGGGCTACGAACTGGCACCCGGAATCTCGATGGGCCCGTTCAAGATCATCACCGACGGGTCGCTCAACACCAGAACAGCGCACTGCGTTGATCCCTACCTTGGTGTTGAGGGTGATGTTCGGGGTGGAATGAACTTCGATGTGGCAGAAATTGAGCGCCTCATGCTGAGGGCGCACCGGGCAGGTTTTTCCCTCGCCGTTCATGCCATAGGCGACGAGGCAAACCGCCTCATCCTGGATGTGATGGCCGCCAATGGTCTTGGCGGGCGCATTGAACACGCCCAGCTGGTGCGCGACGCCGATTTTGTTCGCTTTGGGGAGCTCGGTGTGATCGCCAGTGTTCAGCCCGAGCACGCGGTGGATGACCGAGACGTGACCGATGTCTATTGGGCGGATAGAGCCGACCGGGCTTTCGCTCTCCGACGATTGGTGGACAGCGGTGCGAAGCTGATTCTCGGGTCTGATGCGCCAGTAGCGCCGCTGGATCCGTGGGTCTCGATTGCTGCCGCCATCACGAGAACCCGAGATGGGCGGGAACCCTGGCATCCCGAGCAGGCGCTCACTCTCGATGAGGCGATTCGTTTCTCCACAAGAACAACGGTTGCCGTGGGGCAACCGGCAGACCTCGTGATTGTCGATGCCGATCCGCAGTGGCTGGTGGACGCCTACGGTTCCGACGCGGCGGCAGCCAGTGACGCGGTGCGAGCGATGCCCGTATGGGTGACCATGTCCCAGGGAGTCGTGACGCATGGGGTGAATATTTAACTGGAGGGGATGACGGGGATCGAACCCGCACCATCAGTTTGGAAGACTGAGGCTCTACCATTGAGCTACATCCCCGTGGGGTGCCACCGATATTGATGGTACTGCATGCACTTCGATTCGTCGCCTCCGGGCGATGACACCGGCTAGACTTCGGGAGGCTGTTCGCCAGGGCTTGCACCGCGCCCGGGTGGCGAACAACTCTTATCTTTTCGGGGCGTAGCTCAGTTTGGTAGAGCGCCCGCTTTGGGAGCGGGAAGTCGCAGGTTCGAATCCTGTCGCCCCGACGGAAAGACACACAAGAAAAACTAGTTGGAGAAAATGCCGTGCCCACAACGACAAAAGAAGCGCTTGGCCCCACCCGCGTTCGCTTGACCATCACGGTCACCCCGGAAGAACTCAAGCCCAGCCTCGACCACGCTTACCAGCACATCGCTGAGCAGGTCAACATCCCAGGTTTCCGCAAAGGCAAGGTGCCACCGCCCCTGATTGATCAGAGGGTGGGAAAAGGTGAGGTTCTGAACCACGCCGTGGGCGAGGGCCTAGACCGCTTCTTCCAGCTCGCTGTGGCGGAACAGAAAGTGCGCACGTTGGGCCGGCCAGATGCTGATGTTACCCAGTGGCCCAGTGAGAAAGATTTCTCTGGCGACCTCGTGGTCGTTGTTGAGGTTGATACCCGTCCGGAGTTTAAGATTCCCGACCACACGAAGTACACCATCGAGGTTGACCCCATCACCGTCAGCAAGGACGAGGTCGAGGCTGAGCTCGATGGCCTTCGCGCTCGCTTTGGCACCCTGGTGAGTGTTGACCGCCCCATCGCGACCGGTGACTTTGTTCAGATCGACCTGGTGGCAAAAATTGGCGATAGCACCATCGACACCGCCAATTCCATTAGCTACGAGGTTGGTTCAGGCCAGCTCATCGATGGCATCGATGAAGCGTTGGACACCCTCACCGCTGGGGAAGTAACGACCTTTGAGTCCACGCTGCTCGGTGGCGACCGCGTGGGAGAGACCGCACTGATTGAGATCACAGTGTTGAGTGTGAAAGAGCGCGAACTGCCAGACGCCAATGACGAGTTTGCTCAGATTTCCAGCCAGTTCGACACCATCGCCGAACTCCGCGAGGACATGAAGGTGCAGGTTCAACGCAAGGGCGTGTTCCGACAGGCTCAGCAGGCAAGAAACAAGCTCGTCGAGAAGCTCCTGGAGGCTATCAGCATCCCGTTGCCGCAGAGCGTCGTTGATGACGAGGTTCACCGCCACCTGGAGCAGGAGGGCAAGCTTGAGGATGACAAGCACCGCGCCGAGGTCATCGAGTCGACCGAAAAATCCTTGAAGACCCAGATTCTTTTGGACGCCCTGGTGGAGAAGTTAGAAGTTCAGGTGTCTCAGGATGAACTGAGCCAATACCTAATACAGTCGGCATCGCAGTATGGAATGGACCCCGGCGAATTCATCCAGAACCTCGATAGCAACAACCAGATTCCCTCGATGGTGGGCGAGGTTGCCAGGTCCAAGTCGCTCTCCGTGGCGCTTGCCGGTGTGAAGGTTGTCGACACCAAGGGCAAGAAGGTGGACTTGAGTGACTTCACTCGCCAAGCCACTGACCCCGTTGAGCAGGCCGTGGCCCAGGCTGTCGCAGATAACCACGACGATCACGACCACGATCACGACCACAAGCACTAACCCGGCACTCTGCCGAGGGCGAACACTGCCGGTTCTAGTGGTTGGCGGCCGGTAGGGTCGGTGATAGTCCGCTTCAGGACCTTCGTGAGGAGAACAACACTGTGTCCATGGCAGAAACGATGATGCAACCCAATGTCTTTGACCGGTTGCTCAAAGACCGCATTATTTGGCTGGGTTCCGAAGTTCGTGACGATAACGCCAACGAAATCGCCGCCAAGCTCCTGCTCCTCGCTGCTGAAGATGCTGAGCGCGACATCTACCTCTACATCAACTCTCCCGGTGGTTCCATTACGGCGGGCATGGCGATTTACGACACCATGCAGTTTGTCCCGAACGACATCGTGACCGTCGGCATTGGTATGGCCGCCTCAATGGGGCAGTTGCTGTTGACCGCTGGCACCAAGGGCAAGCGCTACATCACGCCGAACGCACGAGTGCTTTTGCACCAGCCACACGGTGGTTTTGGTGGAACCGCAAGCGACATTCAAACTCAGGCCCACCTGATCAATGACATGAAGAAGCGCTTGGCGCAGATTACTGCCGAAGCCACCGGCAAAACCGTTGACCAGATTATGTCCGATGGCGACCGCGACCGCTGGTTCACTGCCGACGAGGCTTTGGCCTATGGCTTTGTCGATCACATTCGCTCCTCCGCAACCGACGTTGTCGGTGGCGGCGGAACTGAGCAGAGCAAGAAGAAGTAGACGGGGAATATCTAATGAACACAGTCCCAGAGCACAAGGCAACGATTGCGATGCCCGAGTCGCGCTATATCTTGCCAAGCTTCGAAGAGCGCACCAGCTACGGCTTCAAGCGCCAGGACCCCTACGCCAAGCTGTTTGAAGACCGCATCGTGTTCCTCGGCGTTCAGGTCGATGACGCATCGGCCGATGATGTGATGGCGCAGTTGCTGGTCTTGGAAAGCCAAGACCCCGACCGCGACATCGTGATGTATATCAACTCTCCCGGTGGTTCGTTCACCGCTATGACGGCCATCTACGACACGATGCAATACGTTCGTCCGCAAATCCAGACCGTCGTTCTTGGCCAGGCCGCCTCCGCCGCAGCTGTGATTCTTGCTGGCGGTGAGCCAGGTAAGCGCCTTGCTCTTCCGAATGCGCGAATTCTGATTCACCAGCCAATGATGGGCGAAGCGGGCCGTGGCCAGGCTTCCGACATCGAGATTCAGGCTAAGGAAATTGCTCGTCTGCGCGAATGGTTGGAAGGGACTCTCTCGAAGCACTCGAACAAGAGCCCAGAAGAAGTCAATCGCGATATTGACCGCGACAAAATTCTCACCGCTGCGGAAGCCCTCGAGTACGGACTGATTGACCAGGTTCTCTCCTCGAGAAAATCCCTCGGTGTCGGCCCCGCACTCAAGGGCCCGGAGGCCGTAGTCGCTTAGTTCTGCGCTCTCCGTTTGCGCAGGCCGGAAACGCCAAGGCCAATGAGGACGACAATCAGGACAATGACTCCGGCAACCGTCGGAATCAGTGACACTGATTCATCGGCAAGGACCTGAGGGGAATCCAGGGGGACACTGTTCTCGGGGGCGGTCTGCTCAACCGGGAGGTCCTCGGGTAATTCGCCACACATCGGCGGCTCGCTCAGCCCGGGTGTCGGGACGTGCTCTGGTGAGGGTTCAAACACAAAGGTGTAGCTGTCTTGGAGTGTGTGACCATCGGCTGAGACGAACTGGTAGAGAACGCTGTAGGTGCCTGGTTCGCCAAGCCCAAGGGTGTGGCTCATGGTGCGCTCGTTGATGGTCACGCATCCATCGCCGTAGTAGAGGCCTGTGGCATCCCGAGCAACGATCGCGAAGCCTCGCGTGGCATCGCCAGTGTCGAAGAAGTTGTCGTTGGTGGTAATTGAGACCGTTACGGGACTGAGTGTGACAACTGAATCGACGGCGGGGTCGCGGTCCTCCACCACGTTGTGAGCGAACGCTGTAGTGGGTGAGCCCAGAAGAAACAGTGCTGCGAGGAGGGCTAGCACCCAGGGCGGTGTGCTCGCACGTCCTGCTTGTGGCCCCATAGTCCCTCCATGCTAGCTGGCGCCACACCCGGCCTTTCCTGTGGAATGTCCGAAGCACTGGGGTCCTGAGAGGTAAACTCCGAAGGGTCTACGTTGCAGGGAGAAAGGCTTTCTCATGGCGCGCACAGGAGAGTCCGGCGAGCTCCTCAAGTGTTCGTTCTGTGGCAAAAGCCAGAAGCAGGTCCAGCAGCTCATTGCTGGCCCCGGTGTCTATATCTGCGACGAGTGTGTTGAGCTCTGTAACGAAATCATCGACGAGCGTCAGTCTGAGCACAGTGGTAGCGCTGTTGCTGACTTTGAGTTGCCAAAGCCCAAAGAAATCTTCGACTTCCTCGAGGAGTATGTCATTGGCCAGGAAGAAGCCAAGCGTTCCCTCTCCGTCGCCGTCTACAACCACTACAAGCGAGTACGCGCGGCCGCGTCACCGCATGCGGTTGCGGGCGCAGATGACATTGACATCCAAAAGAGCAACATTCTTCTGATTGGTCCGACCGGTTGCGGAAAGACCTATCTGGCACAAACCCTCGCGAAGCGCCTGAACGTGCCCTTCGCCGTTGCTGACGCCACCGCGCTGACCGAGGCCGGTTATGTGGGTGAAGATGTTGAAAACATTTTGCTCAAGCTCATCCAAGCTGCGGACTATGACGTCAAGCGGGCTGAGACCGGAATTATCTACATTGACGAAATTGACAAGATTGCCCGCAAAGCAGAGAACCCCTCCATCACCCGCGACGTGTCGGGTGAGGGTGTTCAGCAGGCTCTTCTGAAGATTCTCGAGGGCACGGTCGCGGCGGTTCCCCCGCAGGGTGGGCGTAAACACCCCCAGCAGGAGTTCATCCAAATCGACACCACCAACGTGTTGTTCATTGTCGCAGGCGCCTTTGCTGGCCTTGAAGACATCATTTCGCAGCGCGTGGGTCGCCACGGAATTGGTTTTGGTGCCCCCCTCCACTCAAAGGACGCCACCGAGAACATGTTCGCCCAGGTGCTCCCTGAGGATCTTCACAAGTTTGGCTTGATTCCTGAGTTCATCGGCCGTTTGCCGGTAGTCACCACGGTTGCCCCCCTTGACGAGACTGCACTGATCGACATCTTGACAACCCCCAAGAACGCACTGGTCAAGCAGTATCAGCGGATGTTTGTCCTCGATGGGGTGCAACTGGAGTTTGAGCCAGAAGCACTAGAAGAGATTGCCACTTTGGCTGCGGTCCGCCAGACCGGAGCGCGTGGCCTCCGAGCCATCTTGGAAGAGGTCCTGGGGCCTGTGATGTTCGAGATTCCCTCCAGCGATCAGGTTGAGAGAGTCATCATCACGAGGGATGCGGTATTGAAAAACGCGGCTCCCACGATTGTGTCGAAGGCCGCGCCGAGGCGCGAGAAGTCCGCTTAGCCACGCAGAACTGGACCATCATCCAGTTCGACGACGGGACGTCCTTCTAGCCAGGTGAGGGTCCAGCGAAGCGTCGTTACTTCGTTCGCACCCAGGGTGGCTTCGATGTCAGCGATCTGCTCGCGGAGTGCTTGAGGCAGAGACGCGGGCGCCTGGCCTACTGAGAATCGTCCACCGAGTTGCATAGCCCCCGCCTAACTCTCGGTATCTACTTCATACATGACCCAGGACGTCCGAGAGGCAAGAGTGTCATAAAGATGCTGTGCACTGCGGTTATCGGCTGCGGTGATCCATCGAAGATCGCCGCCACCGTGAGAAGCCCCGTGGGCCTTCAGCGCGTCAATCAATGCCCGACCCACGCCCTGACCGCGCGCAGACGGAGTGGTGAAGAGGTCATCGAGGAACCACGAGGGACCTGCTCGGAATGTGTCTGCTTGCTGCCTCAGGTGGGCAAAGCCGACCACGGTGCCCTCTGAATCTGACTCTGCCACGAAGCCGGAGACGCTGTGGGCTTGATCCATCAACCACGTCCACACCCCATCCACAATGTCCTGGGTGAAGGCCGTCTCATAAAAGACGCCATAGGCCAGGAACAGCGCTTCCCACTGATCCCGGTCACGGGCCTCAATGTGGCGAATATGGAACGCCAGTTTCTCAGTCATCGCTTGGCTCCAATTCGAAGGAGAGTAGCTCCACACCGTCGCCCTCTTCGAGAACCAGAGTAGCAATCTTGCCCACAGCCTTCAGGTCTACTCCGGCGTGAGCGAGAAGCGCTGGGCCCTGGAGCGTGGCGCTGATTATGCCGGTCTTTTGAGCAACCTGACTATCTGTTTTTGCGCGACGGATCGTGATGAGCGCTTCACTGGCAAGTGCCAGGAGCCCGGCAGTCTCGACTGAGGCTTCGGTGTCGGGGAGCTCCTCGGGGCTTGGCCAGGCGGAGGTGTGAACACTGTCCTCGTGTGTCCAGGACCACACTTCCTCCGTGGCAAAAGGGATGACCGGCGCCAGGAGGCGCACTACTGTCTCGATGGCTAAACGCAGCGCGCTGATGGCGCTGGTGCGCGCAGCGCCAGTACCTGTGTAAGCACGTTCTTTGACCAGCTCCAAATAGTCATCGGTGAAGGTCCAGAAGAAGGTCTCAGTTACTTCCAGCGCACGGGCGTGATCAAAAGCCTCATAGGCTGCGGTGGCGGTCACTACGACTTTCTGAAGCTCGCGCACCATGTCGAGATCTAGTGCCTCCGTGATGTCTCCGGTGTCACCGTCGAAACCATAGACAAACTTGGCGGCGTTGAGCACTTTAATAGCAAGCCTGCGACCGATCTTAATCTGCTTGGGGTTCTCTGGGTCGAATGCTGCGTCAGTGCCCAGTCGTGACGATGCCGCCCAGTAGCGCACTGCATCCGAACCGTGGGCATCGAGCATCGCGCCGGGTGTCACCACATTGCCCTTGGACTTCGACATCTTCTTGCGGTCCGGGTCAACGATGAAACCGGAGATTCCCGCGTTCTTCCACGGGATGGTGCCGTGTTCGAGTTCCGCTCGGAGCACGGTGGAGAACAACCAGGTTCTAATGATGTCCTGGCCCTGACTACGCAGGTCGTAGGGGAAAACTAGGTTGAACAGTTCGGGGTCACTGCCCCAGCCCCCGGCTAGTTGCGGTGTCAAACTGCTGGTGGCCCAGGTGTCCATAATGTCGAGTTCACCGATGAATCCCCCGGGGACACCCCGTTGCTCCGGGGTGTATCCAGGGGGGGTGTCGGTGGAGGGGTCGACGGGCAGGTCTGCGGTGGCCGGGGTAATGAACTCTCCGGCACTGGGCTCGCCTGTGGCATCGAGTGGGTACCAGATCGGGATCGGCACACCGAAGAACCGCTGCCTCGAGATGAGCCAGTCGCCGGAGAGGCCGCCCACCCAGTTGTCATAGCGAACGCGCATGAAATCGGGGTGAAAAGCGACCTCGGCGCCGCGCTGCAACAGTCGGTCTTGTAGGTCTTTGTCTTTCGAGCCATTGGTGATGTACCACTGTCGGGTGGTCACAATTTCCAGGGGCTTGTCGCCCTTTTCGAAGAACTTGACCGGGTGTGTGATGGGGGTCGGGTCTTCGAGCAAGTCGCCGGAGGCGGTCAGTTTCTCCACGATGGTGGACTTCGCGCTGAAGACTGTCTTGCCCACCAAATCCTGGTAGTGGGCCTTAGCCGGCTGCGTAGTCAGCCAT
>Ga0208788_1000778_pt1 | contig 15566 bp, 15 predicted proteins | sample Wag4_2014_7_11_3_FD_187363 | JGI IMG/M metagenome (GOLD analysis project Ga0208788, IMG submission 187363) | Fresh water mixed with fracking chemicals microbial communities from Ohio, USA - Utica-2 Time Series FC 2014_7_11 (SPAdes) (version 2) ...
GGGAACCGCTCGAACCTATTCCGCTCCAAGCTCAAGCCGATCCCTGTTCAGCGCCTCAAGCAGGCGCCTGGACATGGCGGCATGACGCTATAATCGGCAGTCTTCTGCACACCGCCATTCCAGCTCTCGAAACCAAGGACCCGTTCATGAAAGCGCTAGGCAAGATTCTGGGCCTTTTCTTTCTCGGCTTGCTGCTGATCATAGTGGCGCTGCTGTTCGCTCTGACTCATCTGTTCGACCCCAACGACTACAAGGACGAAATCCGCCAGATCGCCCGCGACAAGGCCAACCTCGAGCTGCAGCTCAGGGGCGACATCGGCTGGAGCCTGTTCCCCTGGCTGGGCCTGGAGCTGACCGACGCCACCCTGGCCAGCGCCGATACCCCGGACAAGCCCTTCGCCGACCTGCGCATGATCGGCCTTTCCGTCCGCGTGATGCCGCTGCTGCGCAAGGAAGTGCAGATGAGCGACATCCGCGTCGACGGCCTCAACCTCAACCTGCAGCGTGACGACAAAGGCCACGGCAACTGGGAAGGCGTCGGCCGCCCGGCCCAGGCCAGTGCGCCACAGCAAACGCCCAGCGAGCCGGCGCCGAGCGAAGAAACGCCGCCAAGCCAGCCGAACGAAAAACCGGCTGGTCAACCGCTCAAACTGGATATCGACAGCCTGACCCTGAGCAACTCGCGCATCGACTACAGCGACGCGCAGAAGGGCCAGCAATTCACCATCGAGAATATCGAGCTGAAAACCGGCGCCATCCGCGAAGGCGCCAGTATCCCAGTCAAACTCAGCGCCTTCTTCGGCACCAACCAGCCCCTGCTGCGTGCACGCAGTGAGGTTGAAGGCCAACTGCGCTTCGATCGCGCGCTCAAGCGCTATCAATTCGAAGACCTGAAACTGGCCGGCGAAGCCTCGGGCGAGCCACTCAAGGGCAAGACCCTGAATTTCTCCGCCCAGGGCCAACTGCTGGTCGACCTGGCCGCCAGCGTCGCCGAATGGAATGGCCTCAAGCTCTCCGCCAACCAGTTGCGCGCCATCGGCGAAATCAAGGCGCGCGAACTGGACAAGGACGCGAAGATCTCCGGCGGCCTGTCCATCGCCTCGCTTAACCTGCGCGAATTCCTCGACGGCATCGGCGTCGAATTGCCGCCCATGCAGGCCAGCGATGCCCTCAACCAGTTCGAACTGGTCAGCCGCCTGAACGGTTCGAGCAAGGGCATGATGTTCGAAGAGCTCAACCTCAAGCTCGACGGCAGCACCTTCACTGGCAAGCTCGGCGTAAGCGACTTCGCCAAGCAGGCGCTGCGCGCTGACCTCAAGGGCGACAAGCTCGATCTAAACCGCTACCTGCCGCCAAAAACCCAGGACAGCGCCGGCGCCGCGCGCAAGGCCGAGGTCAAGGACAGCATCGCCGGCGCCGGCAAGGACGGCTCCACCCCACTGCCCAACAAACCCACCCAGCAGGCCTGGAGCGACGAGAAAGTGCTGCCGGTGGACCAGTTGCGCAAACTCGACCTGCAACTGGCGCTCAGCCTCGCCCAGCTCACCTACGACAAGCATCAACTCAGCGACGTCAATCTCAAGGCCAATGGCCGTGGCGGCCTGATCACCGTGGAAGAGGCGCGCGGCAAACTGCAGGGCGGCAGCTTCGTCAGCAGCGGACGCATAGACGTGCGCCAGACCGAGCCGATGCTCAGCCTGGAACAACGCGTCAGCCGCATGCCGCTGGAGCCACTGCTGAAGAAGGACGACCAGCCTTCGCCGATCAAGGGCTTGCTCGACCTCGATGCCAAGTTCAACACCCGCGGCAACAGCCAGAAGGCCTGGGTCGAAGCGCTCAACGGCAACGCCAGCTTCGTCCTCAACGACGGTGTGCTGGTCGACGCCAACCTCGAACAGCAGCTGTGCCGCGGCATCGCCACCCTCAACCGCAAGGCGCTGAGCAACCCGCCAACCGGCAAGGACACCCCCTTCCGCGAACTCAAGGGCAGCCTCAGCGTGCGCGATGGCATCGCCCACAACCCGGACCTAAAGGCCCAGGTGCCGGGCCTGGCAGTCAGCGGCAACGGCGACCTCGACCTGCGCGTGCTCGGCCTCGACTACAAGGTGGGTATCGCGCTGGAAGGTGATCAGCGCGAAATGCCCGACCCGGCCTGCCAGGTCAACGAGCGCTACGTCGGCATCGAATGGCCGCTGCGCTGCCGTGGCCCGCTGGAACTCGGCGCCAAGGCCTGCCGCCTGGATCAGGACGGCCTCGGCAAGATCGCCGCACGCCTGGCCGGCAACAAGCTGACCGAGAAGCTGGAAGAGAAGCTCGGCGACAAGGTCAGCCCGGATCTGAAAGACGCACTCAAGGGCTTGTTCAACCGATGAGTCCCGAGCAATTCAACGGCGCCGTACTGGCCTGGTACGACCAGCACGGGCGCAAGGATCTACCCTGGCAGCAGAACATCACGCCGTATCGCGTCTGGGTCTCGGAAATCATGCTGCAGCAGACCCAGGTCAGCACCGTACTCGGCTACTTCGACCGTTTTCTGGCCGCGCTCCCCACGGTGCGCGACCTCGCCGAAGCGCCGGAAGACGAAGTGCTGCACCTGTGGACGGGCCTGGGCTACTACACCCGCGCCCGCAACCTGCAGAAAACGGCGCAGATCGTCATGCGTGAGCACGGCGGCGAGTTCCCGCGCAACGTCGATGCGCTCAGCGAACTGCCCGGTATCGGCCGCTCCACCGCCGGCGCCATCGCCAGCCTGAGCATGGACATGCGTGCGCCGATCCTCGACGGCAACGTCAAGCGCGTGCTGGCGCGCTACGTGGCGCAGGAGGGCTATCCGGGCGAGCCGAAGGTGGCCAAACAGCTGTGGGACGTCGCCGAGCGCTTCACCCCGCACGAACGGGTCAACCACTACACCCAGGCGATGATGGACCTCGGCGCCACCCTGTGCACCCGCAGCAAGCCGACCTGCCTGCTGTGCCCGGTGCGCAGCGGCTGCCAGGCGCACCTGCTCGGCCTGGAGATTCGCTACCCGATCCCCAAACCGCGCAAGACGTTGCCGCAGAAACGCACCCTGATGCCGCTGCTGGTCAACGCCGCCGGCGACATCCTGCTCTATCGCCGCCCTTCGACAGGGCTGTGGGGCGGCCTCTGGAGCCTGCCAGAGCTGGACGATCTCGCTCAGCTCGAAAGCCTCGGCCAGCAGCAACAGCTCACATTCGGCGCACGCCGCGAACTGGAAGGCCTGACCCACACCTTCAGCCACTTCCAACTGGCCATCGAACCCTGGCTGATCGAGGCAACCGAACAGCCAGGTCGCGTGGCCGAGGCCGACTGGCTCTGGTATAACCTCGCCACCCCGCCGCGCCTGGGCCTCGCCGCCCCGGTGAAGAAGCTGCTAAAACGCGCGGCGCAAGCCATTACCGCTGGAGAACCGACATGACCCGCACCGTACAGTGCCGCAAATACAAACAGGAACTGCCCGGCCTGGATCGCGCGCCCTACCCCGGCCCCAAAGGCGAAGACATCTTCACCAATGTTTCCAAGCAGGCCTGGGACGAGTGGCAAAAGCACCAGACCATGCTGATCAACGAGCGTCGCCTGAACATGATGAACGCCGAAGACCGCAAGTTCCTCCAGGCCGAGATGGACAAGTTCCTCTCCGGCGAGGAATACGCTCAGGCCGAAGGCTACGTACCGCCAAGCGAATAAGAATGCTTGTGGGAGGGGCTTTAGCCGCGATAAGGACTGGTAACCCTGCACACCAGCCGTCAGGCTCTCGATAGCGGTGCGCACGGCGCACCCTACCCCTCACGAACCTAAGCGCCCGAAATAATTAAATATTTTTCAAACCCGCGCTTGACACTGATCCTTCAAATCCGTCTAATAGCGCCCCGTTGGCCCAGGTAGCTCAGTTGGTAGAGCAGGGGATTGAAAATCCCCGTGTCGGCGGTTCGATTCCGTCCCTGGGCACCATATAAATCAAGCACTTAGGCCAGCTCTCACCAGCTGGCCTTTTTGCTTTCTGGGATTACGTAACGGGAAATGTAAGAGCATTTTCCGAAAAGCTGGCGCGCAATGGCTGGCGCTCACTGCTTGGACAATTTCCGGGCGGCTCTCCCGCTCATGGCTCCTTCGCGTGTGATAGGGGAAAAACCTTTAGCACGTATCGCGCCCACAAGCTGGCCAGGCGCTGGCGCTCTTTTATAGACGGGAAAATCATCAGGCGGGGGCGTATCGCCTCGGTGGCACTCCTTCGGCTCTGTCGAGGCGCTGCCGGGCTTTAAGCGTATCGGTGGGGCGATGGGCTGGCGCGTGCTGGGGGCTGTTGTGACGGGCGGCAAGGCTTTACGCGGGCCGATTGGCTGGTGCGACTTCCGATAAAATTATCAAGCGCTAGTGATAGTGCAAAAACCTTGCCGCAACTTGTCCGCGCGCATCGGTGCCCGTGACGATACTGGTTCAGAAACTCAGCGCGTTTCCGCTATCACGCGCGCGCATCGGTGCCCGATATTTCCATTCTCATGGGCTGGGGGCGAGCATTCGCCGCCGTGCTGCATGCTTAGCCGCTCTGGTTGCCCGCTCCTCTGGCGTCCAGTATTCAGGACGGCGTACAGCCCGCCCTAACAGCAATCGCTCCAGCACGCGGCCACCGCACTCATGGGGCTGGCGCTCTCGATTGATAAGCTCTGCCAGCTCAGGCGCTGCGTAAAACGACAAGCGTTTAAAGCCTGCTGCTTCCATCTTGGCGCGATACTTCTTCAGGCGCTCGGCATTGGTTGTTTTCATGGTCTCACCTCTCAAATTGAATCGGGGCTGCCGGCGGGGTCAGGTCGCGCGGTCGCGCTTCAAATTCGGTCATGTGTTGGCCTCCTTCGGTGGTGGCGTGCCTTAGCCGGGCTGGTGTGTGGGTGGCCCTTTCCTGCATTGCCGTTCCTTGCCGTTCCTTGCCGTTCCTTGTCGTTCTCAAAAGCTGGAATAACGGACAAATGGGCGGGGTTTTTTAATCCCCGCCATGCCGTTCCGTCGTTCTTTTCCTTAGGGGAACGGCAAAACTGGAACGGCAAAACATCCCCCCCAGCACGGCTAAGGAAATGCCCGTTTTGCGCCTTGCCGTTCCTTGTCGTTCTGTTTTTCATGCTTCCGCATCCCGCGCTGATTCCAGCTCAGCCTGGGGCTGTTTTTTCCAGTCCGGTGGTATGTCTAGCTTGCTCTGGGGTGGCGTGCCGGATGCTTTGAATGCCTGCCTTTCGGTTTCATCCAGGGCAATCAAAAAGCTGGGCTTGTTCCTTAGCCGTTCTGCTTTCGGTATCTCCACCTCATACAACCAGCCCTCAGCCAGCAGCGCCTCGACAGAGCCGCCGATTTCTGCTCGGTTGCCGCCTATGTGGGTGCGTAGGGCTGTCTTGTTGAAACGCTGCCCGTCTGCATGGGCTTCAGTGACCGCCTGCAAAATGCGCGCCCTCAGGGCTTCCCTGTCGCGCTCTGCGCCCTCTGCCTTGGCCTGCTCTATCCGTTGCGCCCGCCCTTGTTCTGGCGGCACGGCAACTGCCCATCGAAGGGTTAAAGACTCCTCGGCTCCAAACCTGTTAACTGCCGTAATGGTTCGGCTGTCGCTGTGGATCTCCAGCTCTGGCCACTTGGCCTCAAAGCGGGTTTTGCCCCGCATCAGCCAGCGCCCCTTTTTGTCTTCATTCACCAAATACAGCACCTGATTGGCGTCCGCCTCAAACGCGCTAGCTCCACGGGCTGTAATGGCGTCAGAACGGCCAAGGTTCGCTTTTGCCGTGTGCCCTATGATCCACACGGGCAAGCCCGCAAACTGCTGCTTGAGGGCCGCTATGGCTGCACTGGCTTCGCTGTTGTCGTTCTCGTTCTCCAGGTGAATGGTTGCGGCCAGGGTGTCGATAGCAACCAGCGGCAACAGCTCTGCTGTGTACTGCCGCCCATCGGTTCCGGTGGTGATAACTGTCCGCGTGAAATGCTCGCGGTAATAAGCGCCAGCCAAGGCGACATACCCAGCACCAGCCCGCCGGGCTTCCACTACATGCAAACGCTCCCGGATCTTGTCGGGCACACCTCTGCCGCCGGGCCAGTCCAAATGCTCCCCGTAACCAGCGACGATACGGCCAGCCTGTGCTGTGTCCTCGGTTATGTAGACAACATGCCGCCAATGCTCTGGGGCTAACTCGTACTGTGGCGGATGCACCCCAGCAGCGGCTAAGGCAAGGGGTAGCAAGGTAGTGGTTTTGCCCACTCCATGACCGCCCGCAATCATTACCACGCCTTCCGCAATGAAGCCCGGCAGTATCCAGGCGGGCGGCTCTGGCTGCTGGCCTATATCAACAAAGCGGGTCAGGTGGTGCGACTCTGCTGGCTCGCCTGCTGGCGCTTCGGGCACTGGCGCACTACCGGCAACGGGCGGGGCATTAAACGCCTCTGCCTTGCGCTGGCGCTCCAGCTCCTGCATGTGTTCCCGCTGGCGCTGTTGCTGCCCGCCGGTGTCCAGGCGCTCGGCCTCTGCCTGAATCATGCGGGCAAAGTCCCCGCCATAGCTCAAGGCGCAAAGCACGTCTGCAACGTCCAGGGCGTGCCCTTCGTGATTGCTGGCCGATAGTGGATCGGCTGGGCCGTGGTGGCTGTAAACAACCTGCTTCCCGTCGCGCTCCAGCAGCTTTACGCCTGCAACCCCGCTGCCGCTGTAGGGCGACAAGTACAAGCCACTTGCCTTGCGCTTGTAGCCGCCCCCTTCCAACAGCTCGGCTAGGTGGTAGGCCTCTAGAATCCTGCCAATAATGCCGGCCTGTTCTTTCGTTAAGGGGCGGGGCTTTGCCTTAGCCTGGCTGGTTGCCTGGGCTTCGGCTTCCTGAAACTCTGCCCAGCCTTGTGTCGCCTCCTGAATAAAGCGGCTCTCGGCATCGTCCGGGTATAGCCACTGCCAAGGCTCCCCCAGTTCGTTTATGCACTCATAAGGGGCGCTGGCTTGCAGCTTGTTGGGCGCGTAAAACCCTTGCTGCTTGCGGGCTTGTGCTGCGTCCGTGGTGAGTGAATAGGCAATGCCTGCCGCAAGCTCGGCTGCTGTGTCGGCATCAACTGGCGCGGCAAAGGGCACAAGCACTTTCCAACGGGGCGCGGCTGGCTCCCCGCTCTTCTCCTGCATGTGGTGGCTGCTGGTGAAGGCTAGATAACAAACGTCCAGCCCAGCAGGGCCATACAGGGTGCGTATGTCGTCTGCCGTCCGGTTGTCGCTGTCGTGGTCTATGGCAAGAGCTGCGAACTTGGCTTGCCTGGCTGCATCGGCTGTTTTGCGCTGGCTCTCAAATGGGGTTATCAGCGCCGCATTGCCTTTGGGGCCGGTGGTTGGTTGCTCTGCCATAGCAGCCAGCTCGGCTAGGGTTATGAACCGCGCCGCTGTGGTTTCGTTGTGGCTGCTGAATAGGCTTAGCCTGGCTGTGGGTGCTGCCGTGCTGCCGTCTGCGTTAATTCCGAACTGTAGTGCAGTCATGCCAGCAGCTCCCGCAACTTGAGCCGGTCGCTGGGGGTCAGGCTGTAAAGCCCGTACCAACTGGCCTCACCGTCCTTCGTGGTGCAGTTCACGCGCTCGCATGGGATCTCTAAACCAAGGCGGGCGCGTAGCTGCCCGATATAGTGGGGGCCGTTGCTGGCTGGCGCTATCTTGTCGGCTACTTCACGGGATATGCCAGCGGGGCACTCCAGCAGCGCCAGTGCCAGGCGCATCATGCGGGGCGGTATGCTATGTTTTGTCTGTGTGTTGTGGCTCTGGGCTTTTTGGTCTGGGGCCTTTTTTTTCATCTCTCAGCCCTCCATACCTAGCACGCGCTTTATCTCAGCCACTGGCCAAGCCAGGCGACCATGCACGCGAACAGGCCGAACGGGGCCGTTCTCCTTACATGCCCAAATGTGCAGCGTCTGCATTTTTCGGTCTAGGTAATACGCGGCAGCTGCCGTGCTTACTGTGGGGCGGGTTACTTGTTCCAGAGGAATAAAGGCCTGTGCTACCTGTTGCGGGCAGTTGGCTTCGGTGGTGATAGTGTTTTGCTGTGGCATGGTTCTAGCCCCTTGTTTTGAATTGACGGGGCTAGATTGATTTTTTGCGCTCTGATTCTGGGGGCGTTTAAATCCTGCTTTATTTGCCCCGGCGCTGCGTGGCAATGCCGGGGTGCCAGTTCAAGTAATTCTTTTCTGCGTGTCTGTAAATCTGTGTTAGCCGGTCTAGCTGCCCTTTGCAGGCATTACGCACTTGGTTAAAAGTAGCGCCGGTAATAGGCTTTGCGGCCTGCTCCACTAAAGCAAAGGCGTTGTTTAAGCCCTTGCCTGCACTTTCCAGCGTGTAGCGTCCCGCGCCAGCATGGTATACGCACCAAACGGCGCGAGCGTAAATCATGCCTATGCTCTCAACGTATGGGGTGCGCCTACCTCCCCCTTTCCCCCTGCCTCTCTTTGGTGGTTCGCTTATTAGAAGCTCGGTCAAACCTGGCTCGATTGGGTGCCCGTCTTTGGTCTGTTGCAATGCGTACCGGCGCAGGCCTTCCCATATATCAGGGTTACTTTTAGCCGCTGCTATTAACTCGGCTCGCCAATGGCTGTCATGCCCTGCTGTTAATGCAATTAACTGAATATGTTGCTCAGGTCGTGTCCTGCTGTCCGCGCCCGCAAACTCTATTTCTATCCAACGTCTGACTGCCTCAATTACTTGCGCGTCCGTAGTTGCCCGTTGCACTTCCTGATACAAGTCCATGCCTTACGCCTCCTTCCCCGCCACCAGCCGCAACGCGCCGGGCTGCTGATTACGGTCAAAGCTGATTCCTGCCTGCTCCAGAATCCATGCCTCGAGCCGTTCGTGATGCACTCGCAACAAGTCCAGCGGGCGGACTCGGTAATGCTTTTCTGCTGTTGCGCTGGGCTTGTGCCCTTGAATCTGCGCAACAGATCCTGCTGGCAACTCCAGCCATTCCGACAAGCTGCCAAATGAGCGCCGCAAGCCGTGAAGGCTTAAACCCTCGACATTCATAACGCGGGCAACGTCTGCCATCCGGCCACGCGGCGGACTGATAGGCCGGCTAGGGGAGTCGCTGGAAAAAACCCATTCGCTACGGCGCGGCAAGCCCGCCAGCAAGTGCCAGACATATGGGGTCAGGGGTATTGTTCGCGTGCCGTCCTTGCCGCCCTTGCTTTCATCCTTGTCGCGTAGGGTGATGCTGCGCCACTGCTCGCTAATATCCACCCACTTGAGCGCCAGCAGTTCGCCGGGCCTTGCGCCGGTCAACAGCATGGCCTGCATGTAGGCGGAAATAACGGGACTGCTCAGCCCTCGGACTGACGCAAAAAACGCCGGCAGTTGCTCTTTAAGCAATACATCCTGCTTGGCTTGTGGCTTGCCCAGTGCTTCACGGGCGACTTTGGTGCTGGCTGGGTTCTCTTGCAATAGCTCCCCGTATTCCGGCTGGCTGCCGCACCACGTCAAAAAGGCCTTTAACAGCCGCCACCCTAACCGGGCTGCCGTGGGCCTTACCTGGCCTTCTTGCGCCGCCCATTGCTCGATAACGGCGGGGGTCAGTTCGGCTAATCGCTTGCCCATAAAAGCATGAAGCGGGCCGGCATTCGTAGGCTTGCCCTTCTTGGTCACGCCTGGCGAACGCGCTAGCCGGGCATGGTCGCTCTTGTGATGCTCTCCCCAATGAACGGCGCGGGCCTCTATGTATGCCTTCCACGCCTCAGCAACCGTTACTGCCTCAGCCACTCGCCGCGCCTTGGCTGCATCAGCCTGGGCAAGCTGCTGGCGTTTCTTCTCCCGTGGGTCGGCCCCTTCATCAATAAGGCGCTGCAACTCCCTGGCCTTGGCCTGGGCGTCAGCTATAGACCATGCCTCAGGGCTGCCAATCGTTATGCGTAGGGTTTTGCCTTGGTAAAGGCTCTGGAACACATAGGCGGGCTTTCCGGTCGGCGTGACTCGCAAGCCCAGCCCTGGCGCTGTGGTATCCCACAAAAAGGCCTGCTGCTTACCTGCCGGGCAACAGAAAGTGCTGATTCGTTTTGCTGTGAATGCAACCTTAGCCATGCTGGGGGTCTCTGCCTGCCTCTTACATTGCCAAGGTATGTAACGGCAAATGTAAGAGAATTTTCGAAAATGTAAGAAAAACCAATCAATGCCTAGCCTGTGGATAAAGGCCTGAAAGCATTGATTTTGCTGGATTCTATCAATCATCATCAAGCATGGCAAAACCCCAAAAACGAGGATTGAAAATCCCCGTGTCGGCGGTTCGATTCCGTCCCTGGGCACCATGAATACCGAAACCCCCGATACCACTGGTGTCGGGGGTTTTCTGTTTCTAAACCTCCACGCTGCGTCCTTATGGTCGTACAAAAATGGGCTTGGTGTTTCTTGCCTCGTAGCAGCGCAACCGAATAATCGCTATCTCGCCTCAAATACGGGTGAGCTCAGCGGCAAATACAGGTGACTTACCCTGTAAATACGAGTGACCTCCGAGCAAATGCAGGTGACCTCGGCGTAAATACGAGTGACCTCGTCAATGCATTGCTCAAAACATGAGCAGCACATTGATGACATGGTCGAGCTGTATTTGAACGACGTACGTTGATTGGCTCGTTTTGCATCTGCGCGACAACCATCTGCAGCCAGGCGACACCCTGACCGTAGAGCAAGCCATAGGCCAGCAAACGGCTTGGCGGTCACGGAAACGCTATGCTAGCTTGGCCGCCAGCCAGGACGGCCCGCCGTACGCCGGAGCGCATTCGAAGAAGAAGAGGCCCCCACCCCATGGCCGAGGCGACGCCCGCGCTGGAAATCCGCAACCTGCACAAACGCTACGGCGATCTTGAGGTACTCAAGGGTATTTCCCTGACGGCCAAAGACGGCGACGTCATCTCCATTCTCGGCTCTTCCGGCTCCGGCAAGTCCACCTTCCTGCGCTGCATCAATCTGCTGGAAAACCCGCACAAGGGTCAGATTTTCGTCGCTGGCGAGGAGCTCAAGCTCAAGGCCGCGAAGAACGGCGACTTGGTTGCTGCCGACAACAGGCAGATCAACCGCCTGCGCAGCGAGATCGGTTTCGTCTTCCAGAATTTCAACCTGTGGCCGCACATGAGCGTGCTCGACAACATCATCGAGGCGCCGCGTCGCGTACTCGGCCAGAGCAAGGCCGAGGCCATCGAGGTGGCCGAAGCGCTGCTGGCCAAGGTCGGCATCGCCGACAAACGTCACGTCTACCCCAACCAGCTTTCCGGCGGCCAGCAGCAGCGCGCGGCCATTGCCCGCACCCTGGCCATGCAGCCGAAGGTGATCCTGTTCGACGAGCCGACTTCGGCGCTCGACCCGGAGATGGTACAAGAAGTGCTTAATGTGATTCGCGCGCTTGCCGACGAGGGTCGCACCATGCTGCTGGTGACCCATGAAATGGGTTTCGCTCGCCAGGTTTCCAGCGAGGTGGTGTTTCTCCACCAGGGCCTGGTCGAGGAACAGGGGCCACCCGCCCAGGTATTTGACAACCCCAACTCGGCACGCTGTAAACAATTCATGTCCAGCAATCGCTAACACGGAGCAACATGCATGCAGAACTATAAGAAGATCCTGCTGGCCGCAGCCGCTACCCTGGCTTTCGGCACCAGCGCTGTCGCAGCTGACAAACTGAAACTCGGCACCGAAGGCGCCTACCCACCCTTCAACCTGATCGACGCCAGTGGCAAGGTCACCGGCTTCGACGTGGAGATCGGCCAGGCGCTGTGCGCCAAGATGCAGGCCGAGTGCGAAGTGGTCACCTCTGACTGGGATGGCATCATCCCGGCCCTGAACGCCAAGAAATTCGACTTCCTGATCGCTTCGATGTCGATCACCGAGGAGCGCAAGGCGGCGGTGGACTTCACCGAGCCCTACTACACCAACAAACTGCAGTTCATCGCGCCCAAGTCGGCCGATTTCAAGACGGACGAAGCCAGCCTCAAGGGCAAGGTGATCGGCGCCCAGCGCGCGACCATCGCCGGTACCTGGCTGGAAGACAACCTGGGCAAGGTGGTCGACATCAAGCTGTACGACACCCAGGAAAACGCCTACCTCGACCTGGCCTCCGGCCGCCTCGACGGCGTGCTGGCCGACACCTTCGTCAACTGGGAATGGCTCAAGAGCGACGCCGGCAAAGAGTTCGAATTCAAGGGCGACCCAGTATTCGACAACGACAAGATCGGTATCGCCGTACGCAAGGGCGATCCGCTGCGCGAGAAGCTGAACGCCGCTCTGCAAGCCATCGTCGAAGACGGCACCTACAAGCAGATCAACGACAAGTACTTCCCGTTCAGCATCTACTGATGACCTGAAGGCACCGCGCCGCCCATTGGGCGGCGCAGTTGCCCGAGCCCTCCGATGATTTTTGACCTCCACGGATTCGGCCCCGCCCTGGCCACCGGCACCCTGATGACCATCAAACTGGCGCTGTCCGCGCTGGCTGTAGGTCTGGTGCTCGGCCTGCTCGGCGCGCTGGCCAAGACTTCGCCGTACAAGCCGCTGCAGTGGCTCGGCGGCAGCTATTCCACTATCGTGCGCGGCGTACCCGAACTGCTCTGGGTGCTGCTGATCTATTTCGGCACGGTTGGCCTGATGCGCAGCCTGGCCGACCTGCTTGGCGTCGAGAGCCTCGAGCTTTCGGCCTTCGCCGCGGGCACCATTGCCCTCGGCCTGTGTTTCGGTGCCTACGCCACCGAAGTGTTCCGCGGCGCCATCCTGGCGATCCCCAAGGGCCACCGCGAAGCCGGCCAGGCACTCGGCATGTCCAAGACACGTATCCTCTGGAAGCTGATTCTGCCGCAGATGTGGCGCATCGCCCTGCCCGGCCTGGGCAACCTGTTCATGATTCTGATGAAGGACACCGCCCTGGTGTCGGTGATTGGCCTGGAAGAGATCATGCGCCGCTCGCAGATCGCCGTGACCGCCAGCAAGGAGCCCTTCACTTTTTATATGGTCGCAGCCTTCATTTATCTGGGCCTGACCGTTCTCGCCATGATCGGCCTGCACTTCCTCGAGAAGCGCGCCAGCCGTGGCTTCGTGCGGAGCGCCTCATGAGAAAGAACGCTGCCATCATCGCCTGGCTCGCAGCAGGCGTGCTCATCGCACTGGCGCTCTGGACGAGCCTCTCCAGCCTGAACTGGGCTGTGATCATCAAATGGCTGCCGCGTCTGTCGCAAGGCGCGCTGCTGACCCTGGAGCTGGTGGCCATCGCGGTCGTCGCCGGCCTGATCCTCGCACTGCCGATGGGCATCGCCCGCGCCTCCAAGCACTGGTACGTGCGCGCCCTGCCCTATGGCTACATTTTCTTCTTCCGCGGCACACCGCTGCTGGTACAGCTGTTTTTGGTCTACTACGGCCTGGCGCAATTCGACGCCGTGCGCCAGGGCCCACTCTGGCCCTACCTGCGCTCACCGTACTGGTGCGCGATCATCACCATGACCCTGCACACCGCCGCCTATATCGCCGAAATCCTGCGCGGCGCCATCCAGGCCGTGCCACCCGGTGAAGTGGAAGCGGCACGCGCACTGGGCATGTCGCGAGCCAAGACCATGTTCTACATCATCCTGCCGCGCGCCGCGCGCATCGGCCTGCCGGCCTACAGCAACGAAGTGATCCTGATGCTCAAGGCCAGCGCCCTGGCCAGCACCGTGACGCTGCTGGAGCTGACCGGCATGGCGCGCACCATCATCGCGCGCACCTATCTGCCGGTGGAGATCTTCTTTGCCGCAGGCCTGTTCTACCTGGTCATCGCCTTCGTTCTGGTGCGCGCCTTCCGCCTGCTGGAGCGCTGGCTGCGCGTCGACGCCTGCCAGGGTCGCTAAGCCAATCGGGCGGCCCACTTGGCAGCCCGGTTCAACCAGACGCATGAGCGCCATGTCCGAGCCCATCCTTACCTCTGGCGATCTGCTCGCTCGCTTCCAGGCCCTGGACAGTTTTCTTCTGCAGCATCAGGCGTTCTGGCGACCTCGGCCGTTTCATCACCTGCAACTGCCTTGGGAAACGGAGCTGGCGGAGCTCGCTACCTGGCTGCGCAGCCGCTCCCTGGAGCAGGCTGAGGCCAGCGACAACAGCCCCTTCACACTCTCTGCACCAGCGCCCTATCCCGACCTGGCCCGCCAGGCGCAAGCGCTTAGCCAGTTGGGCGAAATTCCGAGCCTGGACAGCCCGCCGCGCGCGCACACCTTGAGCGTCGATGTACCCGGCAGGAAGCTGGCGCAGATCCAGGCCTTTGCCAGCCACCTGCAGTTTCGCCAGCGCCCCGCGCACTGGCTCGACTGGTGTTCCGGCAAGGGCCACCTCGGTCGCTGGCTGACTCAGGATGACCAGTACCTGACCTGCCTGGAGTACGACCTGGCACTGATCGAGTCCGGTAGCGCACTGAGCAAACGCCTGGGACTGGCTGCCGCACACCTACAGCAGGATGTGCTTGCCGATGATTGCGACGAGCGCCTGACGAAAGAACATACTCCCGTGGCCCTGCACGCATGTGGTGACCTGCACGTCCGCCTGCTGCAACTGGCCAGCCGCAACGGATGCCCACAACTGGCGGTGGCACCCTGCTGCTACAACCGCATCGCCGGCCTGCACTACCAGCCGCTTTCGATGGCTGCGCAAGGCTCGAGCCTGCAGCTATCCCGCGACGACCTCGGCCTGCCATTGAGCGAAACCGTCACGGCTGGCGCCCGCGTACGCCGACAGCGCAATCAGTCGATGGCCTGGCGCCTGGCTTTCGATCTGCTGCAACGCCAGCTACGCGGCATCGATGAATACCTGCCGACACCCTCGCTGCCCAGCGATTGGTTCAGCAAACCTTTTGCCCACTTCTGTCATGACCTCGCCAAGCTGCGCGACGTGCCGTTGCCCGGCGAACAGGGTTGGTCGGCATTGGAAGCTCGCGGCTGGCAACGCCTGGCCGAAGTGCGCAATCTGGAACTGCTGCGCAACCTGTTCCGCCGGCCACTGGAACTCTGGCTACTGCTCGACCGCGCCCTGTATCTGCAGGAGCAGGGCTACCACGTGAAGCTAGGCACCTTCTGCGATTACCAACTGAGCCCGCGCAACCTGCTGCTACTGGCCGAGCGCGCCTGACTTGCACACAGAAGCTGTGGATAACTCTGTTGATCCTTTCTGGGCAAATGCTGCAAAGCCACTTGGGAATTGCCTCGTAGACATCTGATCATTTTTCGCACAGCACTCGAAGCCCTAGCAAAAACAATGACTTGCGAAAAATCGTGATCCAGCGCACAGAGCCGGTGCGCGGCTATCGGATACGCCTTCTCTTTGTGCATAAGCCAGAAGCTGCTGATAGCCGAGTCCGGAAAAACCTGGCTCGAAGGTGGCTTTACTCAGGCCGATGAATGGATATAATGGCGGCCCTTCAGTGCCGGTATAGCTCAGCTGGTAGAGCAACTGACTTGTAATCAGTAGGTCCCGGGTTCGACTCCTGGTGCCGGCACCATCTAATATCAAGGCCTGCTTTCATGCAGGCCTTTTTTGTTTTTGCTCCTGCCCACATCCGTCGCTTGTTCAGTGCACT